>WPCI01061434.1_pt1 | contig 29691 bp, 27 predicted proteins | sample 5399871 | NCBI WGS metagenome assembly WPCI01 (sample SAMN12869469, study PRJNA574797) | sludge metagenome | isolation source: wastewater treatment of pH7 | place: China:Beijing | collected 2019-05-20 | reverse complement strand
ACGGCGACATCTGGACCGTCACCGCCGTCGGGGATGACGGGACCATCACCATCGCGCGCGACTACGGGACCGGCACCACCATTCACGACGACGGAACCATCAAGGCTCGCAGGCGTGGGCGCAGGTTCGGCGGCAGCATCGTCCTCCCGGCCTCGTATGTGGCCGAGCATGTCGATCTCGGTTACGCAGTCACCGCCTACCGCGCCCAAGGCATCACGACCGACAGTGCGCACGTGTTGGTCGAACCGACCTCGACGAAGGAGACCTTCTACGTCGCTATGACCCGAGGGCGGCACGCGAACCACGCCTACGTGACTCTCGACCGCGCCGACGACCATGCCCAGCTGCACCCTGGCGACGACCCGCATGCCACCGCGCGAAGCGTGCTGTACGGCGTTCTCCAGCACAGCGGGGCCGAACTCTCGGCGCACGAGACCATCGTCGCCGAGCAGGAACAGTGGGGCTCGATCGCCCAGCTCGCCGCCGAGTACGAGACCATCGCCGCCGCAGCCCAGCATGACCGCTGGGCTGCCCTCATCCGCTGCTCCGGGCTCTCCGACGAACAGGCCGAGAGCGCCATCGAGTCCGAGGCGTTCGGCCCCCTTGCCGCTGAACTTCGCCGCGCCGAGGCCAACCATCACAACCTTGATGCGCTCTTGCCGCGCCTCGTGGCCGCGCGAGGATTCGATGACGCCGACGACATCGCCGCCGTCCTGCACTACCGGGTCGAGCGGGCGACCGGCCGCCCCGCAGGCTCGGGCCGGACCCGCAAGCCAACGCGACTTATCGCCGGCCTCATCCCACAGGCGCACGGCGTCATCGATGTTGAGATGCGAGCGGCTCTCGACGAGCGAGAGGAGCTCATCGCGGCACGCGCCGACGCCGTACTCGACGGCGCGCTGGCCGAGAGCGTGCCGTGGACGAAGGCACTCGGCACGCGGCCCACCGAACCGCGACGGGCTGCGGCCTGGCGCAAGTCCGCGCGCGTGATCGCCGCCTACCGCGATCGTTACCGCGTCACCGACGACACGCCCCTCGGCGCGCCACCCGAGTCGGCGGTCCAGAAGATCGACGCTGCGCGGGCGCGGGCAGCCCTCGACCGAGTGCGAGTGGCCGCTGAAACCGTGGATGATGCTCACGCAGCTCGAAGCCCGTCGAGAGGTGGGCCGTCGCGGGCAATGTAGTGCCAGTGTCGACCCCAGGGGTGCGGACCCGCGAATGTCGGCGCGGCCAAGTAGCCTCAGAGCCACACGACAGTAGACTTAAACCCACATGACGACACACGGCTGAAGGAGGCGGGGCGATGGCGCGCGCTGATCTACTCCTAGACCTCGTCGAGGCCGAACGCCGCGGCGATCGGGAACGCTTCAAGGTGCTGGTTGAGTCCGTCATCGCCGAAGAACGCGCCAACCAGCATCATCTTCTCGCCGATCGGCTCTCGCAACTCATCACGACGACGGGACAGGGACCCGTCCGCGACGACCGAGCAGCAGCGATCCGCGATCTCGTGCATGAGGTCGTACCGAACCGTCGGCTGCATGAACTCGAACTTGCGCCGGTCCCGCAACGAGTCGTGACCGAACTGATCGAGGAGCAGAAGCGCGCCGAGCTTCTGCGTAGTTACGGTATTGAGCCGCGCAACCGACTTCTGCTGTCTGGCCCGCCTGGAAACGGCAAGACGAGCGTGGCGGAAGCGATCGCGGCAGAACTGATGCTTCCCTTCTACGTGATCCGCTACGAGGGAGTCATGTCGAGTTTCCTCGGCGAAACGGCCGCACGGCTGGACAACGCGTTTGAGTTCGCGCGGACCCGCCGTTGCGTGTTGTTCTTCGACGAACTGGACACCATCGCCAAGGAACGAGCAGACGAGCACGAGACCGGCGAGATCAAGCGGGTGGTTTCGACACTGCTGCTCCAAATCGACAGACTGCCACCCCACGTGATCTTCGTTGGCGCAACCAACCACGGCGAGCTGCTGGATCGGGCGGCATGGCGACGGTTCCAGATTCGGACGGAGTTGGGACCTCCTAGCCGCGCACAGGCGACGAGATTCCTCGAACGTCTTGCTGAACGCCTCGGAGGCGACCTCGGTTTCGCTCCTCGTACCCTCGCCGACAAGTTGGCCGGGGCGAGCTTCGCCGAGTTGGAAGAGTTCGCACTTGATGTGCGCCGCCGCGCGGTGCTGGAACTCCCGGATGACAACATCCGCCGGATAGTGCTAGAACGGCTTGAACACCGCCGAGGTCAGGCGGCAGGGTGACGGTTGAGCGCAAACCGCTCCTTGCGTTCGGGCCGGCGGAGGTTGTGGCGCGGCCAACCCAGACGCCGCGTGATCTTCCACGTCTGGCAAAGCCGGGCGCTGGGCGACAAGGTGAACGACTGACTCCTCAGTTCAAGGACTTGGCCGCAGCTTTCGAAGCCGAACGTGCCCGTCTGAGCGCCGACACCCCAGAGGAGATTGACCCCGCACTCGTGGTCGTATTTGATCTGGCGGGAAGCGTCAAGGACTTCCGCAACGCAATCAACCGGATCGATGGCCTGGAGTTTCTGTCGGAGCTTCTCGGGGATCAATCTGACCCCGACGACGATTTCCACATGACGGAGCGTGAAGCTGGACGGACAGACAAGCGCGTCACGCACTCGCTGTACTTGGTCATGTCCAACACCAAGGCGATCGACGAACTACTCCGGCTCTTCGCTCAATGGCAGGCCGACCCGTCCGCGTCGTTCGAGCACGGGCTAGGTGTTCTTCCCTGACAGGTTGTGAACGCGGTCTGAGGGTGTTTGGCCGCCGATGCCGGTGTGGGGTCGGTGGTGATTGTAGTGATGCAGCCATGCCGGATAGGCGGCCACTCGCTCGGCCTCGCTCGCGTAGGTCGCCGCATAGGCCCATTCGGATGCGAGGGTGCGGTTGAAACGCTCGACCTTGCCGTTGGTCTGGGGCCGATAGGGCCTGGTGCGGCGATGCTTGACCTGCGCGCCGAGGGCTGCGGCGAAGGCTCGGGAACGGTAGCAGGAGCCGTTGTCGGTCATGACCGCGGTGACCGTGATGCCTTGCTCGGTGAAGAAGTCGCGGGCTCGGGCCCAGAACTCGGCGGCGGTCTCTTTGCGTTCGTCGCTGAGGATCTCCGAGTAGGCAAGCCTTGAGTGGTCATCGACGGCGTGATGCATGAACGCATAGCCGAGACCGCGACGGCCGTTGTTGCGACGTCCGATGGTGAGGCCGAGTTTGCGCCATCCGCCGCCGTTGGGGATGCGGCCCAGCTTCTTAATGTCGACGTGCACCAGATCTCCCGGCGCCGCCATCTCGTATCGAACCGGTGCGCTCTTGCGCGCTCGAAGGCCGGTGGCTTGATCGACATGCGCGAGCAGCGGCATGCGATAGCGGACGATCACGCGGCCGACCGTGGACCGAGGAACACCGAGGTGGTAGCTGATGCGATGCGGACCCCAGCGGCGCGTGAACCGCAGCGCGACGATGCGTCGCTCGATGCGAGTCGACAGTTGCGTTGGTGAGACGCGCGGCCGGGAGCTGCGGTCGGTCATCGGCAGGCCCGCCCGATAACGGCCGGCCCAACGAGACGCGGTCGCCGGCGAGCATTGGAACCGTTCCGCAGCCCGCCGAACCGGCCAACCGTCGATGACGATCAACCTCGCGAGCCGAGTTCTGCCCTCGGGAGTGAATGGCGCATTAGCGTGAGTCACGAAGACCTCCGGTCAACGATTTGAGTGTGGTAACCCACATCGTTCCGGAGGTCTTCGCTATCTCAAACGTTCACAACGTCCCGGGGAAGAACAGCTAGGCAAGTTCAAGACGGCCTTCCAGCAACTGACAGCGATACGTCGGTGGGGCGCTGAGGACCGCATCCGTGAGACTGGTCTACGAGAGCGCTGGGAAGAGACTCTCAGCATGGTCGGTCAGTCAGTCAGCACCGTCCTCGTCGAAGTCGAGCTCTGGCACAGGCGTGATGCCGCCCAGCGTGCGGCTGCCGAGGCGCACGTCGAGGAAGTCATCACTTCCAGCGCCGGTCGAGTCTTGGATCGCTCGCAGATCGGAGAGATCGAGTACCACGCGCTCCTGGCTGAACTCCCGATCCAGCAGGTCCAGTCCGTGTTGACCAACGGAGCTTCGGCCATTCGGCTTCTCACGACTGATGACGTCATGTTCGTCAGCCCCTTCACCCCGATGAGCGTTGCACCAGGGACTCTTGAGCCAGTTACTCAAACCAACCTTGCTCGCAGCGACAGAGTCGAAGGCAAGCCTCGGATCGCGCTGCTCGACGGGCTGCCGTTCACCAACCACGACACGCTCCAAGGCCGGCTCTCGATCGATGACCCTGATGGGCTTGGTGAGAACTACCCCGTCGCGGCTCGCCACCACGGAACCGCCATGGCGTCACTCATCATTCACGGCGACCTCACTGATGGCGGTCCCGCGCTTGATCGTCCTCTCTACGTGCGCCCGATCCTGCAGCCCCATGAGTTCATGCCTGGGCACGAGCAGGTAGTCCCGAATCGTCTGCTCCCCGACGTCCTTCATCGTGCGATCAGACGGATTGTGAAGGGCGAGGGGAACCAGCCTGCCGCAGCGCCGAGCGTCCGGGTTGTGAACCTCTCCATAGGCGCACAGACACGAGCACTCACGCGTCGAATGAGCCCCGTTGGGCGCCTGCTGGACTGGCTCGCCCACTCGTACAATCTGCTGTTCGTCGTCAGTGCGGGTAACCACACCGACGAGTTCACGATCCCCGCCGATGCCGCGCACGACACTGACGCCGCTCGCCTGGCTGCAATGCGGGTCGGCTTCGAGACGGCGCTGCTACGCGGCATCCTTCCGCCTGGCGATGCACTGAACGCCCTCACCGTCGGTGCCACGCACTCAGACGGCCTCGGCGAGATCGCAGTTCCAGATACGGTGTGGGATATCACCAACCCGGACGCTCCCGCACACTACGGGTCGGTTGGGCCCGGTGTCGATCGGTCGGTCAAGCCGGACCTTCATCACTCCGGAGGCCGCGCCCTCTACACGCGCCCCATCGTGCTGCCCGGTCAGACTGACGTTGCCGTCGGCCTGGCTCGCACCGCCGCGACGGGACCCGGCTTGCAGGTGGCCGCTCCGGGACGCGGGGGTGCTACCAACAGCACGGTGTTCACGAACGGCACCAGTAACGCGACGGCGCTCGTCACCCGTGAAGCCAGCAGGCTGTTTGACCTCCTTGAGTCTGATAACCGCGATCCCGAAGACGCACCGCTTCCTGATCCGCAATACCACCCGCTGCTCGTGCGCGCTCTCCTTGCCCATGCAAGCAGTTGGGGCGCTTGGGAGAACAGCCTGCGCAACGATCTTGGTCTCAATGGCCAGGATGCTCGGCGGCAGTTGACGGCTCTGCTCGGCTACGGTCGCCTCGACCTCAGCAGACTCGGCGAAGCCGCGTCCAACCGAGCCGTCCTCGTCGCGGGCGGTCAAATCGCACGGAACGAGCGCCATACTTACGGATTCCCACTGCCTCCCTCGCTTCGAGCGAAAGCGGAATGGCACCGCTTCACCATCACGCTGGCATTCATGGCTCCGACGGTCGGCCAGCTCACTCGGTACCGCAGCGCGAAGGTCTACTTCAGTACACCCGACACGAGCCTCGCAGGCGGCGAGCGTTCCGATGCAGAGCACAACGCGGTTCGGAGGGGAAGCCTTCAGCACGAGATTGTGCAGGGCTCTCGCGCCATGTCTTTCGTTGATGGAGACAGCTTCCCGATTCATGTCGAGTGCATGGACGACGCCCAGCGACTCCGTGCAGGCAACACGATCCGATATGCGCTGGTTGTCTCCGCCGAGACCGCGGAGCAGACCTCCAACACCATCCATGAAGAGGTCCGTGACAGGCTACGCGCACGCGCGCGCGTCCAGGGCCGCATTCGACCGTAGACCCCGTTTTCTACCACCGTCTGGCTCGACCACTGGTGCTGGCCACAGGGCAGTGCGCGTCAAGCAGTCTCCTGCGCATCGCGGTCAGGCGGCTGGATCATCAGCACGTTCGAGATGCCGCCTTGGTTCACGCAGTCCTGGGCGAGGTCATGGACGTGCCAGTAGAAGTCCAAGTCTGCCTCGGACGCGTTAACCGTGAACTCGACTGGCGTGTACAGGTGAAGTGGGACTGAGGCTCCGTCGTAGTGATAGCCGAAGTTGTCGATCGTTGAGATGGTCAGCGGATGATCGCCAGTGAAGTCGATCCCGACGCGGATGTCGTACTCACCGCCGCCTGTCGCTTCCGCTGTCTTGCGCACCAGCGCCATGAGGTCCGCCATCGCGCATTCGATGGCTGCGGACTGGACCTGCCAGCCATCGAAGTAGCCGTCGCTGCTCATGCGGTGGCCCCCAACGGCCGCTGCGATCGTGACTGATCCATCGTGGTGAATGCTCGCCCAGGCCTCCTTCCACGCCGAGCCTTCACCTGCCGCACTGTTCACGGCCACCCATCGACGAAGGCCTGGTCGCGGGTTGTGACGGTCGACGCTCTCCAGTGGGTGAATGCCACCGCGGCCCGCGTAAAAGAGCGCAAGGCTCTCAGCCTTTGCGAGGATCTCACGGGCTTCATCGCGCGTGAGCCGACTTCCGACGCGTGGGAGGCGTGGGTGGGCAACTGCTACCAGCCAGGCGCGCGTCTCTGAATCTCGCCCGGCTGCTGCTTCCGCATACAACGTGTCCAGAACTTCGGTGGCGTGGCGGCGCTCGTCGAAGCGCGCACGGTACATCGCCTCGATCTGACGCTCCTTCATCCACACCGTGTCCGCATCGTTCCGAACGGGTGCACCGAAGTAGTCGCCCCTATAGATCAGATGCGGACCATCGACGCTGGCTGGCACCTCAACGATGACGGCACGCTCGCCTTCCGCCGAGCCCAGCCGAAACACGTTCAGGCCGAACACAGGCGGCGTGATCGCGGTGATCGCCGCGCTGCGAAGGGAGCGCTTGTACCCCTCGTCAAAGTCGCCAACGTCGGTACGCCCGGTCGCCGCCTTCTGTGACTCGTGCACGCCGAAGACGATGACGCCACCCCCACTGTTCGCCATGGCCGCAACGTCTTTCGGGAAGTCGGTCTGCGGCAATCCCTTCTGAGGTGGAAGCTCCGACTTCCAGTCCAGGTCGTCGGACTCCGTCGCACCAGCCGCGACAGCCGAATCGAGCAGTTCGTCCGTCAACGGACCGGGGCCGCGACCGAGAACGCGGTGGAGGGCAGTGAAGCTCATATGACAAGCGTAGGGATGGCCACCGACAACGCGGGGAGGGAGCAGCCCAGGTTTAGAGCTTTGCTGTCACATCTCAACGACGCTTCGCGCATCACGCGAGGCGCTGGGAGCAGGTCGGCTTCGCACCGCCGCAACGGAACCCCTGCTGCCTACCGGCTGCCTGATCATCTGTTCGAGGTCGGTCGAGCCGGCCACCAACCGGGCCTCCCCACTGTGCAGAAGCCGGTGCGGCCCGACACTCGTCGCGCTGGTGACGGGGCCGGGGACGGCACCGAGGGAGCGACCGAGTTGGTGCGCTTCCTGCGCGACCTTCATCGATCCCGATCGCGCGCCGGCCTCAACCACGACCGTTGCTGTGGACAGTGCGGCCATCAACCGTGCACGGGCGATGAACCGATGGCGGGTCGGCGTTGCGCCGGGTGCGACTTCGCTGACCAGCAGACCGTCATCAGCGACACGACCGAGCAGCTCGCTGTGGCCCGCCGGATACGCGCGATCAACTCCGTTCGCAAGGACTGCGATGGTATCGCCACCGGCCGCGAGCGCAGCGCGATGGGCAGCACCTTCGATGCCGTAGGCACCTCCGGCCACGATGATCCGCTCAGCGCAGGCGAGGTCGGAGGCAAGCTGCCCGGCCACCTGCTCGCCGTAGGATGTCGAGGCCCTCGCGCCGGTGATCGTGACGAGATCGTTGAGCGGTCGCGCGAGAAACGAGGTCATGCCACGAGTCCAGAGGACGTACGGCCGCCGGTCGCCAAGATCGTCGAGCGCGGAAGGCCAGTCTTTCTCTCCGGGAATCAGCGTGCCGGTACCGGCGCGCTCGGCTTCGACGAGGTTCTCTTCAAGTGTCCGAGTGTCTGGGCGCTGGAACTGGGCGCTCCACACTTGAGCGTCAACGGTGCTGAGCCCCGGCACCGCGTCATCACCCTCGGCGATCCGAAACAGCTCCTGTGCACCGAGCTCGCCCAGGAGGCGACCGGTGACGGCATCGTCCGGTTCGACGAGCATCGACAGCACCATCCGTGCTGTGCGCTCGTCCTGGACTATCTGGCTCAAGATCGTCATCGCCGGCTCCTCTCACTCCTACAGAGAGGTGCGCGCGGCGACGCGGGAGTCGGAGGGTTCCGTGAACGGCGACCCCGGCGTACAGTGGATGGTGAGGCAGGTTCTCCTCATATTGCGGGTCCTCCGGGACGGCCTTCGGGCACTCACACACGTTCTGCCTCCTCGACGGAGTAACACGTGTGACGAGAGGCCCGTCATGTTCCGCCTTATCTGGACGCTCAGCGTTCACACCCGCGACTATCTGCACCGCTACATGCCGAGCAACCGACTGCTCGCTGCCATCCGCACCCGCCGCGGACTCAAGTGGGGGATACCAGCGATGCTGGTCGCGCTTCCGTACATCCTGATCGGCAGCATCTGCTCTGGCGCGGCAGCCGACGGCGGCCCAGGCTGGCTCCACCTGATTGTCCTCTGGGCATGCTGGAACGCACTCAAGTTCATCATCATGGGACCCGTGAGCGTCGCTCTGCTTATCCGCGCGCGCCTGCGCGAGGCTGCGGTCCGTCGTCACCAGCGCCACGACTCGCGCGTCGAAGCGAGCCTGCGTGAGCCAGCTCTTCGTGTCTAGGCTCAACCGCCCACGGCAGTGGATGCCGTGATGCGAGAACCACAGCGCCCGCCAGGCCGGATCACGACGCCGTGGGAAGCGAGCGCTCGCCGGACAGCCTGAGGCCCCGCCCCGACCTTGATGCCGACCTCTACCAGCGTCAACCCGCTGAGGTAGAGGTCGGCTGCTTCGTGGATGCGGGAGGGATCGAACCGTCCACGGCGGATCGTCACCTCTCGCCGGGTGAGGTGGGTGGCGACCGTGCGGCGGTTCACGCCGAACACGGATGCCAGCTCCACGAGCGTTGCGCCCTCGCGGTACTGCGCTACCAGATCGTCGACCTGCTCCGGGCGAAGGAGGGTTTGAGCCATCCCAAGTGATCGCACCACTCGCCCCCTTGAGTCGGAAACGGTAGGCTCAGAGGAGCGCTGGTCGTGGTCGTAGAATCCCCGTGACCTGCGCAAAGACAAGGTTTTCAGGTGTGGGCAGGGGTTCTCAAACTCTCTACGGAGGTCCACCATTGTGCTCTTACTCGAAACAAGAGCATCTGCCCTTGCCGCTTGACCTGTCTGCGAGGATAACGACGCCACCACTAGCAGACCGTCTTGGATACAAGGGGTTGTCGCTTGGTTTTGTGTACCGACCTACCCAGTTCCTTGGTCGCTGAGTCTGACCTGAGTTAGGTTTCACGAACTTGGAGGTTGGGCCACCTGTTCTTCCACTGTTTTCTGGCGATCCGGTTCCTGAACACGTCAATCTTTGAGGGGTCTTGGAACTGGGGGATTGGGCGGGCCACCATTTCCAAAAGATCGCTTGATCCGTAACAGTATATGAGTTCCAGTTGACCGTTGTTGGAGTGAACGCCCACGCAGGTTGCGGTCTCCACAAAATGCGCGATGCCGTCATTGGTCGAGGTGTAGGGAGGGAAGTCGTCGGTATTGTGCATTCGGGCTTGGTTTCGCACTTCCCATTTGGCAAAGGGAGACTCCGTGTTCATTTGGTCTTCCAGCTGCCAATCCTTCTCGGGGCTGGTGTCGGATTCGTCGAAGTAAAGCAAGTCAACATCTGAATCGTGAAGAGGTGTCCGCCCTGCGAGGCGGTCCCAAACGGCGTTTCTCAGAGACCCGGCTCCACTCCACCAGTCCGGTAAGTCCAGATGTTCTGCCGTATTGAGAACGCGTATCATCCACGGGTCGCTGCGAACCATATTCTCAACCTCGTCCTCGGTCATATCTCTATTCTCCCACCAGACCAGCGACCTTTTGCGAGAGAGGCGGGCGTTGGTATCCAGACAGTAGAGACTTCAAGTACATTGCTGTACAACCACCGTGCGACTTCACGCCCACATGGATTGAATGGGCAGCAAGTGCAACCAATCTTGGATCTGGACACTTTGGTCTCCGCCGTGAAGCAGTACTCCGCGCACATCCCAGTCGTCGAGTCGTGAACGGAATCTTTGGAGGTTCACCCAGTGTGATCGTGTCGGTGTCATTGTTGTCTTTACCTCAACAGCGACAAGGCTGCGGCCCGGTAGTTTGATCACAAGGTCCACTTCGAGACCGTCGTTTTCGCGGTAGTGGAACAGGTCGAAAGGTGTCGCTGACCAACTTCTCTGTTTGAGAAGTTCGAGCGCCACGAACTGTTCAACCAGTGAGCCGTAGTATTCCCTGCCTCCGACGTTGATCGCGTCGTCGGGTGTGAAGGAAGCTAACGCGGCACTTAGTCCAGTGTCATTTAGAGAGACCTTGGGACGACGCACAACGCGACCCCGCAACGAAGGGGTCCAGGCAGGAACCTGGACGAGCAAGTTCATTCGCTCCAATAGGTCAACATATGCCGAGACCGTGGTCGGTGAGATATCCAAGGATCGAGCAATCTTCACTCTCACCAGCTCCGATAAACCACTAGCGGCGATTATTCTCACCAGGCTCAGAAAGTTGGCGGCATACTTCCCCTCGGTTATTTGTGCGGCGTCGTGTGTTGCAAGGCGTTCCGCGTACGCGAGGAACCAGTCGGCTTTCCGGCGATTCCCTCGGGACAACACCGAAGGGTATCCTCCCGTCGTGACTGTCTCGGCCTCCAGCGGACCGGAACGAGGATCCTGGAGACTTAGATCATTGTGTAAGAGTGCTGAAACGAAGTCATCTGGCTGGGCATGGCGGTGGATCTCTCCTTGAGAAAGGGGAGAAAGATGAAGAGTTTCTGCTCGACCAGCCAGCGAATCCCCAACTCCAGGAGTGCGCAGAAGATCGGCCGATCCGGTCAACAAGAACTTGCCGGGACGGCGGTCTCGATCAACTTCCGCTTTCAGTGGCAACAGCAAAGAGGGGACCCGCTGGACCTCATCAATCACCAGTGTTCTATCTCCTGCTTGCCGCAAGAACCGTACTGGATCTGCCTCGGCATAGTCGCGATTCAGGGGATCGTCGAGTGTGACGAAGGTGGTGCGGTCTGGTTCCACAGTCATTCCCGCCAGAGTGCTCTTCCCGACCTGACGGGCGCCTTGAATGATCGCCACGGGTGTGTCGGACAGGATTTCCCGAAGATGCCCATCCAGAAAGCGCGGATAAAGTTCAGCGTCCATACTCCAAGAATAGATCTACTTGGAGATTTGTGGGCCTCAATTTGGAATTTTCTCGACAATAGATTGGAGATTACACGGACTAGTCTTGGTGATTCCTGGATCTGCTGCAGGTTCGGTTGGGTGCAGCTTGCTTCGTTGATGCTGAGTTGGAAAAGGCTCACCGTCGCGCGGTAAGAACTTCCCGTAGGCACCATTCATCTCTGCGCGCTGAGGCGGCTGGAAAAGATCCATGGGATTTGCCGTTCGGCTCCTGAGTGGAATCGGCTTTAGCATCCCCTGGCGGGAACCTTTCGACGAACGCCAAACGTCAACGTATCCATTGCGGTCACTAAACAACCAACACTCAAACCACTTTTGGCGGCTAAAATAGCTGGTCAAAGCTGGTTTGGTTTTGGTGCGTCGTGGTGATTTTCGCAATATGCTTAGCGGAAGAGTGATCTTCAAACCGTTCGGAGTGGTGCGCGATGGTGATTCTGTTCCTGTAACTCGACGCGTTTTCTGACCTACTTACAATTGCTGAAAGGTAAGTGAGATGACTCATCAGCTAGTTTGCATCGTCGCGGATGCGAAGAGGTGTCGTGTGGCCATGATAATGCTCTCCCAAGTGAGGTTGTTGGCCCAGTCATATCGTTGGGAGTAGGCCTGCCATTGGGTGACCATATGTTCGCTGGATTCCAAAGAACTGATGACTTGCCTCCAGTTGCTGAGTTGTTCGGCGGTTTGGCGCCGTTCAAAGGTCCGAGCGACTGCATCCTTGAGTTGCGTTGTATCCATCTGATCGCCCAGAAGGTGATCGAGGGCATGGAGATCGTAGAAGTCCCGCATGCGGGTGTTGAACGTGGCCCTGACTGTGACGGTTTGCAGTTTTTCGGCGATGACAGTTTCGGTGGGATAGACGAGCATGGGGATGGGGTCTGCGAACATCACGTCCAACTCAGTGAGGGCTGCTTCCGGGGTGATGGTGTCACCAGTGGATAAGTCGAGCTTGACTGGTGTGCTGGTTCCATCGAAATGGGCCAGTAGGGAGATGCGAAGTCCTGGATAGTCAGCTTCGTCCATGATCTCTTCAATTCTCGATATGGTGAACGAAACTCCATCGCCGACATCGATTGCGGTTACTTTCTGGGCGAAGTCCTTGGCGGCTTGAATACTCAATGGAGTGTTCTGCATGGTGGTGTCAATGTCCATGGTGGTCCGCAGGTTCACGCCGATTAGGTAGGAGATCAGCATTCCGCCTTTGAGAACGAAGCTGTCCTTATATTCCGATTGGGAGACGCGGTCGAGGAACCGTTCCATCATGTAAATCCGCAACAACACACGCGGGTCAACGCCGCGCTGAATGGCGAGGTTCTTGACTCGTGCTTTGAGTTGGTTGGCGCTAGTCATTTTCATAGCAGTATCTCCAGGTAGGCGCGAACTAGTTTCTCTACACCTAGTGTCCGGGAGTAGTCCGACAAAACCTCGAGGTGCTTGTCGGGACGTCGTGCGTATGCTTTGAGAGCTGACGTGAGTGTTTGCTGGTCAATGCTTGAACGGTTACGTACCAGATCGCAGATGGTACGTTCTAAGTCGTATGTGGCGACGAGGTTCCTTTCGGGAGTGGGTAGTTCAATACGGCCCAGCGCCATTAGCTCTGGCTTGATGTAGTAGACATGCACCCCGTCACGACGCAACGTCGAGGCGTTGTACCCGGATGGCAGAGTTACCGTCAGCTCTGCAGGCTCACGCTCTGTCAATCCGTGAAGCAGCAGTGCAGATTCGTGAGAGAAGACCGCTTTGTTGGAGCGAAGTGAAATCACAAACATGTCGTCGATCCAGGCGTCCGGGCTTGCGTACACTCCTTGGGCTAGACGCTGCATGCCATTCGTGCGAACAAACTCCATGACACTAGGTCGACTAACACCCTGAGCCACAGCATCAGCGGTGCGCAACAGGCCATCATTCTGAGCAGATAAGTCAGACAATCTTTCAGCGATACTCATGGCGATCACCCGCTAACATTTATGCTTAGATTATACGCTAGGTTAGCATGAATGTTAAACGACTTGTGACTTCAAGAGTATGAAGTGAGTCTGAGGTTCACACTTGAACGTGCCGCCGACCGCGTGCGCGTAGTGTCACGCCGCAGGCGATGATTCCGGTATGTGTGGCTTCACGGCCAATACCAAGCGCCTCCGCGACCTGCACGATAGTTAGTCCCTCAGCGTAGAGTCGTGCTGCCTCCCCGCGGACGCTGGCGGGGAACCCTCTATGCCGGGGCGGCACGCTTGCTCGACGATTGATCTGGTGCACCGTCTCGCGGTTAATGTAGAAGCGCCCCTCTATCTCATTTACGGGAACGCCATGGAGGTAGTCGGCGACCACCTGGGCTTGATTCGGGAAGCTCAAACGGGTTTGAGACTGAAGCGAATTTCTGACCACGGGACCACGCGAATCAGCGCGAACCGTAGGATGCCGTCTACCGGCAAAAGGCTTCTTCCCGCGCAAAACCCGCGAGATCAGCGATTTCAGGGGTGGAGAGGGGTTTGAGAAGCTTCCACGGAGGACCACCATTGTGCTCTTACTCCAAACAAGAGTATTCGCGGTTGTCCGTTGACCTGTCTTCGAGGACAACGACGCCACCGCATCCACAAGGCTCGAACCTTTGCCAATGTTGGTGGAGGTTTGAGCCTTGTTGGCATCTGCGGCCCAGGTCAGCGCGCAGTTCTAGACTCCCGTCAGCGTTGTGGTGACCGGATCCCACCCCTCGGTCCTTGCGGTGACGAGGATGTCGCCGGGCTCCGCACCAGCCCGCACGACCGCCAGCGCGCGGCCGTAGTAGGTCGAGTGCCTGCCGGTGGTGTAGCCCTCGGCGGTGATCGAATTCCCCGAACCGAAGCCCTGTAGCGTACCTGGACCCTCGACAGTGATCTGCACCTCGCCGTCACCGGGGCAGGTCACCTCGACAAACGCCAGGTCTTGGCCGTTCGCGTTCAGCGTCTCGCGATCGGGGGTCAGTGCGAACTCGACGACTCCCGATTCAAGGCGGTCCGTGCCGGTGGCGGTGCGCGCCTCGAGCCCGCCCGGTGCCCACGGCACCGTAAAATGTGCGCACAACAGGTCATCGTTGGCTTTGGCGGTGCCCACGACGGTGCCGTTCAGGCTCAGCTCGACCTCGGCGCCGGGCTGGGCGTAGACCTCGACCGTGGCGTCCGCGCCCTCAAACCCGGGCCAGTCCCAACTGCGCACCGAGTCACTGGAGCGCCAGTTCGAGGCGACCATCTTGTCTTTCGCGTGCGTGAGCGGGCGCACCGCGATGTAGGGGTCTTCGCGCAGCCCCCAGCCGATCTCATACGCGTACGACTGCGGCTGGCGGTGTCCGGTGATGTCGATGACCGGCGTCCCGGCGGCGAGGGCCGGGTAGGGGACGAACATGCGCGCGCGATCATTGTAGCGCGCACCGGCGATGGCGCCTTCGCCGAGGTAGTCCCAGCCGGTCCAGACAAAGTTGCCCAGTGCCCACGGGGCATCCTGAATGTCGCGCCAGGTCTTCATGTACAGACTCGGCGTCTCTTCACTGCCGACCATTACCCGTTCGGGGTGCAGCTCGTGGTCAGCGACCATACGGGTGCCAGTGTGGTTGTAGCCGGCGACATCGACCTGCGCGTAGGCGTCACGGGTCTTCTTGTCGATGATCGGCTTGGGCAAGATCCAGGTCATCAGTCGCGACATCGTGCCCATCACCATGTTCATCAGTAAGATCACGCCGCGGTTGGTTGCTGCCTTACCGTTCTTGCGAGTCTTCTGTGCTTTGGCCTGTACCTTCGCCTCGTCGGCGTTCGCACCCAGGTTCAGCAGACCGTTGATGCAGTTCGTCACCGGGCGACTGGCGTCAAGTTCGCGCACCTTGTTAGCCAGGCACTTGTTCCACTCCAGGCCGGCTTCGACTGCGGTTTCGCCAATCTCATTACCGATGGAGTACATGATTACGCTCGGGTGGTTGATGTCGTTCTCGATCATCGCCTCGAGGTCTTGATCCCACCAGACTGGAAAGTCGATCGCGTAATCCCAGTTGTTCTTCGGGCGCGCCCACACATCGGTGTACTCGTCCATCACGAGCATGCCCTCTTCGTCACACGCGTCCAGCAGCGCACGCGAGGCTGGGTTGTGGGCGCTGCGGATCGCGTTGAAACCGGCCTCTTTCAGCAGGCGCACGCGGCGCCGTTCGGCGTCTTTGAAGGTCGCAGCCCCCAGCACACCGTTGTCATGGTGGATGCACGCGCCGCGCAGTTTGTAGTCTTCGCCGTTGATTTTCAGCCCGTCGACGGTCACGCTTAGATCGCGGATGCCGAATCGGGCCGGCGCCTCGTCGGTAGTGCCCGACGCGGTGACCACAACTCGCACCTCGTGCAGGTACGGATGCTCGGGCGACCACCGCTTCGCATCCTCGAGGTGGATGTCTTGCGCGACCACGGCGTCGCCGTGCGCGGGGACCTCGGCGGTCTGCGTCGGCAGCACATGCTCGTCGCCGTCGGGGTCGGTCACGAAACCGTTCACGGTGACAGTCGTGGCGGCATCCGTGGTGTTGATGATCTTGGTGGTCACCGTTACGGTGTCGCCCGCGGTGGCCACGCGCGGCCACGTGGGCTCAATGTAGATGCCCGGTCCGGTCAGTAGGCGCACTTCGCGGTAGATGCCGCTGCCGGTATACCAGCGGCTGTTGGGTTCTTGGCTGTTGTCGACAATGACTTCAAGCTCATTGACGTCTCTGAGGTTCTCTAGCGGCACCCGGAACTGCGCGTACCCGCTCGGGCGACCGCCAACTTCAACGCCGTTCAGCAGCACGCGGCTGCGCTGGTAGACGCCCTCGAAGTCGAGGATGACCGTCTCAGCCTCGGGCTTGGCGAACGTTTTGCGGTAACGGTAGCGCCCGCCAGGGAAGTACCCAGTGTTGTGCCCGTTGGCGCAGTTCGCGTCGCGCAACTCTTCGATCATCGCGTCGTGCGGCAACGCCACTGCCGTGCTTTCACCGTTGCTGCGGGTAAGGGTCCAGTCATCGTTGAAGGCTTCGCTGCGCATGATTCGAGAATATTTCATGACCATGAAGAACTCAAGATATGATGGCCACATGTCCCCGTCGCGCCGAGGCCGCCCGCCGCGCATCACCCACGAGCGCATCGTGGCGACTGCCCGCGGGATGGATCCGGCGACGCTGACCATGCGGGCCGTAGCATCTGAGCTCGGTGTCGACCCCTCTGCGCTGAACTACCACGTCGCCGGGCTGACTGAGCTGCACTCTCTGGTCGCCACCTCGATCATTTCTGACCGGTTGGGAGCCGTGTCGTTGCCCGGCGACGCGTCGTGGCAGGCCGCGCTGAGACTGTTCGCCGCGCGCATGCGCGACGCGCTGATAGCGACCGGGTCACCGAACCCGATTCTTGAGCTGTCGCCCGACGAGCCCCCCGCAGCGTTCAAGATCGTCGACGAAGTGCATGCACGCCTGGTCGGATCCGGGTTCGCCGAAGCGGATGCCGCGCGCCTGATGACTGCGGTCAACATGCTGGCCTTCGCCTCCGCCCGTGAGGTAGTTGTGTCGGCGGGAGGCGAGCACCCACAGCGGGCCGAAGCGCGGGTCAGCCTGCCAGAGTCTGCGCGCGCTACACGGGAAATCATCGAGGCCTGGGACCCGGCATCCGAGTCCCAATTCGACTTCGCGCTTGACCTACTGATCGCGGGCGCAAGGCAAGCCCTCGACTCCACCGACCGACTATAAAGGGGAAGCAATATCACCTAGGAAGTAAGAGGTAACTCTGGCAAGCGCCCCTGCCGCCGCAACGCTCGGCTGCTCACCGACGAGGTGACCCCGACCTGCCGCTACCTGATGACGCGCCGCACCCCGGCCCGGGCGAGCATGAGTGTGACCACGAGGAGCGTCACAGCGAAGAAGCCTCCGAGATGGACTGCGTCCCCCAGGATGGCATCCGTCAGCCAGAGGATTAGCGCTTTGCTTCCGGCCGCGGCGACGACCAGGCTCACCGTTGAGACCGCCTTCGCCCGGGCTGTCTCGGCTCCCTTGATCCTGCCGACGATCATCTTCTTCACGCGCACCACGACCTCAAGTACGAGCTTGAGCAGGATCGCGGTGACGAGGGAGGTGAGGAAAGACTCGCTGATGATGTTCGGGAACAACTGCGCGAAAGTGCCGAGAACGATGAGATAGACGAGCACGTCGACGAGATCGACGGCCTTGATCCGCATAGCCTGCATTCATCAATCATACGGTTGCGCAATGCCAGGCGGCCGCATCGGATCGGGCGTCAATGCCCTACGCTCAGCGAGTAGCAGGCAACCCCGAGGCCCACTCACCACTTTGGCAGTGATCCTCAACGGACAACTACTCACTCCCCCCTCCCGATAATGTGACTCGCTCTGCCGACAGTTCTCACGGGAGGCCAGAACCGTATAAGCGCTGGCTCTCGATCACCGCAGCACACGGCCGAGGGCTGCGAACCGTAGCATATGAGCTTGACCGCTATGAAGCGCGTACTCGTCGATCATCTTGACGAGCGCGTGCGAGAGTGGATTGCCGTGCCCCATCCCTGGGCTGTTGAGTTCGGGCATGGTGAACTACGGGCGTGAGAGATGGGAGCCGCACTGGGCATAAAGGATGCCGCTTATTGAGGTAGTGATCGTGGGTCTGGTCTTCTTCCCGGAGATCCTGTCCGCGATGATGGACCCGATCAGCAACCTACTTTTTGAGTTCGGCGGTCCATTCAGTGATGGTGTCGACGATCTCCGGTGCGTTGGGAAGTGTCCTGGGGCGGAATCGCTTGATGCGTCCGTCGGGGTTTACAAGGAACTTCTCGAAGTTCCAGGCCACCCGTCCGGCCTTGCCGGCCCCGTCGGGAGTCTGGGTGAGTTTCTGGTATAGGGGGTGGGCGTTCTTGCCGTTGACCCTAATCTTCTCGCTCATCGGAAACGTGACACCCCATGTCACCGAGCAGTACTCGGCGATGTCGTCAGCCTTTCCGAGTTCTTGCAGGAACTGGTTGCTCGGAAATCCGATGACGGTGAAGCCTTGATCGCCGTAGGTGCGCTGTAGTTCCTCTAGCTGCTCGTATTGTGGGGCCAGACCGCAGCGAGAGGCAACGTTGACAACGAGCGCAACCTTTCCCTCGCTGAGCTTGCCGAACGTGGTGTGTTCGCCCTTCAGGGTGGTGACTTCGATCTCGTTGAGGTTCATGATGATCTTCCTTTCTCTGTGTGCGGCCCAGTCTGTGGTCGCGGATATTTCACCACCGAATCGCGGAGCCGATGCAACCGGTCGATTAGATCCGCGGCTTGCTCGCGGGACAGGCCGACTGCCTCCGCGAGGCACGCTTCCAGCCAGTCAAGCTCGTTCGCGATCTGCCAGCTGCGCTCGGTCGGGATGACCTGTACCCGTCGCCGGTCTGCAGGGTCGGACTCACGGCGAACGAGCTCCGCATTCTGGAGTCGTTTGAGCAGTCCTGCGACGGTGCTGGAATCCAGCATCATCACCTCGGCTATCCGGCCAGGGGTGACATCAGGCTCCTGCCACAGCACGCCAAGCACCATCAGTTGCTGATATGTCAGCCCCCAAGGGGCAAGTAGGTCGCGATACAGATGCACGGTCGCGTTCGTCGCGGTATACATCGCCAGGCAGACCGCCTCATCCAGGCGGGTCTCGTGCTGGGCTATGTCCATGGCTCCATTCTTGTCCTCATTTACCTTGCATGCAAGATTTATGTGACGAAAGGGTGCCATGGACATAGAGGCCGTGCATCACCAAGGCCCACCTCTAACCACGCAACCAGGAGACACCGCCTTGCGATGATCGGTACCTGGATGGATGGTACTCGTAGGGGATCGGGCCGCATCTCCATCTATTGCTACTTCGACTACCGCGCATGATGCTGCCGCCGGGACGCAGTTCAGATGACCTTATTGATGAGTCGGCGCACCGCCGCGACATGCTGACGTGTCGCGGCCCTGCCAGTATCGTTCCGGGAACGAGTACGCCTATCCGCCTACACGTTCCAGGGGAACGGTGTCTCCTGGTCCAAGTCGGCGTCGTCTCCAATGTTCTCGAGGGAGTCGCCACCTGCTCGAATACAAAGCCACTTCATCGGACCATCGCTATCGGGCAGGGCTCGAAGGGCTCGCTGGACTCCCTGCCCCACACGTACGACGCTGCCTGGACCAAGTTGAAGAACCTCGTCATCAAGCGCGATCTCGCCTGTTCCTTCAAGCACAATGTGGATCTCTTCTAACTTCGAGTGAGAGTGCCAGAAAGGAGACTCGCCACCCGGCTCCGTTACGTTTACTGAGATCCCAGCGAATTGGGCCCCAATCTCACCTTCAAGGAACCGCTTTGCTGCTTCGCTCCAGTTATCAAGGCCACCAAGTTCAACTGCTTTGTAATCGCTCATAAGCCAAAGGTAAACGACCCCCTGCTCTTGGCCAAGAGCAATTCGTGCATAGACTCCAGAAGCTACAAGTGCGTACTGAGTATCAAGAATACCAGGGCACACCACGGTCAGCATTCCGTCCGACTAAACCAGGAGCGCACATTCATCGACGTATGTTCCTGCGCCGATTAGCTCGATTCAGTCGAGTGGAACGTGGCAGATGAGCTCACCGTGAGGGATGGAAATCCAACCGTCCTCGTCCTCGGCCCACCTGATCCAGGCATCGCTGATGTTCTGGAGGTCGGTGGGGGAGGCGAGATGTTGTTCTACCAGTTGGGTCGCGATCGCCGAGTTCAGGATTCGGTCCGCCCACATTCCACCCCATGCGAGGCGCGAGTCTGGGCTCGCGTAGCACCAGGTGGACGAGGAGGCCTCCACATCCTTCAGTCCAGCTGAGTGCGCCCATGAAAGGAGTCGGCGACCGGCATCAGGTTCGCCTCCGTTTGCACGCGCGGCGGACCGATACACCTCCAACCACACGTCTAGTTCAGGCAACTCTGGCCACCAGCAGAATCCTGCGTAGTCGCTGTCCCGTACCGCGATGATCCCGCCTGGCTTGGCTACGCGGGCCATCTCCTTTAGTGCCTCGACTGGATCCGCAACGTGCTGCAGGACCTGGTGTGCGTGAACGACATCGAAGGTCTCGTCCTCGAACGGGAGACTGTGGAGGTCCGCAACGGAGAAATCGACATTTTCGAGGCCTCGTTCGGCGATTGTGGCCTGGGAGATCGCGAGCTCTTCCGGACCAACTTCCGTAGCGGTAACCCGGTCAACCAACTCGGCGAAGTCGGCGGTGATCGTCCCAGGGCCAGCTCCGACGTCGAGCAGGTGATCGGTTGGTCTCAGGTTAGGGAGCAGATACCCGGCAGAGTTCTGGGCAGTCCGGGTGCGATGCGAACGCAGAACAGACTCGTGATGCCCATGAGTGTAGACAGACAAGTTAGGTGACCGGAGTCTTGGTTCTTGTTTCCTGGCGGAGGCGGGCGAGGAGCAGGCTCAGGCCCTCCGGGTCTGCGTCTGGGTCTTCCGGGTGCCACTGGACGCCGAAGACAGGGAGGTTCGTGTGTTCAACGGCTTCCGGGGTTCCGTCATCCGCCCAAGCCACCACGCGCAGGTCCTCGCCGACGGCATCTACCGCTTGATGGTGTGCACTGTGTACGAGGGTTCTCAGGCCCAGTTCGCGTCCCGTACGCCCATCTAGTGCTTCGGCAAGGTTTGATTCAGCAGACACCGACGCAGGGTGCCTGGCAAACGAATAGTCCTTCAACAGGTCAGGAACGGCGTGCCCCTCGCGCTCCGAAATGTCCTGAGTGAGGGTCCCGCCCTGAGCGACATTGAGAATCTGCATACCCCGGCAAATCCCCAGCATGGGCAATCCTCGTTCAACCGCTTCCCGAACCAGCGCAATTTGGGAGTCGTCAGCCAGGCGGTAATGCTTCTCCTCGTGCAGATAGCTATCGGGACCGCCATAGAGGGACGGAGTGACGTCGGGACCACCCATGATCAGCAGGGCATCAGCCTTCTCGAACTTCCATGTCGAGATCTCGACACCGTCTGTTTCACCCCAGGACACGATCACGTTCCAGCGGCGGCTAGCTGACCGAATAACGCTGTCGATGAGGCGTCGGGTTAGCCCGGTTTCACGCTCGTTATCACTGCGACGCTCAGCCACCCCTGACACCAGCAGGGTCGGTCGAGAACTAGATAGCGCCATGCGAGGCAAGTTACCACCACGAAATCGGGACGGTGGGACCGTGACCAAGGGGCGGAATCGGTTGGGCTGTTTCAGTGGCCACTCTCCGCGTTGATTTCCATTTCTTTTCAATAAGGGCTTACTGGTGTTGCGTGGATCGTCAGGACTAAAGGCGGTCAAACTAATAGAAGTGTTCGCGAGTCGTTCAAATCAGGTGCCATCACCCTATTTCCTCCGCACTGTTCACATGCGCAGTTCTTTTGTCGCATGATTGGGGCATGTATCCCACATATATTCCTGATTCTGACCGCTATGACGGTCGCATGCAATATCGATTCTGTGGCAAGTCCGGACTGAAGCTCCCAGTGCTGTCATTGGGCCTGTGGCAGAACTTCGGCGACGGTCATCCGATGGAGACCCAGCGAGCCATTGTTAGAAGAGCTTTCGATGCTGGTATCACCCACTTCGACCTGGCGAACAACTACGGTCCTCCGTATGGCCAAGCAGAGACTAACTTTGGAACCTTCCTGCACCAAGACCTGCGACCCTTCCGCGACGAACTGCTGATCTCCACGAAGGCCGGCTACGACATGTGGGCTGGGCCTTACGGACAGGGCGGTGGGACCCGTAAGTACGTGCTTGCATCCCTCGACCAGTCGCTTAAGAGGATGGGCTTGGATTATGTAGATATCTTCTACTCTCACAGGTTCGACCCCGACACACCCCTGGAAGAAACCATGATAGCCCTTGACCATGCAGTGCGTTCGGGCAAGGCACTCTACGTCGGGATCTCCTCCTACTCCGCGGAGCAGACGAGAGAAGCGGCGCAGATAGCGAGGGAACTAGGGACACCTCTCCTCATCCACCAACCGAGCTATTCGATGTTGAACCGTTGGATTGAGCAAGGACTCATCGACGCATGTAGCGGTGAGGGAATGGGAATCATCGCTTTCTCTTCGCTGGCGCAGGGATTACTCACAAACCGCTATCTGAAAGGGATACCGGAGGGTTCTCGGATGACGCGCGGCGGGTCGTTGCCGAAGAAGCACCTTAGCGACGAGGTGCTTGCCCGGATTCGAGGACTCAACGCGATTGCTGAGGAAAGGGGTCAGACGCTGTCCCAGATGGCGCTCGCGTGGGCCCTTCGTGACCCGAGGGTGACGTCATTGGTCTCCGGTGCTTCGTCCGTGGAGCAACTGGATATGAATCTCGGGATGCTGAACAACATGGAGTTCTCGGCAGATGAACTCGCGGCAATTGACGAGTTCGCGGTGGATTCGGGGATAAACCTCTGGGGATAGCTTGCGTCAGTTCGTTCTCGGGCGAAATCAGCGGGGCGGTTAGCTGAATGTCTTTGTGTCTATCACGAATCGATAGCGTACATCTGCGGAGAGGACGCGCTGCCACGCCTCGTTGATTTGATCGACCGAAATCAGTTCGGTTTCGGGGTGTATCCCTCGCTGTGCGCAAAACTCAAGCATTTCTTGAATCTCCGGGATGCCTCCTGTGGTGGATCCCGCGAGCGTGCGTCTGGCGGGAATGAGGGAGAAGGCGGGTACAGAGAAGGGCTGCTCGGGCGCTCCAACGTTCACCAGTGCTCCATCCACGTCGAGAAGATCGAGGTAAGTGGTGATATCGAGACCGGCGGAGACAGTGTTGATGAGCAGGTCGAAACTACCGCGCACGCGGTCCATCGCTTCGGAGTCAGTGGTGTCTACGTAAGCGTTGGCTCCGAAGGAGAGCGCATCCTCCCTCTTCCTCGTGCCTCGCGATAGCACAGTGACATCGGCGCCGAGGGCAACGGCCAGCTTGACTCCCATATGTCCGAGGCCACCCATGCCAACGATCCCTACACGTACGCCGGGTCCGGCATTCCAGTGCTTTAGGGGCGAGTAGGTCGTGATGCCAGCGCAGAGCAGGGGAGCGGTCTTAGCGGGATCGAGTCCGTCAGGAATACCGAGTACATAGTCCTCGTTTGTTACAACTGCTTCGGAGTAACCACCCTGTGTGATGGTGCCATCCGTATCGACGCTACCGTAGGTTTGTGTGTTTCCAGCTAGACAGTACTGGTCGTGTCCTTGCTGGCATTGAGCGCAGGTGCGACAGGAGTTCGACTGGCATCCGACCCCGACCAAATCGCCAACCTTGTGTTTGGTGACGTCACTTCCAACCTCGACGACGTGTCCAACAATCTCGTGACCAACAACCTGGGGGTAAGTAATCGGTCCCCATTCGGCGCGGATCGTGTGGATGTCTGAGTGACAAATGCCCGCGTAGCCGATGTCGATCAAAACGTCGTGAGGGCCGACCTCACGGCGCTCAACGGTCATGGGGACCAGGGGATCGGTGGCATTGACGGCTCCGTAGGCCTTAACAGTTGTCATGGTCGGTCCTTTCGCTGGTGCCGAAGCAGTTCTGAATGTGTGACTGAATCTTAAGCCCAGTGGTCGGCTATGTTCACAAATAAAACAGTCTCTGGCTCAGGATATGGGAAACATACTGGACATTGGCACCTATGGCTAATATGATGCCCATAACTCGATATGGGAGGTTTAGTGGACATGGATATCCCAATCGCCACCGCGGACGCCTTTGCCGACTTCGTGCGTCGTACCCGCATTGAGCGTGGCCTCACCCAAGAAGAATTGGCAAAGAGAGCCGGAAGATCCCGCAAATGGGTGACTGGTGTAGAACGGCAGGAAATCATGCCGACATTGCCCGCTGCTATTAATGTTGTGAAGGCACTTGGCTACGCCCTTGTTCTTGAGCCGTTTCTCGAAGAGGATTCCGATATCATCGCGACGATATTGGGGGACCAATGAGCGACGAGAACACCCTAGATTTGTGGGTAGAAAACCGGTTCGCGGGGCAGCTTCACCGTGGGCGGGGAAACGGAGTCGAATTCGTCTACAGCGAAGATTACTTGGCGGAAAGGACCCCTCCGGTATCGATAGCAATAGCCAAGGACCGGGTCGCACACGGACCAGATACAGTCACCCCGTGGATCGAAAACCTGGTCCCGGAGGGTGATGACACAAGGGCTGCTTGGGCGTCACATTTTGGGGAGCATCGCACAGACGCTTTTACGCTCCTCAGACACATGGGCGCTGATGCTCCCGGTGCAGTGCAGATTGTTCCTGAAGGCACCGAACCCGAAACGGTGGGCGGATACGAGGAACTCAGTGACGACGAGATAGCCCGACGTATACGCGGGATTCAAGAAAGCGACCAGGCATGGGCCCCAAGCGCAGATGAGGCCATCCACTTCTCGCTTGCCGGACAGCAATCGAAGTTCGCACTTGCACGCATTGAGGAGAGGTGGTTTGAACCAAGTGGACCGGCGCCTAGCACTCATATAGTCAAGCCCGGAATGCAGGGAACTAAGAATCTTGGGTTTGACGATCAGGTTGCAGAATTCATCACCATGCGTGCGGCAAAAAAACTCGGGCTCAGAGTCGCTGATGTAGATATCTTGCCATTCGGCGACACGTATGCTTTTGTAACGACCAGGTACGACAGACTCGTTACAACCGATGGCAATGTCAAGAGAATCCACCAGGAAGACCTCTGCCAAGCGCTTTCCATATTTCCCCAGAAGAAGTATGAATCGGATGGCGGGCCATCAGTTGCCGACGCTGTAGCCCTATTGAGCGCCAACTCCACTAACTTCGAAGCAGACAGGACATCATTCTCCAATGCCCTAGCATTCAACCTGGTAGCCGGAGGGATAGATGGCCATGGGAAGAACTATTCGATCCTCCTTGTGGGCAATCAAGTGCGGTTGGCCCCCTTCTACGACCTGATCTCCGCTTACGCGGTGTATCCCGATAGCACGGTGCATTTCAGAGGCAAGATGGGAATGAAGTACGGCAAAGAATATCGGATTCGAGGAATCGATGGACGTAATGCTGCGCGAACCGCAGATGTTCTTGGGATAAGCAGGACTGATTTTCTGGGAACCGTACGTGCCATAGGCGAACGACTCCCGGAACTTTTTGCGGAAGCCCTATCTGAGATACCTGACATTCCGATCTCAGATCGTATCAAAAGACTTCCGGAGACTATTGGCGCTTCAGTCGAACCGACTATTGGCGCTATGACCGCCGACGCTCTCACGGTCGCGAGATGGACCCAACCGGCGGCGAACGCTAGTCAAACTAGCAGAGTGGGACAAGTATGGGTCTCTGGGCATCATCGTGACGGGACCTGGATCGAAGGACATTGGCGTTCCAGGCCCAGAGCATAGTCGCCTTGAGCTCACGTTTGCTAAAGTGCCGATACTGGATAGAGAATCGTTCGCATTGAGTCTTCATGGATTCGCTTCTTCAGTTCTGGCGGATCACTCAATCTCTTAGGACATTCATAACGTTGCCTTAGCTTGTCGATAGGTTCGGCTCCCACAGTTGGGCGCATGGACAACGAATATGATGCCAGTAGCGAGCAGCCCCAGGTCCCTCAGGGGATAGCAGGGCAATCACCCACTCAAAGCGGTAAGCACCGTGCTGCCAAGAACCGTGGGGTGAGACGTAAGAGGATCATCCGCACGGCGGCCGGCGGCGGGCTCGCTGTTTCCCTCGCTGCGGTGGGAATCAGTGCGTGGGCACTGGATCGTTTCGTCATCGACCACGTAGAGATCTCGGATGTTGCCGCATACGAGGCCGCCCAGAGTCAGACCGCAGTTTCTGAAACGTCCGAAGTCGAGCAAAGCCAGTCAGAGACCTCGGACTTGCCCGTAGAGGAAATCCCGGCGACCGTTACGGATTCGACGTACGAGGGCAGCAACGCGTCGATTTCTATCGCGCAGCAGCAGACGGGGTCGGGCGAGGACACGGTCACGTACTACGTCGCGACAGTCAACCTCTCAGATGCCACCGCGCTACGATCTGCCTTTGCCAATAATCAGTTTGGTCAAAGCATCATTGACAAGACCTCAAGCATTGCTGAGCAAAACGGCGCAATCTTTGCCATCAACGGAGACTATTACGGCTTCCGGGACACGGGAATCGTCATCCGAAACGGAGTGGTTTTCCGTGATGCTGGTGCCCGAGAAGGTCTTGCCTTCTATCAAGACGGCACAGTCGAGCTCTACGACGAGACCGCAACGACTGCGGATCAACTTGTCGCAAACGGTGTGTGGAATACCCTCTCATTCGGCCCTGCGCTCGTCGCAGACGGTGCCGTTATCGCCGGCATCGACCAGATCGAGATCGACACCAACTTCGGTAACCACTCCATTCAAGGACAGCAACCGCGCACCTTGGTCGGTGTAAAGAGCGATGGAACTCTGATCTTCGTAGTGATCGACGGCAGGGAGACAGGATACTCCCGCGGCATGACCATGACCGAAGCCGCCGAACTAATGGTCTCCCTCGGCTGCGAAACCGCCTACAACCTGGACGGCGGCGGCTCATCAACCATGTCCTTCAACGGCGCGGTTATCAACCAACCGTCTAACGGCGGTGAACGCGGCACCTCGGACATTCTTTACATTGAGGACCTCTCATGATCATTCTGATTCCGTCCCTGGAACCAACTCCGGCACTAGCGGAACTTGTCGACTCACTCCAAAGCGAGTTGCCCGATGCGCACATTCTGATTGTCGACGACGGCTCCGGCCCGGCCTACCAGTGCGTCTTCAATGCACTCGAAGGACGAAACGTCACGGTGATCGGGTACGAGGTGAATCGTGGCAAGGGGTTCGCGCTACGCACTGGTTTCCATTGGTGCATGGAGAACGCTCCAGGCGAGGTGGTTGTATGCGCTGATTCGGACGGCCAACATCGTCCCGCGGACATCGCAAAAGTGGCAGACATGGCACACGCTTGGCCTAACGCTACCGTGCTGGGAGTTCGGGCTTTTCAAGGCAAGGTCCCGTTGCGCTCGCGGTTCGGGAACTCCGCTTCAGCCCTGTTCTTCCGTCTCGCAACAGGTGTAAAGATCGATGACACACAGACGGGCCTTCGAGCATATGGGTCACGTCAGCTTTCAAAACTGATGGAGGTACCGGGGGACCGTTTCGAATGGGAACTCAACGCGCTCTTGGCCGCTGCAGATTCGAGGCAGGACATCATCCAGGTTCCGATCGACACGGTTTACGAGGACGGCAACAGCGGCTCTCACTTTCGTCCCGTTGCGGATTCGCTTCGGGTATTCTGGCCTCTAATCTCCTTCGCTGTCGTCGGACTCGGCTCTTGGGCGCTAGAGATGTTCGTTTTCTTGATGCTCTCAAGTGTGATGGGCTTTTCTGGGGCGATCGGGCTCAGCTTCTCAGTGGTGATGTCGCGCATTCTTTCGGGAAGCGTGAACTTCCTGGCAAACAAGCACAAGGTCTTCGGCGATACTTCAAGAGGCCGAACCAAGCGACAAGTCGTCCAGTGCAGCGCTCTCGCAGTACTGTTGCTTTCTATCACGGTTGCCGGTGTTGAGATTCTGACGTTCCTCGGGCTGGCAGCGTGGTTAGCGAAGGTAATACTGGACATTGGCTGTTTCGGACTCAGTTTCGTAGTTCAGCGCCGCTGGATCTTCAGTCGTGAGCACTCACACGAGGAACAGTCGGTCGCAGTTCCGGTAATAGCGGGCGGTGTCGACACGGACCGATAAAGTAGGCCCATGGCAACCGTCCTGATCATCGTAATCGCCGCGTTGTTCGTAGTTGCGGCTGCTGAGCTATTCGCCGACCGGATTGGGATTGCTGCCCCCATACTGCTCCTCTTACTGGGCGGTGCCGTCGCATTGATTCCCGGCATGCCAGAGGTCGAGGTGGAACCGGACCTCGTACTGATGATCATCCTTCCGCCGCTTCTCTATTCCTCCGCGGTGAACATGCCGGTGTCCGATTTCCGGCGAAACCTCGCCCCGATTAGCGTACTCGCGGTGGTTCTTGTTGCAATCTCCGCCGCAGTGGTTGGCTTCTTCGTGGACAAGATGGTTCCAGGAATCGGAATTGCCGCAGCTATTGCTCTGGGGGCAATAGTCAGTCCAACGGACGCTGTAGCGACATCCATTGTCAAGGAGGCCGGGGTATCCCGTCGTGTGGTTGCAGTGCTGAACGGCGAGGGCCTCATTAACGATGCCTCGGCCCTGGTCATCCTCGGCTCGGCGGTCGGCGCGATGACCAGTCAGATCAGTGCAGGCAAGGTGGTCCTCGATTTTGTCTTGGCTGTCGTTGTCGCCGTGATCGTTGGTTGGCTTGTCGGCCGACTAATGATTTGGCTCCGTTCGAAGGTGCGCGAGGCGACTCCGGACACGCTGCTCTCCTTAGCAACGCCGTTTCTAGCTTTCTTACCCGCAGAGCATCTGCACGGCTCGGGTCTCGTGGCAGCAGTGGTTGCCGGTCTGGTCGTCAGCCACCAGGCTCCGCGGAAGCTCACACCAACTCAACGAACTTCCAGCCAAGCGACGTGGAATGCTCTGATGCTCATGCTGGAGTCGGCAGTCTTTCTTCTTATGGGCTTGGAGCTCACCGCCATCGTGGAAGATCTTGAAGCTGACTCTTTTGGTTGGAAGTTAGCGGTTGCCGTGGCGGCGGTTGCTTTGGCGACGACGCTTGTGGTGCGCTCGTTCATAATCGCCGCTCTCCTTGCCTGGGTGGCACGAAGGTCGAAAAGGCGGTCTGAACAGCGTGCCTATCTGGAACGAGCTTCGAAACGGATCAATGATGCCACGTCCATTTCAGAGGTTGTGCCCATTACTGGTCCCGCAGCAGCGCAAAGGCTCAGCAAGTTGCGCCACAGGCTGAGCCGGAGCATCTCTGACCTGGATTACCACATCGAACATCCGCTCGGTCCTCGGGAAGGCACCGTCATGATCTGGGCGGGGATGCGAGGAGCCATCACCCTGGCAGCGGCCCAGACTCTACCGCTGAACACCCCTCACCGGTCATTTCTGGTCTTTGTCGCCTTCCTGGTCGCAGCCGCGTCGTTACTAATTCAGGGCGGCACCTTGGGACTGGTTGTCAGACTTGTGAAGCCAGCGGAGGAGGAGGGAATAGACCCCGAAGAAGAGGTTGAGATCAGAGAGCTCATGCGCCGCGCCGCTCGCAGTGTGCCACCCCCACCTGCGATCACTGAGCTACTTGAGAAACAAGATG
>WPCI01372711.1_pt1 | contig 29750 bp, 45 predicted proteins | sample 5399871 | NCBI WGS metagenome assembly WPCI01 (sample SAMN12869469, study PRJNA574797) | sludge metagenome | isolation source: wastewater treatment of pH7 | place: China:Beijing | collected 2019-05-20 | reverse complement strand
CGATGACCACATCGCCGGCAACGGGGCTGAACGCCTCGAGCGGAAGGGCGGGCAGCGTGCAATCGGCCGCCGCGAGGGCCGCATCGCTTCCCGGACGTGGTGCCCCCAAGGCGTGAAGCACCACGTCGGCGCCGCGCTCCGAAAGCAGGCGAGCCACGACATAGCCATCGCCGCCATTGTTGCCCGGTCCGGCGAGGATGACGAAGCGCCGGGCGCCGGCAAAGCGCTCAAGCGCCGTGTCGGCGACAGCCTCGCCTGCCCGTTCCATGAGCACACGGCCGGGCAATCCGGCCAGTTCGGCGGCGAGACGGTCCGCCGTCGCCATTTCATCGGGCGTCAGGATTTCCGTCATGGCCCCTCCGCCGGTGATTGTGATGCGATGCACAAGCCAGCGCAACACCCAATGACTGCCTGTTATTCAGGCTGATTGCCTTAATTCCAGGCAGTCCTTGCCGCAAATGTGAAAGGCGACCCGTGCAGTAGTGCCGAATCCGCCCAAAAAACCGCCAAGCCGGGCGCCCGCCACACGGCCCGGGCCTGTTCCCGGCTCCGCGACGGGCCTGTCCCGCATTCCGCGGCATCTGGCATGAATCCTGCTTTCCCTTGGGCGGACGGACACGAATTTCCGCAACGAGAAGAGGTACCCCGGCCATGAAGAAGATCGAGGCGATCATCAAGCCGTTCAAGCTTGACGAAGTGAAGGAGGCGCTGCAGGAAGTCGGCCTGCAGGGCATCACGGTCATCGAGGCCAAGGGCTTCGGACGCCAGAAGGGGCACACCGAACTCTATCGCGGCGCCGAATATGTCGTGGACTTCCTGCCGAAGGTGAAGGTCGAGGTCGTGCTCGGCGACGATGCGGTCGAGGCGGCGGTGGAAGCCATCCGCAAGGCCGCCCAGACGGGACGCATCGGCGACGGCAAGATCTTCGTCTCCAACATCGAGGAAGTCATGCGCATCCGCACCGGCGAAACCGGCATGGACGCCATCTGAACCGCCAACATCCATCCTCCCCAACAGCAAGCGTCGGACAAAGGAAAACGATCATGACGACAGCCAAGGACATCCTGAAGGAACTGAAGGACAAGGACGTGAAGTTCCTTGATCTCAGGTTCGCCGACACGCGCGGCAAGATGCAGCACCTGACGATGGACGTGAGCCTCGTCGACGAGGACATGTTCGCCGACGGCGTGATGTTCGACGGCTCCTCGATCGCCGGCTGGAAGGCGATCAACGAGTCCGACATGGTGCTGATGCCCGACACGGCCACCTACCACATGGATCCCTTCTTCGCGCAGGCGACCGCCGTGGTGTTCTGCGACATCCTCGATCCGGTCTCCGGCGAATCCTTCAATCGCGACCCGCGCGGCATCGCCAAGAAGGCCGAGGCCTACATGAAGTCGGAAGGCATCGGCGACACGATCTATGTCGGCCCGGAAGCCGAGTTCTTCGTGTTCGACGACGTCAAGTACAAGGCCGATCCCTACAACACCGGCTTCAAGCTCGATTCTACCGAGCTGCCGTCCAACGATGACACCGACTACGAGACCGGCAACCTGGGCCATCGCCCCCGCGTCAAGGGCGGCTACTTCCCGGTGCCGCCGGTCGACAGCGCCCAGGACATGCGCTCCGAGATGCTGACGGTTCTGGCCGAGATGGGCGTGGTGGTCGAGAAGCACCATCACGAGGTCGCCGCCGCCCAGCACGAACTTGGCGTCAAGTTCGACGCGCTGGTGCGCAACGCCGACAAGATGCAGATCTACAAGTACGTCGTGCACCAGGTCGCCAATGCCTATGGCAAGACGGCGACCTTCATGCCGAAGCCGATCTTCGGCGACAACGGCTCGGGCATGCACGTGCACATGTCGATCTGGAAGAGCGGCAAGCCGCTGTTCGCCGGCAATGAATATGCCGGACTGTCGGAGACCTGCCTCTACTTCATCGGCGGCGTCATCAAGCATGCCAAGGCCGTCAACGCCTTCACCAACCCGCTGACCAACTCCTACAAGCGTCTGGTGCCGGGCTACGAGGCGCCGGTGCTGCTGGCCTATTCGGCCCGCAACCGCTCCGCCTCCTGCCGCATCCCGTTCGGCTCGTCGCCGAAGGCCAAGCGCGTCGAGGTCCGCTTCCCGGATCCGGGCGCGAACCCCTATCTCGGCTTCGCCGCGCTGCTGATGGCCGGCATCGACGGCATCAAGAACAAGATCCATCCCGGCCAGCCGATGGACAAGGATCTCTACGACCTGCCGCCGAAGGAGCTGAAGAAGATCCCTACCGTGTGCGGCTCGCTGCGCGAGGCGCTGATGAGCCTCGACAAGGATCGCGGATTCCTCAAGGCCGGCGGCGTGTTCGACGACGACATGATCGACGCCTACATCGAACTGAAGATGGCGGAAGTCATGCGCTTCGAGATGACCCCGCATCCGGTCGAGTACGACATGTACTATTCGGTCTGATCCTCCGGTCGGACGGAATTCCACCCCGGCGGGCGACCGCCGGGGTTTTTTCTTGCCCGAACTCAGCGTTCCGCGGTGAGGTCGCGCATCACGGCATCGGCGTCGAGCCGCGCCATGAAATCGTTGCGCACCTCGATCCAGGCGTAGCGCATCGAGTTTTCCACGATCTCGCGATCGAGCCGCTTCAGCTCGTCGGCGATCGGCGCCCATTTGACCAGCGCCTTCGGGCTCTCGGTGAAGTGCCAGGCGCCCTCGCCCGTCGCCGGCCACAACGTCCGCCCGATCCGGGCTTCGAAGGCCTCGATCCAGGCGGGCTTCTCGGCCGAAAACTCCGCCGCCGCGTTCTCGTCGATGCCGCGCCGGAAACAATCGCGGGCGGACTGCAGCCGGTCGGCCTCGCCCGCCGCCTTCATCGCGTTGGCAACGCAGAAGACGGTCAGGTCCGAAAGCGACGCGGCATAGACATGGATGGTGGCGATCCGCATCGAGCGGGCGAAATCCGGCCGGGCAAATTCCTCCGGATAGCGGATGCCGATGCGCTCCTTGAGGTAGCCATAAAGCTTCTTCTGCGTCAGGAGCGCCGAGCGCGTGCGGGCGAAATGATAGACGCGATCGAGCGTGTCGATCGGCCCGCCATCGCGCCTGGACATCAGCCGGCCGGTCGCCTCGCCCCACCATGCGGCCAGCTTCTCGCCAATTCCCTTATTCTTTTCAGACACTTGGTCAACGCTCCTGCCGCTGCGGCGTATCCCTGCACGATCCGCGATATCTGGGGAATGCTACCATCGGATTATTTAGGCAAGGCCGTTTTGCCGATAAATCTCCAAACAGCGGGAGTCTTGCGACGGCCCGCGAGGAGATATGCGGGCATGGCGTCCGCATGAAACTGGGAGGGGTTACCATGTCCAGCCTTGATGCTGGCGCCCGCGAACGGCACTGGGTGAAGACCCGCAACCTGACCTACATCGTGCTTGCACTCTGGGTCCTGTTTGCGATCGTCATCCCCTACTTCGCGTCTGCGCTCAATTCGATGAGCTTCATGGGCTTTCCTCTGGGCTACTACATGTGCGTCCAGGGCTCGCTCATCGCGTTCTGTCTCATGATCGTCATCCAGAACTGGCGCCAAGACCAGATCGATGACGAAGCCGGCCTGAGCGAGTGAGGAGAAACGACAATGGCTGAAGCAAAGAAAAGCGGTCGTTTCATCGACAACCTCGGCAAGGTCTATGCGCTCTACACGCTGGGCTTCGCCGCATTCTTCGCGCTGATGGCGCTGCTCGAAAAGATGGGCGCCTCCGCCAACACCATTGGCATCGGCTTCCTGATCTTCACCATCGCGATCTACGCCATCATCGGCTGGCTCTCGCGCACGGCGGAAGTCGACGCCTATTACGTCGCGGGCCGCGAGGTTCCGGCGCTCTACAACGGCATGGCCACGGCGGCGGACTGGATGTCCGGCGCGTCGTTCGTGGCGCTGGCCGGCGGCGTCTATTTCGGCGGCTACCCCTATCTCGGGTACATCGTCGGCTGGACCGGCGGCTACGTGCTCGTCAACTCGCTGATGGCGCCCTACCTGCGCAAGTTCGGCTGCTACACGGTTCCCGACTTCATCGGCACCCGTTACGGCGGCAACGTCGCGCGCTTCCTCGCCGTCATCGTGCTCGTCGCAGCGTCGTTCACCTACGTGACCGCGCAGATCAACGCGACCGGCACGATCGCCGCGCAGACGCTCGGCATTCCCTTCGAGGTCGGCGTCTATCTCGGCCTGCTCGGCATCTTCATCTGCTCCATGCTGGGTGGCATGCGCGGCGTGACCTGGACCCAGGTGGCCCAGTACATCGTGCTGATCGTCGCCTACCTGGTGCCGATCATCTGGATGTCCAACAAGCAGGGCTTCGGCATCATCCCGCACTTCTCCTACGGTGACGCGGTTGCCCGCGTGGCTGAACTGGAGGCCCAGTACGGGCTGCAGCCGGCCGCCGAAGCGATCAAGGGCGTGGCCGTCCTCACCACTCCGGCCAACGCGCCGGACGGCAAGGGCTGGGCCATGGTCTCGCTCGCCATCTGCATGATGGCCGGCACCGCCTCGCTGCCGCACATCCTGATGCGCTACTTCACCACGCCGTCCGTCCGCGCCGCGCGCAACTCGGTCGGCTGGTCGCTGTTCTTCATCCTGCTGCTCTACGTGTCGGCGCCCGCGCTCGCCACGCTGACCAAGCTCAACCTGCTTGACCCGAACTACGCCACGTCGGTCATCGGCAAGTCGTTCGCCGATGTCTCCAACCTGGAATGGGTCAAGCACTGGTCGTCGGTGGGCATGCTCGCCGTGGCCGACCAGAATGCTGACGGCATCGTCCAGTTGAACGAGTTCTTCATGCGGCCCGACATCGTCGTGCTCGCCACTCCGGAAATCGCAGGCCTGCCCTACGTGATCTCCGGCCTCGTGGCCGCCGGCGGCCTCGCCGCCGCCATGTCGACCGCCGACGGACTGCTGCTGGCCATCGCCAACGCCCTGTCGCACGATCTGTACTACAAGATCATCGACCCGAACGCCGACACCCGCAAGCGCCTGATCGTGGCGCGCGTCCTGCTGATCTTCATCGGTCTGGCCGGCGCGTTCATCGCCTCGCTCAAGCTCACGGGCATCCTCGGCGCGGTGGCCTGGGCGTTCGACTTCGCCTGCTCCGGCCTCTTCTTCCCGCTCGTCCTCGGCGTGTGGTGGAAGCGGGCCAACACCGCCGGCGCGATTGCCGGCATGGTGGCGGGCTTCGGCGTCGGCTCCTGGTACCTCTACATGGTGTTCAACAAGCTGATGACGCCGTGGTTCGGCCTCGACGACATCCGTTTCGGCATCGTGGGCATGATCGCCTCGGTCGTCGCGATGGTGGTCGTGACGCTCCTGACCAAGGCGCCGTCGAAGGAGATCCAGGATATGGTCGACGAGGTGCGTCTGCCTTCGGGCAAGACCGTGCTCGCCAGCGGCCACTGAACGGACCTGAACTGACCGAAGGGGCGGGACCTTGTCCCGCCCCTTCCCTTTGGGGTAAGGCCACGGCATGGACCATCTTCTGACCATTCACCCATGGTGGGTGCTGCTGCTCGACTATGTGCTCGGCATGATCATGTGGACGCTCATCGGCCGCATGGCGATGGGACTGTTCCTGCCGGAAACCTCGCATTTCTTCTTCATGCGCATATTCGTGCGGCTGACCGACCCGCTGATCCGGCTGTTCGCCCCGATCACGCCGTCGTTCCTGGTCAAGCCGCTGGTGCCGGCCTACGTGGCCTGGTTCTTCTTCATGTTCCGCTTCTACCTGATGCCGTGGCTGCTCGGCTATTCGGTGATGGGCATGCTGTCCTTCCCGCTGGAAGGCGACATCGCGGAATTCATCCGGCTGCTGTTTACGCGCCAGCCTTGAGCGCGCCCTCGGCTTGACCATCGTCAAGGCCCGGCCGCGGCGTCGGCCCAATCTCCCCGCCAAGTCGCGCGCCATGACGCGACCGGAGGAGATTGAGACCATGTCCCGTCCGCTTGCCACGGCGGCTGTTGTTGCAACCGCCCTTTTCGCTTCGCCTGTCGCGCTGGCCGGGCATCGGCACGATGGATCGGACTATCCCGGTTCCTGGGCCATTGCAGACGGTCACGGGCATGTCACGGTTCATGTCGTGCACCATGCGGCGGAGACGTGCTGGCGCATCCGCGAGGCGCGCGAAGGCGTTCCCGATGCGGGCGCCGACCGGCCGACCGACCGCCATCTCTACGTCACGCTGCAACTCGAACGCACGACCCTGCCTTGCGTGGTCGTCAATACGCCGTTGCAGACGAATCTCGTCCTGTCGGACAAGCCCGACAAGATCAGCATTGACATCTTCGTGCTCGATGATCGCGGCGTCCTGCAGCGATCGCAGCGCCATCGCATCGACCGCGTCTGCGGCGCATCAACGTCAAACCAGTGCTGAAACCAGCGCCACCGCCGCCATGAACTCGGCGGTGCGGAACGCATGGCGCCGCGCCGCCTCCTCGTCGAGGCCCCAGATCGACTGGTTGTAGCTCTCATCGACATGAGCGGCGGCCCAGGCTTCCATTGCCGGAATGGCGAACGATGCCACGGCAAGCGCCAGCAGCGCCGACCCGGTGAGCGACGTCATGGAATGGATCGCCGCCAGCCGGAACGGATCGGCATGGGCTGCCAGATGCGCCGAGAAGGCGGCGACGGCTTCGCGTGGCTGCGCCACATGCACCATGCCTTCGGCAAGCGCGAACCGGGCGCCGAGCGCAAGATCCGCCCAGTCGGTGATGGGGTCCCAGGCCGCCGCCTGCATGGCGACGAGACGGTCGGGCGAGCCTGCCCGATAGCAGACAAGATCCGATCCGCTGTAGCGCAGGATGTCCTCGAACACCGCCTGGGGGTCGGCTGCCACGCCGTCGATGGCAGTGTTGACCAGCCGCATCACCGGCATGGTGGACGGTTCGATCGTTTCGCCCTGGGCGGCGAACTCTTCCGCGACCAGACGGGCTGCCGCGGCGGTGGGCAGCACCAGCGGCGCCCGGCCCGGCGTGCGTGCCATGCGGCCGTCGAGGAGTACAGCATGGCCGCCCTCGGCCGGCGCGACGTCCACCCCGGCATAGAACCGCTTCACCGCCGGTGCCTTCATCGCCTGGCGCGCGCGCTCGGCGGGATCGGAACCATTGCCGGACAGCAGGTCGCGCATCGCATCAGCTCCTTCGTTCATGACGCCGATTGGCGATCATCAGCCCGGCACCGATCAGGGCGAGTGCCGCAAAGACCTTCCATGTCAGCGGTTCGCCAAGGATCAACCCGCCACCAAGCACACCGAAGACCGGCGACAGGAAGGTGAAATCCGACAGCGCCGACACCGGATAGCGCCGCATGAGCATGAACCAGACGACATAGGTGAAGGCCACCACAATCACCGCCTGGGCGAGGACCGCGCCGATGGCCTGGAGCGAGCCTTCGCGCACCAGCGGCCCGGCAAGCATGACGAAAGGCGCCGTCAGCACCGCCGAGGCGGCGAGCTGGTAGAGCAGCACCTTTTCAGCCGGAACCCTGGCCAGCCGCGATCCCTTGATGACCAGTGATGTGGCCGCCCACAACGCCGCCGCGCCGAGCATCAACGCATCGCCGAAGAACGCGCCCGATTCCGGCATGGACAGCCGGTCGGAAAACACAAGCGCAATCCCAAGGAACGCCAGCACCATGCCGGCAATCTTGGTGCCCGAGAGCCGCTCGCCCAGGAACAGGTGGGCGCCGGCGGCGACGAAGAACGGCATGGTGTTGATCAGCAGCGCGCCACGCGCCGCGGTGGTGAAATCGAGGCCGATGAAGATGAGCGCGAATTCCGCCGCAAACAACGCGCCCGCGAGCAGCCCGGCCGGCAGCGAACCGTCGCGGTCAAATAGCGCGATGCCGCGCAGCCGGCACCAACCCGCCACCAGCAGCCCGCCGAGCGCGGCGCGGAACACGGCCACCGCCAGGGGGTTGAACCCGCCATTGCCAATCTTGATCAGCGACTGGTTGACGCCCCAGGCGAATGTCAGGCCGATCATGGCGGCGACCGCCAGGCCATCCAGCCGGTCGGGCGCATTCGCGGGGGCGCTGCTCATGTTTCGTCCGCGACCGTCTCGTCGAAGCCGAGCAGGTTGAAACTCTGGCGCATGTGCGGCGGCAGCGGCGCGGTGACATCGATGACGCCGCCATCGGGATGCGGGATGACCAGGCGGCGGGCGTGCAGATGCAGCCGGTTCTGCATGCCGCCCGGCAGCACCCAGTTCTGGTCGGCCTCGAAATATTTCGGATCGCCGATGATCGGGCAGCCTATCTGCACGGCGTGGACGCGTAACTGGTGCGTCCGCCCGGTCTCGGGGCGAAACTCGATCCACGACAACCCCTGCCCGGCCTGATCGACGACGCGCCAGGCGGTGATGGCATGTTCGGCACCGGAATCGCCATGCTTGCCGACGCGCACCTTGTCGCCATCGGGCGTGGCCTCCTTGACCAGCCAGGAGGAGATACGGCCTTCGCGCTTCTTCGGCACGCCCTTCACCAGCGCCCAGTAGATCTTTTCCGTCGTCCGTTCGCGGAACGCCTCGGCGAGCTTCATGGCGGCAAGCCGCGTGCGCGCCACGGCGAGCACGCCTGACGTATCGCGATCGAGCCGGTGCACAAGGCGCGGCTTCTCGCCCTTGCGGTTGCGCCAGGCGTCGAGCATCTGGTCGACATGGCGCACGACGCCGGACCCGCCCTGCACGGCCAGGCCCGACGGCTTGTTGAACACCAGCACCTTCGGGTCCTCATGCAGCAACATGCGCGCCAGCACGTCGTCATCGTCGAGCGCCTTCAGCGTGCGCTGGGTCAGCGGCCCTTCGCCCGCGGCGTCAATGCCGGGAAGCGGCGGCACGCGCACGGTCTGGCCCGGATTGACGCGCGTCTCCGCCTTGGCGCGTCCGCCATCGACACGCACCTGCCCGGTGCGCAGCAGCTTCTGCAACTGCACGAATCCGAGGCCCGGATAGTGCGCCTTAAACCAGCGGTCGAGGCGCATGCCGGCTTCATCTTCGCCGACAACGATCTGCGCGACGGCAGCCATGCTCAGCCTCCCCGCATCAGCGCGAGGCCGAGCATCAGCGCCGCAATCGACAGGATCACGCTGGCCGCCACATAGGCGAGCGCCGAACCCGCCTGCCCGCGCTCGAACAGAGTGACGGCGTCGAGCGAAAAGGCGGAGAAGGTGGTGAAGCCGCCGAGCACCCCGGTGGCCGCGAACAGGCGCAATTCCGCGCTCGCCTGCACGCGGGCGGCCAGCACGCCGACCAGGAGGCCCATGGCCAGCGAACCGACGATGTTGACGGCGAGCGTCCCCCACGGAAACGACGGCCCGAGCGCGCGCAACGCCCCGAGGTTGACCAGGTGGCGCAGGCCCGCGCCGATGCCGCCGCCAAGCGCGACAATGAGAAAGTGCTGCATCCGGTCCTGATAACCGAAGGCGCGAGGATCAGGAAGGGGAAAGGCTCAGGCGCCGAGGAACCCGCGCACGAAATCGGCAAGCCTGTGCCAGTCGGTGTATTCGACATCGGCGCCGGTGTCTTCCGGCGCGCCTTCCTTGCGGGCGATCATGCGCATGACCAGCTTCTTGAAGAAATCATACTCGGTGTAGCGCAGGGCGCCGGCAGCCTGGTGAACGGCATTCGGACGCCAGCCGGTTTCGACGCAGAATGCCTCGGCGATCTCCTCGACGGCCTTGTGCTCGTTCTCGAAGATCGATGCTGCCGACAGCGACACGGAGACGAAGGCCGATGGCACGGCGTTGAGCGCGCTCGCATTCGCCCTGGCCCACTCCACCAGATCTTCCGGGTAATTGCCGGCATGAACGGGCGCGGCCACGACGACACGATCGGCGGTGGCAAGATCGACATCGGCGAGATCGCGACCGTCATAGACGGTGGTCTTCCATCCCGCACCCTGGGCGGTCGCCGACATGGCACGCGCGATCTTGCGCGTCTGGCCTTCGATGGAGGCATAGACGATGACGAGATGCATGACGCCCTCCTTCAGCAGACCTGCTCCCCGCACGGACGAATGGTGAAGCCCTCGGCCGGCGCCTCGCGGAAGGCGTCGAAACGCCGTCCATCGACACACTGGACCGTCGCCTCCTCGACATGCCGCGTACCGATGTCGTACTCGCGCATCGTGATGAGGAAGCCGACCTCGCACTCGTGATCGAGCATCAACTGCTCGGTCATCTCGTCGAGCCAGTAGGGATTTTCAGCCTGCGGCCAAGCCGGCGCGGCAAGAAGCATGAGCGCAAGACAGGCGACGAACAGACGGGCGGCCATGGCGCCTCCTTCCATGCCGATTGTCGCAAATGTCGAACGAAGCGGCCTTGATGCCCGTCAAAGGGAGTAGCCAAGCCGCGCGAGCAGGTCGGCCAGCCTTTCGCCGACAAGCGCGCCCGCCCGTTCGGCCGCACCATTGACGAAAGTGACGCGTCCGCTTGCCAGCGTGTCGGCGGCTTCGCCGATGCGCGCGGTGTCATGGCCGACCGCGACGGCGGCGATGCCCCGCGCATCGAGCACGGAAAGGCCGGCAACGCCGGCGCGATCCTTGCCGAGGCCGGCATCGTTGAAGGCATAGAGACCGGCCTCCGCGGCGAGCGCGAACCGCGCGGCGCTGATGCCGGCGTGCGAGCCGCTGACAACGGCGTCACCGGCATTGTCTGGACGGACCTCGGTAATCGAATCGATCAGGACGACGCGTCCCGCCATTGCGCCCTCAACGTCGTGTCGACCGCACATATTTGGTCGCAAGCAGTGCGACGGGCCAGATGTGCCAGAAAACATCGAACACGTCGATCGGCCGGAACGGATGGCCGGTGGCCAGCCAACGGAACTTCTCCACCAGATGCGGCTCCGGCACGAACGGCGCAAGGCCGAGCAGGACCGTCATCATGATGAGTGTCGGATAGGGAAGCCGGTCGATGACGGCGAGGATGCTCTGCACGGTCCACTCCACATATGATTTTATGCATATATTGGAGATCGCCGTCACAGATCAACCGCCTCCCCGCTCCCGGCGCAGTTTCGTCCACCATTCGAGCCGCTTGCGGATGTCGCGCTCGAAACCGCGCTCCGGCGGATCGTAGAAGCGTTGCCGGCCCATGCGTTCGGGGAAGTAGTCCTGGCCGGAGAATGCGTCAGGCTGGTCGTGGTCGTAGAGATAGCCCTCGCCATAGCCTTCCTCGCGCATCAGCTTCGTCGGCGCATTGAGGATGTGGCGCGGCGGCGGCAGCGACCCGTTGGCTTTCGCCGCCTGCATGGCGGCCTTGAAGGCGCTATAGGCGGCGTTCGACTTCGGCGCGGTGGCGAGATAGAGGCAGGCCTGCGCCAGTGCAAGCTCGCCCTCGGGCGAGCCGAGATAGTCGTAGGCGTCCTTGGCGGCGAGCGCGACGACGAGCGCCTGCGGATCGGCAAGTCCGATGTCCTCCGACGCCATGCGCACCAGCCGGCGACCGATGAACAGCGGATTCTCGCCCGCATCGAACATGCGCGCCAGATAATAGAGCGCGGCATCCGGATCAGACCCGCGCACGGACTTGTGCAGGGCGGAAATCAGGTTGTAGTGGCCGTCCTGGCCCTTGTCATAGACCGGCGCGCGCCGCTGCAGGAGCGCCTGCAGGGCAGCCGAGTCGAAAATCTCGCCGGGCTTGGCGGCGCGCCAGGCTTCTTCCGCCAGCGTCAGAGACGCCCGGCCGTCGCCATCGGCAAGCCGGACCAGCACCGACCGCGCCTCTTCGTCGAGCGGCAGCGGCTTTCCTTCGAGCGCTTCGGCGCGCTCCAGCAGGCGCGCGATACCCTCCGGCCCGATCGGTTCGAACACCAGCACGCGCGCCCGCGACAGCAGCGCCGCGTTGAGTTCGAACGACGGGTTCTCGGTGGTGGCGCCGATCAGGATGATGGTGCCGTCTTCCATGACCGGCAGGAAGGAATCCTGCTGCGCCCGGTTGAAGCGGTGGATCTCGTCGACGAACAGCACGGTCTGACGGCCCTGCGCGCGGCGCAGGCGGGCCGTGTCGAACACCTTCTTCAGCTCCGCGACCCCGGAAAAGATCGCCGACACCTGCTCGAATGGCTGGTCGGTGAGGCCGGCGATGAGGCGGGCCACCGTGGTCTTGCCGGTGCCGGGCGGCCCCCAGAAGATCATCGAGCCAAGCGAGTGCGCCGCGATCATGCGGGTGAGCGCCCCGTCCGGCCCGGTCAGATGCTCCTGTCCGACCACCTCGCCGAGCGTTGCCGGCCGGAGCCTGTCGGCCAGCGGCCTCAGGCGCCGGTCGCTGGCCTCGTCGCCGCCGGTCTGGAACAGGTCGGCCATGCGGATCAGAAGCGGATGGTGTTCTTCACGAGACGTCCGCCGCGATTGAGCGTGAAGCGCCACCAGCGCGTATCCTCGGCAGCAGCGGCGACCAGATCGTCGACCGAGCCGATATCGGCGCCGTTGACCTGCACGACGATATCGCCGGGCGCGATGAACTGGGAGGCCGGCGAACGCGGATCGACCTCGGCAACGACGACGCCGGTGGTGTTCTCCGGCAGGCGCAGCTGCTGGGCGAGCCGCGGCGACATGTTGGCCACCTTGGAGCCGGCGAACGGGCTCTGGCCATCGATGGTGCGGAACGACGACGGCAGGCCTTCCGGCGCGCGCTCGAGCGTGACGGCGATATCGACGGGCTTGCCCTGGCGCAGCAGCGTCACTGTCGCCGTTTCGCCGATGCCGAGCGTGGCGATGCGATAGCCGAACCCGTCGGGGCTCGTTGTCTCCACGCCGTTGACGCCGAGAACCACGTCCCCCGCCCTGATGCCGGCCTTGTCGGCCGGGCCGCCCTTGACGACATCGACCACCAGCGCGCCGGTCGGCCGTTCCATGCCGAGCGCCTCGGCGACTGTCGCGGTGACGAGATCGAAGGTGGCGCCGAACCAGGGGCGCTCGAAGAACGCCGAACCGTCGCGCGCCGAGGCGATGACGGCGCGCACCATGTTGGACGGAATGGCAAAGCCGATGCCGACGGAGCCGCCGCTCTTGGAGAAGATGGCGGTGTTGATGCCAACCAGTTCGCCGCGCATGTTGAGCAGTGCCCCGCCCGAATTGCCCGGATTGATGGCGGCGTCGGTCTGGATGAAGAAGCCGAAATCGGTGACGCCGACCGGAGAACGGGCGAGCGCAGAGACGATGCCGGACGTGGTCGTCTGCCCGACGCCGAAGGGATTGCCGATGGCAAGCACCAGGTCGCCGACCTCCATCGCATCGGAATCGCCGATCGGCAGGGCGTGCAGCCCGTCCGGCGCCTCGATCTTGAGGATGGCGAGATCGACCGATTCATCCTTCAGCACCACGCGGCTTTCGAACTCGCGACCATCGGACAGCGCGACCTTCACCTCGTCGGCGTCACGCACGACGTGATTGTTGGTGACGATGATGCCCGTCGCATCGACGATGACGCCGGAACCGAGCGAGGACTGCACCCGCGGCGGCATGGTCTCGCCGAAGAATCGCCCGAAGAACGGATCGTCGAAGAAGGGCGATTGCGCCACCTTGGAATTGGCATAGACGTTGACCACCGCTGGCGCCGCGGACTTGACCAGCGGTGCGAACGACAGGGTAATTTCCTCCGCGCTCGACGGCACTGCCCGGTCATCGCCCTTGAACAGGTCGGTGATCGACTTGGAGAAGGTGCTTTCCGCAATGGCCGGCGCGGCAAGGACAATGGCAGCGGCAAGCGCGGCGGCGAATCGGATGGGTCGGTTCATGGCGCGGTCCTCCGCGAGGGATGCAGTTGGCTTGCCTGTAGCACGCCGAAAGCGGCATGTGTGAGGCGATCGGCAGCGCCGGTTCGCGTACGCTCGCTTCCGCCGGTCACAACACCACGATCATTTTCGGGTCGAGCAGGAACGGCGCGACGATGCCGCAGGTATCAGCCAGCGGCAGCAGCGTGTCCGGCACGCGCATGCCGACGGTTTCGGTCATGAACCGCGTTCGCGCCGCGATGCGCCTGGCAACGGCGGGAAAGCGCCGTTCCAGTCCGGCACGCAGATCGGCGTCGGCAATGACGTAGCCATCTTCCATGCGGGTCGAACCCCACAGGGGGTGGACCGGAATCACGTCCATCTGCATCGCCATGCCGGAAGCCAGCGGCACGCCGGATCCCGGCGTGATCGGCGAGGACATCCACTCGTCAAGCCCGATCAGGTGACCGGGATTGAGCGTCACGCCAAAGGTCTCGAATGGCAGAAGCTCGTGCATTCGCGCCCAGACCGCGCCACCGGACACGCCCGGGCGCATCAGGTCGCACCATGCCGACATCGCCGCGACATAGGGGAAGACGAAGCGTTCCAGATAGCCCGCGGCGGTTTCGGGCAGATCCGCCTCGGAGCGCGCCACCCAGCCGGCGCGGCAGATGTTCGACCCCCAGTGGCAGATGTTGAAGCTGATCGGTTGCCCGAGCGTGACACGATCGCCGATCGGACCCGACAGGCCGGGTGTTGCGCCCATGGCGAAGGTGGGATGGCAGCCGAGCGGCAGCCCGCCGACGCCGGCCGATTCGTACACGGCGAAATCCGTCATGCCTTCGGTCAGCGCGAACGCCAGCCGGCGCAGCGCGGCGGCAGCCATGTGGTTGGCGAATTCGAGCCGGACGATGTCGTCGACCGAAACACGGGCGCGAAGGCCGTGGCCGGGATGCTGGAACAGGGTCGTGGCGTTTTCCGCCCTCCCGGCACGCGCACGCAGCGGATCGGCCAGGAAAGCCGGCACGTCCAGCGCCAGCGCCGGATCGGCGCCGGCCGGCACCTCTTCTGCATCGAACCATTTCCAGCCCGCCACGCCTACGCGCCCGCCCGCCGGAACCACGGCGTCGAGCTGGTCGGCCAGCCGTGCCGTGCCGCGCGGCTGGCTCGGCAGCGACAGCGTGGCGCAATGGTCGAGCCGTATCGCCCCCGAGGCAACCAGTGGCGATGCAGCGGCATAGGGCAGGCATTCGTTTCCGGCCAGAAGCAGCGCATCGTCAGGCCGGACGACAAGCACCGCCTCCTCGAAACGCGGATCGAATCCGGTCAGCCAGTGCAGGTTCGCGGCATGTTCGCGGTCGGCATAGATGACCAGCGCCTCGAAGCCCTGCCGCTCCATGGCGGTACGGACCGCAGCCAGCCGCGTTTCGGCCTCCGCCAAAGCGAAGGCAGGCGGCAGGTCCGGCACGCCATTGTCGGGCCAATCGATACGGGCAAGACGGGTCATGGCAACCTCCGGGAAAAGCGCGGCGAGACTAGCGCATTTCCGGCGAAGATCGAATCGTTTGAACGAGACGTGCGCCTGAGCATCGGACACCGGCTGCCGACGAAAAAAAGGGCCGCAAGCAGCCCTTTTCACGTCTCGTCTGGCGGAAGCAGGCCGATCAGGCCGCTTCGGCTTCCGGATTGGCGGCAGCTTCGGCCTCGGTGCGGGCGCGATCGGCCGCACCCTTGGCCGAGGTGTCGCGCTCGACGAATTCGATCACCGCCATCGCCGCGTTGTCGCCGTGGCGGAAGCCCGCCTTGACGATGCGCAGGTAGCCGCCGTTGCGGGCGGCGTAGCGCGGGGCGATGGTGTCGAACAGGCGCTTGACGGCGGCTTCCGAACGGGTCTGCGCGATCGCCTGGCGGCGGGCATGCAGGTCGCCGCGCTTGCCGAGCGTGACCAGCTTCTCGACGATCGGGCGCAAATCCTTCGCCTTGGGCAGCGTGGTGACGATCTGCTCGTGCTCGATGAGCGAGGCCGCCATGTTGGCGAACATCGCCTTGCGGTGGCTGACCGTCCGGTTCAGGCGGCGGCCGGTTTTTCCATGACGCATGGTGTGGTTCCTTCCGTGTCCTTCGGGCAGCGCGGGATCAGTACTGATCCTCGTAGCGCTTGGCCAGTTCCTCGATATTGTCCGGCGGCCAATCCGGCACTTCCATGCCGAGATGCAGGCCCATGGACGCCAGCACTTCCTTGATTTCGTTGAGCGACTTGCGTCCGAAGTTCGGCGTGCGCAGCATTTCGGCTTCCGTCTTCTGGATCAGGTCGCCGATGTAGACGATGTTGTCGTTCTTCAGGCAGTTGGCCGAACGCACCGAAAGCTCCAGCTCGTCGACCTTCTTCAAGAGCGCCGGGTTGAAGGCGAGCTCGGTGACCGGCTCGCGCGCCTCCGCCTTCTGCGGTTCCTCGAAGTTGACGAACAGCGACAGCTGGTCCTGCAGGATGCGCGCCGCATAGGCCACGGCATCCTCGCCGGTGATCGATCCGTCGGTCTCGATCGACATGGTCAGCTTGTCGTAGTCGAGAACCTGGCCCTCGCGGGTGTTCTCGATCTTGTAGGAGACCTTCTTGACCGGCGAATAGAGGCTGTCGACCGGGATGAGCCCGATCGGCGCGTCCTCGGCGCGGTTGCGCTCCGCCGGAACGTAGCCCTTGCCGTTGTTGACGGTGAATTCCATGCGGATCTCCGCGCCCTCGTCGAGCGTGCAGATGACATGGTCGGGGTTGAGGATCTCGACATCGCCCACGGTCTGGATGTCGCCGGCGGTGACGACGCCCGGGCCCTGCTTGCGCACGACCATGCGCTTCGGGCCGTCGCCTTCCATGCGGATGGCGATTTCCTTGATGTTGAGGACGATGTCGGTCACGTCCTCGCGCACGCCCGGGATGGACGAGAATTCATGCAGCACGCCGTCAATCTGCACCGCGGTGACGGCCGCGCCACGCAGAGACGACAGAAGGATGCGGCGAAGCGCATTGCCGAGCGTCAGGCCATAGCCGCGCTCCAGCGGTTCGGCGGTCAGCGTCGTCAGCGTCCGGCCCTTCGAATTGAAGTCGACGCGGTTCGGCTTGATCAGGTCCTGCCAGTTTTTCTGGATCATGGGTGTTCTTCCTCTTTCGGCCCCGCCACCATTCAATCGTGACGGGCGGCCAACGGGTTCCGCCGCCCCGCCCGCTCAGGGACAGGACGCCGGAATGGCGGGATCAGACGCGGCGACGCTTGCGCGGCCGGCAACCATTGTGCGGGATCGGCGTCACGTCGCGGATCGACGTGATGGTGAACCCGGCAGCCTGAAGGGCGCGCAGCGCCGATTCACGGCCGGAGCCCGGGCCCGACACCTCGACCTCGAGCATGCGCACGCCGTGCTCCTGCGCCTTCTTGGCGCAATCCTCGGCGGCGACCTGCGCGGCGAACGGCGTCGACTTGCGCGAGCCCTTGAAGCCCTGCGAACCGGCCGACGACCAGGCAATCGCGTTGCCCTGGGCGTCCGTGATGGTGATCATGGTGTTGTTGAAGGAGGAATTCACGTGGGCGACGCCCGACGAGATGTTCTTGCGTTCGCGACGGCGGACGCGCGCGGCTTCCTTGGCCATGGATAGTCCTTTCGTTCGATATCGACGCCGCCGTGATTCCAGCGGCTACACCGGATTCGACACCCGTGGTCCGGCGAGCGGACCGCGGCCGGCGAATTACTTCTTCTTGCCCGCGATGGGCTTCGACGGACCCTTGCGGGTGCGCGCATTCGTGTGGGTGCGCTGGCCGCGGACCGGCAGCGAGCGGCGATGGCGCAGGCCGCGATAGCAGCCAAGATCCATCAGGCGCTTGATGTTCATCGAGGTTTCGCGACGAAGATCGCCCTCGACCTGATAGTCGCGGTCGATGGTCTCGCGGATCTGCAGCACCTCGGCGTCGGTGAGCTGGTGCACGCGACGCTCCGCCGGGATGCCCACCTTCTCGGTGATCTCCTGGGCGAACTTCGCGCCAATGCCGTGGATGTACTGCAGCGCGATGACGACGCGCTTGTTGGTCGGAATGTTGACGCCGGCAATACGGGCCATTCTCATCTCCATGTGGGCCGGATCGGGTCCGGCGCTTGCGTGATTGCCCCGCGTCCGGTGGAGGCCGGCCCTTGCGGGTGATCCTGAACGAAAACCGCGCCCGTCCGGAAAACCGGCCGTCGCGACGCTGATCGGGAGTCGGGCCGCTATAGAGCGACCCGTCCGGCGCGTCAACGGTGAATCGGGCTAATTTTTACCGATGGCGCCAAGAACAGCGGCGATCTGCCCGGTAACGTCGTCGATGGAGGCCATGCCGTCCACGCCCTTGAGCATGCGCTTGGCGTAGTAGTAGCCGATGAGCGGCGCGGTTTTCTTGTAATACTCCCGCAGGCGTTCGTCGAAGACTTCCGGATTGTCGTCCTTGCGGACCGGCTGGCCGGCCTTGCGCATGTCCTCGGCGCGCTTGAGGATGCGGCCGACGAGGGCCTTGTCGTCAACAACCAGTTCCACCACCGCGTCGATCTTCAGCCCGCGCTCGGCAAGCATCGCCTCGACCGCGTCGGCCTGGGCGAGTGTGCGCGGATAGCCGTCGAGGATGAACCCGCCGGCGCAATCCGGCTGGTCGATCCGCTCGGCCACGATGGCGTTGACGATGGCGTCCGACACCAGTTCGCCTGCGTCCATCACCGCTTTGGCCTTGAGGCCGACCGGCGTGCCGGCGGCGACCGCGGCGCGCAGCATGTCACCGGTCGACAATTGCGGAATCGAATACGCCTCGACAAGCCGTTGCGCCTGGGTCCCCTTCCCCGCCCCGGGCGGTCCGAGCAAGATCAATCTCATTTGGTGCGTTTCCCCCCGCGCAGCTTCGCCTTCTGGATCAGCCCCTCATACTGATGCGCAATCAGGTGACCCTGGATCTGCGCCACCGTGTCGAGCGTGACGCTGACGACGATGAGAAGCGACGTTCCTCCCAGATAGAACGGAACGCGGAACGCGGAAATGAGAAATTCGGGTAAGAGACAGATGATGACGAGATAGATCGCGCCGACAAGCGTGATGCGGGTGAGCACGTAGTCGATGTACTCAGCCGTGCGCTCGCCCGGACGATAACCGGGGATGAAGCCGGAGTGCTTCTTCAACTGGTCGGCCGTGTCCTTCGGATTGAACACGATGGCCGTGTAGAAGAAGGCGAAGAAGGCGATCATGACCGCATAGAGGATCATGTAGAGCGGCTGGCCGTGGCCGAGCGCGGCAAGGATGGTGTTCGCCCAGCCCGGCAGCGTCGTCGTGTTGGCGAAGCCGGCGACGGTGGCAGGCAGCAGCAGAAGCGACGAGGCAAAGATCGGCGGAATGACGCCGGCCGTGTTGAGCTTCAGCGGCAGGTGCGAGGTATCGCCCTGGAACATGCGGTTGCCGATCTGTCGCTTCGGATACTGGATCAGCAGGCGCCGCTGCGCGCGCTCGAAGAACACGATGAAGGCAATGGTGGCGGCGGCGACGGCCAGGATCAACAGGATGATCGTCGTCGACAGCGCGCCCGTGCGCCCGAGTTCCAGCGTGCCGGACAGCGCCGCCGGCAGGCCGGCGACGATGCCGGAGAAGATGATCAGCGAAATGCCGTTGCCGATGCCGCGCGCGGTGATCTGCTCGCCGAGCCACATCAGGAACATGGTGCCGCCGACCAGCGTGATGACGGTGGAGATGCGGAAGAACCAGCCGGGATCGGTGACGATTCCGGAGGAATTCTCCAGCCCGACGGCGATGCCATAGGCCTGGACAGTGGCCAGGAGCACGGTGCCGTAGCGCGTGTACTGGTTGATGACCTTGCGGCCCTGCTCGCCTTCCTTCTTCAGCTGCTCGAGCGACGGGATCACCGAGGTCATCAGCTGGATGATGATGGAGGCGGAAATGTAGGGCATGATGCCGAGCGCGAAGATCGCCATGCGCTCGACCGCGCCGCCGGCGAACATGTTGAACATGCCGAGCACGCCCTTGCTCTGCTGCTCGAACGCGGAGGCGAAGGCATCCGCGTCGATGCCGGGCATCGGGATGTAGGTGCCAAGCCGGTAGACAAGCAGCGCGCCGAGCGTGAACCACAGGCGCTTCTTCAGGTCTTCCGCCTTGGCGAAAGCCGAGAAGTTGAGATTGGATGCAAGTTGTTCGGCGGCTGACGCCATGGCTCGATTCCCCGCTTGGACGGATGGCCGGACCGCGCGAGACGCGCCGGACCGAAGCCGAGATAGGCCTCAGGGCCTCAAGATGCAAGCGGCGGCCCGTGGCCGCCGCTCGAAGGTTCCGCTCACTCGGCCTTGGCCTTTTCGGGCAGCTTGACCGTTCCTCCGGCCTTTTCGATCTTCTCGACCGCGGCCTTGGAAGCATGGGCGACATCGAAGGCGAGCTTCGCCTTGAGATCGCCGCCCGACAGGATGCGCACGCCGTCCTTGACGCGGCGGATCACGCCGGCCGCCACGAGCGCGGCGGCATCGACGGTGGCCTTGGCGTCCAGCTTCTTGGCGTCCACCGCCTTCTGGATGCGGCCCAGCGACACTTCGTTGAAGCTCTCCGGGAACGGACGGTTGAAGCCGCGCTTCGGCAGGCGCCGGTAAAGCGGCATCTGGCCACCCTCGAAGCCGTTGATGGCAACGCCCGAACGGGCATGCTGGCCCTTGACGCCGCGCCCCGAGGTCTTGCCGGAGCCGGAGCCGATGCCGCGCCCGACACGGGCCTTGGCCTTGGTGGCGCCGTCCTTGTCACGCAGATCGTTGAGTTTCATGGGACTTGCTCCTTCGCGGACCGGATCAGCCCTCGTCCTCGACGCGGACGAGATGCTGGACCTTCGCGATCATGCCGCGCACGGAGGGGGTGTCCTCGAGCGTGCGGCGGCGGTTCATCTTGTTCAGGCCGAGACCGACCAGCGTCGCGCGCTGCTCGGACGGACGGCGGCTCGGGCTGCCCGTCTGGACGACGGTGAGCGTCTTCTTCTTCGCCATCGCGCCTCTCCTACTCTTCCTGGGCGGCAGTCGCACCCTGGCGGCGCGCCTGCAGGACCGAGAACTTGATGCCGCGCTGGGCGGCCACGTCCTTGGGATGCAGCTGGTTCTTCAGCGCATCGAACGTGGCGCGCACCATGTTGTAGGGATTGGACGATCCCTGCGACTTGGCCACGACGTCCTGGACGCCGAGCGTCTCGAACACGGCGCGCATCGGGCCGCCGGCGATGATGCCGGTGCCGGGCTTGGCGGCGCGCATCAGCACGCGGCCGGCGCCATGGCGGCCGGCAACGTCATGATGCAGCGTGCGACCGTCGCGCAGCGGCACGTAGATCAGGTCGCGCTTGGCGCTTTCGGTGGCCTTGCGGATTGCCTCCGGCACCTCGCGGGCCTTGCCGTGGCCGAAGCCGACGCGGCCCTTCTGGTCGCCGACGACGACGAGCGCGGCAAAGCCGAAACGACGGCCGCCCTTCACCACCTTCGCAACACGGTTGATGTGGACCAGCTTGTCGACGAACTCGCTGTCCTTTTCCTCGCGGGCGCGATCGCGTCCCCGATCGCCTCTTTCGCGGCGTTCCTGTGCCATGTCCTCGATCCTTGTTCTTTTCCGGATAGCACGTGGGTTTTGCCCGCCCGATCAAGAGATTGGGGCGGACGGTTCAATCAGAAGTTCAAGCCCGCTTCGCGCGCGGCATCGGCCAGCGCCTTGACGCGGCCATGATAGATGTAGGGTCCGCGATCGAACACCACGTCCTTCACGCCGGCCTTGACGGCGCGTTCGGCAAGCGCCTTGCCGACGGCCGAAGCCGCAGCGGAGTCCGCGCCGGTCTTGAGCGCCGCACGCAGGTCCTTCTCCAGCGTCGAAGCCGCGGCCAGGGTGCGGCCGGCGACATCGTCGATGATCTGGGCGTGGATGTTCTTCGACGAGCGGAACACCGAAAGGCGCGGACGGCCGTTCGCCACCGCCTTGATCTGGCGGCGCACGCGGGCGGCGCGGGTCTTCAGGATTTCCTTCGAGGCCATGTCGGCGTTCCTTACTTCTTCTTGCCTTCCTTGCGGACGATCCGCTCCTCGGCGTACTTGATGCCCTTGCCCTTGTAGGGCTCGGGTCCGCGATACTCGCGGATTTCCGCCGCAACCTGGCCGACCTTCTGCTTGTCGATGCCCGACACGAGGATTTCGGTCGGCTTCGGCGTCTGGATCGTGATGCCCTCGGGCGTCTGGTAGACCACGTCATGGCTGAAGCCGAGCGCCAGCTGCAGGTTGCGGCCCTGCATGGCGGCACGGTAGCCGACGCCGTTGATCTCGAGCTTGCGCTCGTAGCCCTTGGTCACGCCGGTGAGGATGTTGACGATCTGCGTCCGCGACATGCCCCACTTGGAGCGGGCGTCCTTGGACTGATCGCGCGGATCAACCTTGATCGCGCCGTCTTCCATCTTCACCAGCACTTCGTCGTTGACGACGAAGGCGAGTTCGCCCTTGGGCCCCTTCGCCGTCACGGTCTGGCCGTTGACGGTGGCGGTGGCACCAGCGGGCACCTGAACGGGTTTCTTGCCGATACGAGACATGGGTGTTGTCCTTGTCCTTCCAGCGATCAGTAGACGCGGCAGAGAAGTTCGCCGCCGACATTCTCCTGACGCGCGGTGTGGTCGGCCATCACGCCCTTCGGCGTCGACAGGATCGAGATGCCGAGGCCGTTGGCGACCTGCGGGATCGAGTTGACCGAAACATAGACGCGGCGGCCCGGCTTGGAGATGCGGGTGATCTCGCGGATGACCGGAGCGCCATCGAAATACTTCAGCTCGATCTCGATCTCGGCCTTGCCATTGTCGAATTCGACCTGCGCGAAATCACGGATGTAGCCCTCCGACTTGAGGACCTCCAGCACGCGGGCGCGCAGCTTGGACGCCGGGGTGGAGACCTTCGACTTCTTGCGGCCGACGGCGTTGCGGATACGGGTGAACATGTCGCCCAGGGGATCGTTCACGGACATGCTCGTCTCCTTACCAGCTCGACTTCACAAGGCCGGGCACGAGGCCGAGCGAACCCAGCTCGCGCATCGCCACGCGCGACATTTTCAGCTTGCGATAATAGGCACGCGGGCGACCCGTCACCTCGCAGCGGTTGCGGATGCGGATCTTGGCGCCGTTGCGCGGCATCTCGGCCAGCTTGAGCTGGGCGCGGAAACGCTCGTCCATCGGCTTGTTGCGGTCCATGATGGCCGCCTTCAGCGCCTTGCGCTTGGCCGCGTCGCGCGCCGCCATCTTGCGGCGGCGGTTGTTCTTTTCGACTGAACTGGTCTTCGCCATGTCGTTCGTCCTTTTCTCGCGTGCCGTTACTGCCGGAAGGGGAAGTTGAAGGCCTTGAGCAGGGCTCGGGCCTCATCATCCGTCTTGGCGGTCGTGCACACGACGATGTCCATGCCCCAGATCTGATCAACCTTGTCGTAGTTGATCTCCGGGAACACGATGTGTTCCTTGATGCCCATGGCATAGTTGCCGCGACCATCGAAGGACTTCGGGTTCAGGCCGCGGAAGTCGCGAACGCGCGGCAGCGCGATCGTGACCAGGCGGTCGAGGAATTCGTACATCCGCTCCTTGCGCAGCGTGACCTTGGTGCCGATCGGCATGCCTTCGCGCAGCTTGAAGCCGGCGATGGCGTTGCGCGCCCGCGTCACCACGGCCTTCTGGCCGGCGATCGCCGACAGGTCTTCCGAGGCCACGGCGGGCTTCTTGGAATCACCGGTCGCCTCGCCGACGCCCATGTTGATGACGATCTTGTCGAGGCGCGGCACCTGCATCGCGTTCTCGTACTTGAACTGCTCAAGCAGCTCCTTGCGGATGACGCTGTCGTAGCGCTCCTTCAGGCGCGGCGTGTATTTCTGCTTCTCAGCCATCGATGGTCGCTCCCGAACGCTTCGCCACGCGCACCTTCTTGCCGTCCTTGTTCTGCGTGAAGCCGACACGGGTCGGCTTGCCGTCCTTCGGATCGGCGATCGCCAGGTTGGACAGATGGATGGGCGCTTCCTTGCGGATGATGCCGGCTTCCTGCGAGGCCGTCTGGCGCTGATGACGCGACACCATGTTGATGCCGCGCACCGTGGCGCGATCATCCTTCGGCATCACCTCGATGACCTCGCCGGAGCGGCCCTTGTCCTTGCCGGCGAGCACGACGACCTTGTCGCCTTTGCGGATCTTTTGCATGACTGATCGCTCCTCAAAGCACTTCGGGCGCGAGCGAAATGATCTTCATGTGGTTCCGGCCGCGCAGTTCGCGCGGGACCGGGCCGAAGATACGCGTGCCGATCGGCTCTTTCTTGTTGTCGACGAGCACGGCGGCATTCCGGTCGAACCGGATCACCGAGCCGTCGGCGCGGCGGATGTCCTTGGCCGTGCGCACCACGACCGCCTTCATCACATCGCCCTTCTTCACGCGGCCGCGCGGAATGGCTTCCTTGATCGACACGACGATGATGTCGCCGACGGAGGCATATTTCCGCTTCGAGCCGCCCAGCACCTTGATGCACATGACGCGACGCGCGCCGGAATTGTCCGCCACGTCGAGGTTTGTTTGCATCTGAATCATGACTGGCCGCCTTCTTGTTCATGGCCGCCCCGCGGGGCGGCGGCTTGTCCTGTTCCGTTCACTTGGCCGCTTCGCCCGAGACGACGACCCAGCACTTGTCCTTGGAGATCGGACGCGATTCCTCGATCATCACGATGTCGCCGACCTTGTGGGCGTTGTTCTCGTCGTGCGCCTTGTAGTTCTTCGACTGGCGCACGGTCTTCTTCATCACCGGATGGGTGAAACGGCGTTCGACGCGCACCACCACGGTCTTCTCGTTCTTGTCGCTGACGACGACGCCCTGCAGCACGCGCTTCGGCATTTGTTCAGCCCTTCTTCTGCGCCGCTTTTTCGGCGGCGATCGTCTTGATGCGCGCGATGTCGCGGCGCACGGCCTTGACCCGCGAGGTCTTTTCCACCTGGCCGGTCGCCTTCTGGAAGCGCAGGTTGAACTGCTCCTTCTTGCGGCTGGCCAATTCGTCGGCGAGCTGGTCGGGCGTCATGGCCCGGAAATCGACGGCTTTCATGATCGACCCCTTCCTTACTCGGCGATGCGCTGGATGAAGCGCGTCTTGATCGGCAGCTTGGCCGCGCCAAGCCGCAGCGCTTCGCGCGCGGTTTCCTCGGTCACGCCGTCGATCTCGAACATCACGCGGCCCGGCTTGACCCGGCACGCCCAGAAATCGACCGCGCCCTTGCCCTTGCCCATGCGGACTTCGGTGGGCTTGGAGGTGACCGGCACGTCCGGGAAAATGCGGATCCACACTCGGCCCTGGCGCTTCATCTCGCGCGTGATGGCGCGGCGGGCGGCCTCGATCTGGCGGGCGGTGACGCGTTCCGGTTCCGCCGCCTTCAGCCCGAAGGCGCCGAAATCCAGGTTGGTGCCGCCCTTGGCGACGCCGTGAATCCGGCCCTTGAACTGCTTGCGGTATTTGGTGCGCTTAGGCTGCAGCATGGTGCTTCACTCCAATTCCTTCCGCTCAGGCGCTTTCGCGCCGGCGGCCGCCGTGCTGGTCGCCCTCGGTGGCGCGACGCTCCGACGCCATCGGGTCGTGCTCGAGGATCTCGCCCTTGAACACCCAGACCTTGACACCGTTGGTGCCGTAGGCGGTGTGGGCGGTCGCGGTGCCGAAATCGACATCGGCGCGCAGGGTGTGCAGTGGCACCCGGCCCTCGCGGTACCATTCCAGGCGGGCGATTTCGGCGCCGCCGAGACGGCCCGAGCAATTGATGCGGATGCCTTCGGCGCCAAGGCGCATGGCCGACTGCACGGCCCGCTTCATGGCACGGCGGAACGCCACGCGACGCTCGAGCTGCTGGGCAATCGACTGCGCGATCAGCGTCGCGTCGATCTCCGGCTTGCGCACCTCGACGATGTTGAGCGAGGTGTCGGCCTTGGTCATGTCGGCCAGCCGACGGCGCAGCTTCTCGATGTCGGCGCCCTTCTTGCCGATGATTAGGCCCGGGCGCGCGGCATGGATGGTGACGCGGCACTTCTTGTGCGGGCGCTCGATGACGACCTTGGCGACGCCGGCCTGCTTGAGTTCCTTCTCCATCGCCTTGCGGATCTTCAGATCCTCGTGCAGGAGGCGACCATATTCGCCCTTGCTGGCGAACCAGCGGGAGTCCCACGTCCGGTTGATGCCGAGGCGCAGACCGATCGGATTGACTTTCTGGCCCATCAGGCGGCCTCCCCTTTGGTTTCCACTTCGCGGACCACGATGGTCAGGTGCGAGAACGGACGGGTGACGCGCGAGGCGCGACCGCGGCCGCGGGCATGGAACCGCTTCATGACGATCGACTTGCCGACATAGGCCTCGGCCACGACCAGCGTGTCCACGTCGAGATTGTGATTGTTCTCGGCGTTGGCGATGGCCGACTCCAGCGTCTTCTTCACCGTCCCGGCGATCCGCTTGCGCGAGAACTCCAGGTCCGCCAGCGCCGTGCCCACCTTCTTGCCGCGGATGAGCGCGGCAACCAGGTTGAGCTTCTGCGGGCTGATGCGGATCGTGCGGAGCACGGCGCGCGCCTCGTTGTCGGCCAGCGGCCGGGGAGCCTTCGGCTTGCCCATGATTACTTCCTCTTCGCCTTCTTGTCGGCGCCGTGGCCGTAATAGGTGCGGGTTGGCGCGAACTCGCCGAACTTGTGTCCGACCATGTCTTCCGAAACGGAGACCGGAATGTGCTTCTGGCCGTTGTAGACGCCGAAGGTCAGGCCGACGAACTGCGGCAGGACCGTGGAGCGGCGGCTCCACATCTTGATGACTTCCGAGCGCCCGCTCTCGCGGGACTTTTCGGCCTTCTTCAGGAGATACCCGTCGACAAACGGGCCTTTCCAGACTGAGCGGGTCACGTTCGCGTCCCCTTCTTACGATTTGCGCGCATGGCGCGAGCGCATGATGAACTTGTCGGTCGACTTGTTCGACCGGGTCTTCTTGCCCTTGGTGGGCTTGCCCCACGGGGTGACCGGATGCCGGCCGCCCGAGGTGCGGCCTTCGCCGCCGCCGTGCGGATGGTCGACCGGGTTCATGGTCACGCCGCGATTGTGCGGACGGAAGCCCATCCACCGCATGCGGCCGGCCTTGCCGAGCGACTCGTTGAGATGATCGGCGTTCGATACCGCACCGACCGTCGCCATGCACGAGCCGTGCACCAGGCGCTGCTCGCCGGAATTCAGGCGCAGGATCGCCATGCCGGCATCGCGGCCGACGAGCTGGGCGTAGGTGCCGGCCGAACGGGCGATCTGGCCGCCCTTGCCCGGCTTCAGCTCGACATTGTGGATGATCGTGCCGACCGGCATGGCCGACAGCGGCATCGCATTGCCCGGCTTCACGTCGGCCTGCTCGCCGGCGATCACCTGGTCGCCGACGCTCAGCCGCTGCGGCGCCAGGATGTAGGCGAGTTCGCCATCGGCATACTTGATGAGCGCGATGAAGGCGGTGCGGTTCGGATCGTACTCGAGACGCTCCACCGTGCCGGCAACATCGAACTTGCGCCGCTTGAAGTCGATCAGGCGGTAGGTCCGCTTGTGACCGCCGCCACGGAAGCGCGTGGTGACGCGACCGAGATTGTTGCGGCCGCCCTTGGAGGTCAGGCCCTCGGTGAGCGCCTTGACCGGCTTGCCCTTGTGCAGGCCCGACTTGTCGACAAGAACCAGCTGGCGCTGGCCCGGTGTCGTCGGCTTGTAGGTTTTCAGTGCCATGATTTCAGTCCTCGCGCCGATCAGAGCCCGGTGGTGACGTCAATGGACTGGCCTTCGGCCAGCGTGACGACCGCCTTCTTCACATCGCCCTGGCGGCCCTTGAAGCCGCGGAAGCGTTTGACCTTGCCCTTGCGGACGATGGTGTTGACCGCCTTGACCTTGACGCCGAACAGCGCCTCGACCGCAGCCTTGATCTCAGGCTTGGTGGCCTGGGGGGCGACGTTGAACATCACCTGGTTGTTCTCCGACAGAAGCGTGGACTTCTCCGAGATCACCGGGCTGACGATCACGTCGTAGTGGCGCAGATCCGTCATTTGAAGCGCTCCTCGAGGGCCTCGACCGCCGCGCGCGACAGGACCAGCTTGCCCCGGCGCAGGATGTCGTAGACGTTGATGCCCTGCACCGGCAGGACGTCGATGTTGGGGATGTTGCGGGCGGCTCGGAAGAACGCCATGTCGATTTCCGCCCCGCCGATCATCAGCGCGTTGCCGAGACCGAGCCTGGCGAAATTGTCGACCAGCACCTTGGTCTTGCCCTCGGCGAGCTTCAGGTCATCGACGATGATCAGATCGGCCGCCTTCGCCTTGACCGAAAGCGCATGCTTGAGGCCAAGCGCGCGGACCTTCTTCGGCAGGTCGATGGCATGGCTGTGCGGCACCGGGCCATGAGCCTTGCCGCCGCCGCGGAACTGCGGAGCGCGCGCCGACGAATGACGTGCCCGGCCCGTGCCCTTCTGCTTGTACATCTTCTTGCCGGTGCGATCGATCTCGGCGCGGGCCTTGGCCTTGTGCGTGCCCTGCTGGCGCGCGGCAAGCTGCCAGCGCACGACGCGCTGCAGGATGTCCTCGCGCGGCTCGAGCGCGAAGATCGCGTCGGAGACCGTCAGCTTTCCGGCATCCTCGCCGGCGAGCGTGGTGATCTTGATGTCCATCTCATTCGGCTCCCTTGCTGGCGGCCGCACGGAAGGCGGCGGGCCGCGGGGCGTTTTCGGGCAGCTTGGCCTTCACTGCGTCGCGCACGAGGATCCAGGCACCGGCGGCACCGGGAACGGCACCGCGCACCAGGATCAGGCCGCGATCGACATCGGTGGAAACCACCTCGACATTCTGTGTGGTGATCCGCTCGTCGCCGAGATGACCGGCCATCTTCTTGTTCTTGAAGACCTTGCCGGGATCCTGGCGCTGACCGGTCGAACCGTGCGTGCGGTGCGAAACCGAGTTGCCGTGGGTGGCGCGACCGCCGCCGAAATTCCAGCGCTTGAGAACGCCCTGGAAGCCCTTGCCCTTGCTCGTGCCGGTCACGTCGACCTTCTGGCCGGCGACGAAATGATCGGCGGTGATCTCCGAGCCGACATCGAGCATGTTGTCGACGGTGACGCGGAATTCCGCCATCTTCGACTTCGGCTCCACCTGCGCCTTGGCGAAGTGGCCGCGCTCGGCCTTGGAGACGTTCTTCACCTTGGCCATGCCGACGCCGAGCTGAACAGCGGTGTAGCCGTTCTTCTCCTGCGTGCGCTGCGCCACGACCTGACAGTTCTCCATGCGGAGCACCGTCACGGGCACATGCTCGCCCGCATCATTGTAGATGCGCGTCATACCGACCTTCTGAGCGATGACACCTGAACGCATCGGTTCAAATCCTTCCCTTGGGGTCCGCGAACCGCCCGGTTCGCCGCGACCCGTCCTTCGGGCTCCCTTAGAGCTTGATCTCGACGTCCACGCCGGCGGCGAGGTCGAGTTTCATGAGCGCATCGACCGTCTGCGGCGTCGGATCGACGATGTCGAGCAGACGCTTGTGGGTGCGCATCTCGAACTGCTCGCGGCTCTTCTTGTCGATGTGCGGCGAGCGGTTGACGGTGAACTTCTCGATGCGCGTCGGCAGCGGAATCGGACCGCGCACGCTCGCGCCGGTGCGTTTCGCCGTCGACACGATCTCGCGCGTCGAAGCGTCGAGCACTCGGTGATCGAACGCCTTGAGACGGATGCGGATGTTGGTTCCGTTCATGGGTCTTTGTCCTTGGCCTGGCCGGGCGCGGTGAATTCCGCGCCGCGACCGGGGATGCATTACTCGACGATGGAGGCGACGATGCCGGAGCCGACGGTGCGGCCGCCTTCGCGGATGGCGAAGCGCAGCTTCTCCTCCATGGCGATCGGCACGATGAGCTCCACCGCGATCGACACATTGTCGCCCGGCATCACCAT
>WPCI01302526.1_pt1 | contig 29855 bp, 25 predicted proteins | sample 5399871 | NCBI WGS metagenome assembly WPCI01 (sample SAMN12869469, study PRJNA574797) | sludge metagenome | isolation source: wastewater treatment of pH7 | place: China:Beijing | collected 2019-05-20 | reverse complement strand
GTCGCGGGTCGGGCTGGCAGAAGCCCCTTGGGCGGACAGGTGGTTTTGCAAACATACGAGCCTGATAATTACGTAATCCAGGCAGCCTCGCGCCATGATTTCGAGGGGTTCTACAAGCAGGAGCTCGCCTTGCGCAAGGAGCTAAACTATCCGCCCTACACCCGCCTGATTCGGCTGGAGTACCGCCACACCATTGAAGCCAAAGCCCAAAGCCAGGCACAGGCAATGGCGGACCTTCTCCGGGCGGAGATCGCCGCCAGAAGGATGAGCCAAACCAGCTTCATCGGTCCGGTTCCCGCGTATTATCACAAAGTTGGCGGGCACTTCCGCTGGCAGATCATCCTCCGCGGTCCGGAGCCGCAGACTATCCTCGATTCTCTCCCACTTCACGACTGGCAGGTGCAAATTGACCCCTCTGACCTGCTATAATTACAGCGTGAGTCCAGTCACAGACCGAAAAACCATTCTTGATGGAGTTTTTCTATGAACCAACGCCAGGAACTTATCAGCTGGGAGGATGTTCATCGCCTGATCGACAACCTTCTTCAGCAATTTGATCACAAATACAGCGTGCTGTTGATGATCACCCGCGGGGGCATTGTGCCGGGAGGTTTCCTGGCAGAGGCTATGGATATCCGCAACATCTATACCGCCTCTGTCGATTTTTTTGAGCCCCACGAAAGCCCCGGGCAGCTCAAATCCCCATACCTGGCATGGCCTAAGTTCCTCCAGTTTCCGGAAAATAGCGCGCTAATGAATGAAAGGGTGCTGATCGTGGACGATGTCTGGGGTTCGGGGCGCACGATTACAGCCGTGCGAAAACGTGTGGCGGCAGCCAGCGGCTTACCCTCCACCTGCGTTTTACACTTCAACCCCTATCGAAACCTGTTTGATTCCAGCCGCCCCGACTATTTCGGCGCGACTACCGACGCCCGCATCATTTACCCCTGGGAAGTGGAGCACGGTTTTCGTAATCCGCTGTTTCCTAATAAACCCTGAGCATAGCTGTTCATGAGCGAAGCTCCTGCCCAGAAACCCTTGCGGTGGTATGACGCCATCACAATAAATGTCTATTTTTTCGCGTTAACCCTGCGCAGCCAGGCTCTCTCACCGCTGATTGTGCCGCTTCTGGTGCAGCAATTCGTGGGGGATGCCTCCAAGGGCTCCAGCTACGGCTCTATGCGGCTGGTTTCGCTGATGGTCGCCCTGCTCGTCCAGGCTGTGGCAGGTCAGCTTTCCGATAACAACACTTCACGCTGGGGCAGGCGACGACCGTTCATCCTGGTTAGCACCCTTCTGGAAATTGGCGCGTTTCTCGCGCTCGGCTGGATTGCTGGAAGGATGGATGGCACCTCTGGCTATTGGGCGCTTTTCGCGGTGATGGTCTGTTCGATGGCTTTTTCTAACATTGGGCACGGCGCCGCGCAAGGGTTGATCCCCGACCATGTGCCGCCCTCACAACGCGGCAGGTATTCCGGCATCAAGGCTCTTTTTGAACTACCGCTCCCGCTCATTTTCGTTGCTTTTACCATTTCCAGGCTGGTAACCGCCGGCAACCTCCGGGCGGCAATCGCGGCAATCATCGCTGTCTTCGTGGGGTCGACTGCCCTGGCGATGACAGTCAGGGAGACGCCCCTTAAACAGCCGGCAAAACCAGCCGACTGGGCGGGAATCCTGCGCCTTGTGGGAATGACGGGACTGTTCACTATGGTGATCCTATTGATTGGCAGCGGTGTCCGCCTGCTCGTGCCGCGGCTCCTGGCGCTGGATGGGACAGCAGGGCTGTTGCTGGTTGGCATGGTGGGTGTGGCAGGTATGCTGCTGGCTGTGGCGCTCGGGGTGATTGCCTCAGTAAAAATCAGCCTTGGCAAGCAAGCCAATGCCCACCCGGATTTCACCTGGTGGGTCATCAATCGGCTCGCCTTTTTGGTGGGGGCTAACAACCTCGGCAGTTTTGTGCTTTACTTCATCCAGGAACGTTTTCCGCTGTTGCAGGGCAACGCGGCAGCCCAGCCGGCTTCCATGCTGATGCTCGTGGTTGGCGCCGCCATTCTGGTGATCTCGATCCCTTCCGGTTGGCTTACCGACAAGTTTGGCGCCAGGCGGCTGCTCCTGATCAGCGGGATACTGGCAGCCGTCGGGACAGCCGTTGTGATTTTGTCGCGCGGTATGCCGATGATGATGGTTGGTGGGGCTCTGGTTGGGCTGGCAACTGGCGCGTTTTTCACCTCTAACTGGGCGCTTGGAACCTCCATCGTCCCCAGGGAGGAAGCAGGGCGGTGGCTTGGAATATCAAACCTCGCCGGGGCGGGAGCTGGTGCGATCGGCGCGTATATCGGCGGACCGATCGGCGATGGCGCGGGTTACCTGCTGCTGGTGGGGCTCTACGGGATCCTGTTCCTGTTCTCAACACTGGCGCTGATTAAGATTAAACCAGAAGCGGGTGCCTGACCCGCTTCCATTCATCTCATTTCAACCTGTCGCGATCAGGCTAACAGCACTTCCGCCTGTGAGCCTTCGGCTGTCTTGCTGACCTCAATCCGGTCTGGGAAGAAATCCTTGAGTTCCTCAATGTGCGTGATAATCAATATCTTTTTAAAATCCTGGCGAATCAGGTTGATGGCTTCCACCAGGCGCTGGCGTCCCTGGGCGTCCTGATTACCAAATCCTTCGTCAATCACGAGCGTTTGTAGCTTCGCGCCGGCTCTTTTTGCCAATACGCGCGAAAGCGCCAGGCGAATGGCAAAATTGATCCTGAAGGCTTCACCGCCGCTGAAGGTCTCATAAGCCCGATCAGAACCGCCTGCACTGATGACGATATCGAGCGTCTCGCGTTTATCGGTACGTTTGGTGTCCTTGTAGGTGCGTTGGGTCTCAAAGCTGACGCTCATCGTATAGTCCGAGAGCCTGCCGAGGATGTCGTTTGCCTGTTCTTCCAGCTCGGGTTTAGCCGCTTCGATCAGCATTGCTGGCACGCCATCTTTGCCGAAGGCTTTCTGCACCTGTTCAAGGTCGCGGATCTTGCGGCGGATAGACTCTGCTTCCTGCCTGATGGTGATTGCGTTCTTCTTCTGCTGCTCTATCGTGGCAAGTTGCTGCTTTAACCCACCAAGGCGGAGTTGAACCTTATTTACTTTTATTTTTGCTATGTTCAGCGAAGCTTCCGTCTGATTGATATCCGGCAAACCTGCCTGCGCGGCAGCCAGCTCGGCAACCCTGCCATCGAAATCAGCCTGGACGCGGTTCTTTTCGGAATTAGCAACCTGGCAACTCTCTTCCAGGTCGTTCAGACCAGCCTGCAATTCCACCACCGCGCTTTTAGCTGTTTGAAGCTGGGTGTGGCGATCCACCGCAGAGCGAGCGGCTTCTTCTTCCTGTTTGAGCTGTTGATGAGCACGGGCATCATAGCCCAGTTCAGCCAGCCGCTCTTCCTCCGCGGCGATTTTTAACCTGACATCCGGTAAAAAATCGTCGGCTTTCAGAGATTGGTCTACTTTTGCCAGGTTGATCGCGCCTTCTTTCTGCCAGTTTTGCTCAGCTTTCCGGATGTCCTGAAGACTGGTATCGATTTTTGTAATCTCATTCTGGTACTGCATCAATTCGGCTTTGTTTTTCTCAAGGTCGCGCCGCGCCTGGTTTAGCGCCTTCCCTTCCGCCTCAGCTTCCTCAATTATTTTCTTGTTAGCACGGTGTTGGTCGCCAAGGGCGGTACCGGATTCATGAAGTTCACTGCTCATTTCCATGCGGTGCGCTTCGGTTAACGGCTGACCGCAGGTGGGGCAAACCGCGCCGGTTATCTTTTTCAGTTTTATAATGCGGTCGCGGATATCCTGCATGCGTGCATTGAGCTCGCCGTTTTCCTGGTTCAGGGCTTTTTTTCTGGCGTCGAGGTTTTCAAGCTGACTTTCGAAATCGGCTGTGTTGGTAATTTCCTGGGTAAGGGTGGAAACCATCCCCGCCACGTCCTGCCGCTGTTCTTCCAGATGCCGGGCTTTTTCGGCTGCCTGGCGAATTTGGCTTTCTTCCTTGCGGAGATGATCAGCCGTGGTGGTCAGCCGCTGCTTTTCCAATTCAAGCCGCTGTCGGGAGGTTTTAAGCTCACTCTCTATCGGACGGTACTTTTCCGCCTGAGCTTCAGCCTGGCGCAGGCGTTCAAGCAGTTGGTTGTACGTGTCGTACGCCTTGGTTATCTGACCTTCATTGGCGATGATGTTCTGGTAGGACTGAAGCCGGTTTATCCGTTCGGCTTTCTGACGTTCGTAGCTATCGATCCGCTTTTGCACAGCCTCAAGCTGGTCGCCAAGTGTTTTGACTGTCTGCTGTTGTGCGTCGATTTTGTCTTTTAGTGTCAGCTGCTGCTGGTGAAGAGCCGTTTGCAGCTCCACCTCAGCCGAAGCCGCGTTAAGCTCCTGCTCGGCGGCTTGGTATTCCGCGTGTTTCAAATCTTCCTGGCTGATCTCACCTTGAATTTCAGTCAATTTGCGTTCCTGGATTTCCAACTCGTTTTTGGCATCCCGAATACGGTCCTTGGCAACTTCCAGATACACATCCCACTGGTCCAGCCCTAGGATGCTCGCGAGAATTTTCTTACGGTCAGCCGGGCCTTGCGTTGCGAATGAGTCAGCTTTTCCTTGCAGGAAAAACGCTGCATTGACAAAAGTGACATAGTCCAGCCGCAGGGTTTTCTCAATTTTTTCCTGGGTGGCACGCTGGTTATGTTCGGTCAAAATCTTCCAACTGCCTTCTTCCCCGGCGTCGGGGTTCAGGATCATAAATTCAAGCTGGCTGCCATTGGCGCGTGTGATGCTGCGGATAACCCGGTACGTCTGTGATTCATACTCAAAATCCAGCTGCACTTCCGCCTTGTTCGCGGCAGTATTGATGATGGCTGCGTCTTTTTTGCGGGCTTCCCCGTATAGGGCGTATGTGATGGCATCCAGCAGGGATGACTTCCCCGCTCCGTTTGGACCGGAGATGCACGCCAGCTCAAAGCCCGAAAAATCAATTTCAACTGGTTTGCGGTATGAGGTAAAGCCGGTAATGCGCAGTTTAATCGGTATCATCGTCACCAAACCCTAACAATTTGTTAAATCCCGCGGTGGTTTCGGGCAAGGGCTTTTCATCCTTGTGGATTTCCTGCCAGAATTTTTCATCATAGCGCCGCGAACGGATTGGGATCGGCATGGGCACGCCCCAGCCAAGCATCAGCACTTCTTCTTTCGGTTGCAGCTTGGCGAGCATGCCGCGCAGCGCGTTCCGCCCAGCCAGACCGCTCAACACCGCGTTGATGTCATCCTCATCCCCCAAGGCACCCGAGATACGCGTTCCAAGCTGCGACATTACCTCATCATAAATCTGGGATGGACGCTGGTCGATAATCAGCAGCGTCACATAATACTTGCGCATTTCCCGCGCGATGGTGCTGAAAATAGTCTGCGAAGCCATTTCGCGGTTCAACAGTTTATGAGCTTCCTCGACCACTACTACCAGTGGGCGGGGTTCCTTCTTCTTGTCCTTGTGATACTGGTTCGTGGCTGCTTCCCAGGTGTCGCGGATCTTCCGTGTGATCAAGTTGGTGACAAGCAGGTAATCGAGCTCCGAATCGAACCCCCCAAAGGAAAGCACCACATGGCGGCCCTCTTGTAAGTGATTAATAACCTTCTCAAGCCCGTTGCTCGCGGGGCTGTCCACCAGGTAAGGGCGGTTCTTCAACCGGCTGAGTTTGCTACGCAAGCCTTCCGCCGCCCCCACATGAACACCTGCTTCGTTCGCCCAGGCTTCAACGCTGTCGGCTGCCGGACGGCGTTTTCCGTCTTCGTCCTCTTCGGTGGCTTTCCCGCGCATTTCCATAAAGGCGGTGAACCATTCGTCGCCGAAGCTGTTCTGCAGGGCGTCCAGCGTTGTTGCGGTGGTTTCTTTCAGGTTGAGCGTTTGGCTAAGCTGGAGAATATCTTCGGGTGTGAGGTCTTTATAGGCGATTTCCAGGTTGAAATCGGCATTACGGGACCCAAAGCTCGTTCCCGCCCCCAACCCGACCAGAGTCACGCGTGCCGTAAACTGGTCTTTGAGCCCGCTAACCGGCTTTCCGGTATCCGAAGAGGTGCTGGAAGGTCCGTATTCATTGTGCATGTCAAAAATCAGGGTGGAGGCGTTGTTGGCATGGATCAACCCCGCCAGGATCATCCTTGCCAGGAAGGATTTGCCCGAGCCGGTCGTGCCGAAGATTCCCGCCGACCGTTGGACGAATTTTTCCAGGTCCAGGCAAACCGCGTGCCCTTGCTCGCGCGTCTCTCCTACCCGGAAAATTGTTTTTCCGTCCTCGGTGCCAAAAATCTGGGCAATATCCATGGAATCTGCCAACTTGACCGGCGCGTGGTGGTTGGGAACGGTCTTCACCGAGATCGGTTTTGGTTTTTCAGGGCGAGCCTGCGCCCACTGTGCGTATTCCGGGCTGGTTGGGTCCGGACCTCGGTCAAGCATCAGGGCGGGCATGACCGCAAGGTTGGTATAGAGCGTGTTTTGGTTGAGATACTGTGCCAGGCGCGGGCTGAAGCGTTCGCTGTTTAGCTGGCTCGCATAGTTGGGGTCAACCGCCGCCAGTTGGAGGTCGGTCACCAATCCGTAAAACCGCAGGGAGCCGCTATCCATCACCACAAACGCGCCTTCCTGCACCGTTTGTGCCGGAACGGTCAGCTTCACCTGCAAATTGGCTTCTAGTCCGCCCCCGGTAACAAAGCCGATCGGAGGATTGTTATTACTGAAATCAATTCGTTGTTCCATGATGCCTTACTCCAATTCCGAAAGCGCGTCCAACACACGGGTCAGGCGCGGGTAATCATCTCTCAACAGGACGATCAGCCGTTGGCAAACCATCTCGTACCAATCGGGGTTGCCAAGTGAATCCTGCACCCGGCGTGCCTGGCTGAGATGTGCCGTTAGCAGCTCCTCCACCGGTTGGTCTTCAAGGCGCAGGATGTGGCGTAGGTAAGAATACCCGTGGCTGGTGAAATGTGCCACTTCTTCGGAGTCGCACAAAAAGAGTTGGTCCAGGCTGAGCGGTGGGCGAGGCGGCAGTTGGTGATGGATTCTTCCATTACTGCCAAAACCAACCGTGAGCACCTGAATCTCAACCGGCAGGTTGCGATTGTGGCGGTTGTCCGCAGTGTATTCGCCGGGGATACTGACCCCCGAGACCAGCTGGCGCACGAGTCCATCATCACTGATGCTGATGTTCGTGATCAGTCCATACACATCGGTCTGGTCTTCAAGGGAGGCTCTGACCAGCGAACCGAAGGATGGTGTTTCCAGCTCCCTAACGCGGCAGCCCGCCACAAACTGGCTGTTGTCGGCTCGCAGAAGCTTGCCGATCGGGATCGAACGGGACGAATCGCTCATGATAGTCCTTTCAGGTAATCTTTATTGGAACGCTGCTGGCGAGCCCGCGTTTCGGGGTCAATCTGGCTCTGAAGCATCACCTCAATTTCGTCTGCTTCGATCCGTTTGACCACCGCCAGCTCGTGGGCACGGTGCAGCAGATATGGGTACGGATGAGAATCCAACACCTGGGCTTCGGTATAGATAACGGCATGCAGGATGTCCACCAGGGCGGGGTTCTCGATGACCCAAAGCGGAAATTCGAGGCGGATCAGGCAGGGGTCGTTTGCCTCGCTACTGACGTTCAGGTAAAAGAACCCCACCGGCGTACTGTTGGCTGGTTTGCGCGGGTTGCGGGTGATGGCTTCAAAAATCGCGGAGCGTTCTCCCGGCACGAGCAGGATATCCTGCAAAATGAAACGGTCGCTCAGGCTGAGCTTTCGATCGTTCGCGTCCAGGGGCAAGCCCTGCTGTTTGCACTGGAAAACTGCCAGCATGTGGCTGAGCAGGGCGGAACCAGGCTTGTCGATGTAGCCGGCTGTTACCACACCGCGTTGACGCAGCTCTTCGTCAATCTCAGACATCTCGCGCTGCACCTTCTGCTGCATCTCATGCCCCCGGTCGCCCTGATTGCTTGGGCGGAAAAAGACTCCCAAAGGACCATCAGTCAATGTGATGACCGGTTCGCGGTCCTCAGGCGCGACTGCCTGGCGGAGCAGCTTGCGTTCTGCCAGGTCGCGCAGCAGCGCCACCTCATCCTCGCCAATCAGCGTACCCTCATCCCCCATGATCTGGTTCAGCGTGAGCAATTCTGTCTCAACGCTGATCCCAGGTGGAGCCCCGCTTCCGATATGGGCTTTGATCAGACCAACATTAATCACACCGAATTGCAGCGCGCGGTGTCGGCTTGGCACGACCTGCGAACCGTCGGCGGCGATGAGCGTGTAGCTTTGCGGCGCGCGGGGCAGAGGTTTATGGGTCAGAATCGGCTCGTTGGTGGGTTTTGCCAGATAAAGGTTGGTCAGTTGTTGCTCAGCATCCTCAATCGCCTGGCGCAGAAGCTCCGGGTTGGCTGCAGCCCCGTCGAGCAGGCTCTTAAGAATCCCCGCCTGGGCAGCCTGTTCCGCCTGCCAGGCGGCATAATCCGCCGCAAATTGACCTTGGCTTCGTTCTAATTGAGCGTAATTTACCGGCATAATCTCCTCTTTGGCGATACGTTCCCTAATTATATCCAAGCCGACAAGACAATATGGAACAAAAAGCACTTATCCGACGTATTAATCTCAGAAAGTCAACCATACAGGAGAAAACTATGGAAAAGAAACGTATCTTTAGTCTAATCGCGATGCTGATCGTCGCTTCCATCAGCCTTTCGGCTTGTTCTATGCTCACGGAGAAGCAAGCCGAAGCAACCACAGCCTCCCCCCAATCCCTTTCGGATCCCCTGCGAACCTTGAGCGTAACAGGGACCGGCAAAGTCACCCTCGTGCCTGATCTGGCATACATCAACATTGGCGTTCGCAGTGAGGCGCAGGATGTTTCTTCTGCCCTCGAAGCGAACAACGCTCAGGCAGCCGCAATTACCAAGGCGTTGAAAGAAATTGGAATTGACGAAACTGACCTCCAGACTGCCAACTTTAATGTGTATTCCATCCAGCAGTACGATCAGATGGGGCAGCCAAGCTATATCAGCTATTCGGTGGAAAACACCCTCTATGTTACCGTTCGTGATCTGACCAAGCTGAGCCAGACTTTGGACGCGGCTTTGGGGGCTGGAGCCAACCAGATCTACGGAATCAACTTTGATATCGCCAACCGACAGGCAGCGCTTGAACAAGCAAGAGACCTTGCCATCAAAGATGCCGAGGTAAAAGCACTGGCAACAGCAGCTACGGCTGGTGTCACTCTGGGTCAGATTCAGACGATTAATGTGGCTAACACTTCTTACGTTCAGCCCTATTCACCCTACGGCATGGGCGGCGGCATGGAAGATTCAACCACCTCCGTACCCGTATCGGCAGGGCAGATAGTGGTCAGTTTCGACGCAAACCTGATTTACGTCATCGAATAAACATCTTCACTATCAATAGAATGTGCAAGGCAAACACCCCGGAAGAGAACAGCTTTCCGGGGTGTTTTTTGTGCAAGTTTCAGGTTTTTACCGATCGAAACATGCAGCATGATAAAATGAATAATCCCGAATTGAATACCGAATGGGCAGGAAAAATTCAACCTATCCAACAGTCGGAAGCCTGATGAAGAAGAGGAGTCCAAATGAGTAATCATCCACTTGCAGGAAAACCCGCGCCGATCGAATCGCTGACGAACATTCCGCGTTTAATCTCAGCCTATTACACCCAACACCCCGAGCCAGGCAATCCAGCCCAGGCGGTGGCTTTTGGCACCTCGGGTCACCGCGGCACGTCTCTGAATGGGAGCTTCAACGATGATCACGTGGCTGCCATCAGTCAGGCAATCTACGAATATCGCCGCGGCGAGGGCATCACCGGACCGCTTTTCATGGGGATGGACACCCATGGGCTTTCGGAGCCGGCGCTTTATACCGCCATTGAGGTGTTTGCTGGCAACGGCATGGAGATTCACATCCATCAAAACCACCGCTACACCCCCACACCGGTTATTTCACATGCCATTCTGACCTGGAACGCCAGCCACAAAGGCGTCCAGGCGGACGGCGTGGTCATCTCCCCTTCGCACAATCCGCCTGAAGATGGCGGCTTCAAGTACAACCCGCCCAATGGCGGTCCAGCCGACACGGTTACCACCAAATGGATCCAAAACCGGGCGAATGAAATCATCGCCAACGACATGCTGGACGTTCGCCGGTTACCGCTGAACAAAGCGATGGCTGCCGAAACTACCAAACAAATAGACCTGATGACCCCCTATCTTAAGGACCTCATCAACGTGGTTGACTTGAAGGCAATCGCCGATTCCGGCGTTCACATCGGCGTTGACCCGCTAGGCGGTTCGGGTATTGCCTATTGGGAACCCATGGCGGAAATGTATGGGCTCAACCTTGAGGTCGTCAACAAACGCGTCGACCCGACCTTCTCCTTCATGACGCTGGATAAGGACGGCAAAATCCGCATGGACTGTTCTTCCCCCTACGCGATGGCGAGCCTCGTGGCACTGAAGGATAACTTTGACGTTGCTTTTGGCAATGATGTGGATTTCGACCGCCACGGCATCGTCACCCCGAGCGTGGGCTTGATGAACCCCAATCACTACCTGAGCGCGGCGATCTGGTACCTCTTCCAGCATCGTCCCAACTGGTCCGAGGCAGCCGCGGTGGGTAAAACCCTGGTCTCAAGTTCGGTCATCGACCGGGTTGCCAAAAAGATCGGGCGAAGGCTGTGCGAAGTGCCGGTGGGCTTTAAGTGGTTCGTACCCGGACTGCTGGATGGCAGCATCGGCTTTGGCGGGGAGGAAAGCGCCGGGGCGTCGTTCCTGCGCAGGAACGGCGACACCTGGACAACCGACAAAGACGGGTTCATCCTCGACCTGCTGGCGGCAGAGATCCTGGCGGTAACCGGCAAAGATCCCGGCTTGCATTACCAGGCTTTGGAAACGGAACTGGGCGGAAGCTTCTATGCCCGGCAGGACGCGCCAGCAAACGCCAAACAAAAATCTATCCTTGGCAATCTCTCACCAGAGCTGGTAAAAGCGGAAATGCTGGCTGGCGAGCCGATCGTGGAAAAGCTGACCGCCGCGACCTGCAACAAGGCTCCGATTGGCGGTCTGAAGGTCGTTACCGAAAATGGTTGGTTTGCTGCCAGACCATCGGGAACGGAAGATATTTACAAGATTTACGCCGAGAGCCTCAAAAGCGCCGCCCACCTGGCGCAGATTCAACAAGAAGCCCGCGAAATCGTCGACGCCGCGTTGGGAGAGTAGACCAGGTAATTCCCTCGTCAATAACCCCTTCTTAACAATCAACAAACAGCGGCGCAAATTTGCGCCGCTGTTTGTTGATACGTTGTGAATTGCTCGATTAATCTGATGTCAGATCAAATTTCCATATACCAGCTCTGCTGCCGAGCAGTGCCTTTGCCGCGTAGTCAGAAAGCTCAGCCAGAGCCTTTTCGTCGTTGGCAAAAACAGAGTCCTGCTTTATCCCATAACCCAAAATCCCTTCATCCTGAAAGCACTCCAGCTCCACACCGGGGAAGTCAGCTTGCATCGTCTTTTGAATAGCGTCAATATTCAACACCTTGCAGTATTCTCCTTCATTCGGATAGGCTGTCATCCCGAGGATTCTCAGTTCAACCGATCGGTTCAGAAAATCGCCGGGGACATTCGCAAAAATCAGACGGTCAATCCGATATGGCTCCTCTTCCAGCCAGACTGCTGAACAGTCATCCTTGTTTACTTCGTTTTGCATATCAATCTTGCATGCGGTCCCGTCTGCGTAATGAAACACGCCTTCCACCAGGTCGAACCCCGCCAGCGCGTAGTCCTGCGAGTCGATCTTCAGGACGGCATTATTGATCTTCCAATCCCGCGAGTCTTTCAATTCCCAACGCACTTCCACAACCGCGTCGTCGCCTGAGGCGGACATGCTGATTACTTCCATGGATAACCCGTCATACTCGGCGGTCTTGTTGGTAAATCGCGTTACCTGGTCTTGCTGATCCGCTTCGGGGATAGGTAAAGCGTTTTTTGCCTGTTCCGATGGCGCCGCTGCTTTCGAGTTCTCAATCATATGGTTTAACAGAAAAGCCAAGCTGACGATAACAATAGCGGATAGTAGAATCGTCACAATTTTATGTTTTGTTGTTTTCATTTTTTACCTCAATTGGTCAAGATCGTCAGCCTTCAATTGATAGTCTTTCCCCCGCCTGGTTATGTTCACACTTACTTCTTGCTTTATGGTTCATGTTATCCCTCCCGTCTAACACTCTAAAACCATGTTCAAATTCATCCTAACCCCCCCCCGGCAGTTTTGTCAAGTTGGATTAGTCCCGTAATGGGTCAGAGACCGGCCTCTTTGCATGTAACCATTAGCTTATCGAATGAGTTTTTTACGTTCCATGCTTTTCCATACAGGGTTTAGGCCGCGTGCAGTAATTGGGAATCGCATCCCCCAAGAGGATGGTTCCCAGGGGGTGACCCCTACAACAATAATCCGGGTAGGGGCAGACCCTGTGTCTGCCCGGGTTTTACAAAAGTGGGGATGGGCGACGTGGGTGCCTCCCCTGCATGTTATTACAAACAAAAAACAATGAAGAAATAATACCCAACCGCCATCGCCCAGAGCATCGAATCCAACCGGTCGAGCACACCGCCATGCCCCGGGATCAGGCTGCCGGTATCCTTCAGCGCCAGCGAGCGTTTAATCAGACTCATCAGGGCGTCACCAAAGAAAGCTGTCGGTCCCATCAACAGCCCCAGCACCCCCCCATTCAGCAGTCCCAACTCAGGCAGCGGTTTGAGCAATACCCAGCCGATTAACACCCCCGAAATCAGCCCCGTCAGCGTGCCGCCAATCAACCCTTCCAGGGATTTTTTGGGGCTAAGCTTTGGCGTGACCTTACGCTTGCCAAACCGACTGCCAATCAGGTATGCTCCCGCGTCCACCAGCCAAACCAGCGCGATCGTCACCAACAGCCAGAGATTGCCGTTCGGTTGGCTCTGATTGAGCGAGACGCCATAAGAGCCCAAAACGCCAATATAAAACACGCCAAGCACCTGAAGCCCAAGGCTGACGAAAGCCTTGTCATCGCCATGCTCATACTGCCAAAGGCTGTAACTCCCCAACAGCGCCAGAATTATCGTCCACGCCATCGGTTCCACCCAACCAGTCGCAAACATGCGCAGCAATACCAGTGCGGCGATAGCCCCCATCATCAGCAGGAACGACACTCTGTACCCCCCGCTTTTGAGCATGCGGGCATATTCAAACCCCGCAAACACCAACACAACCAACAGACAAAGGTCAAAGGCAATGCCCCCAAGCCACGCCAAAGCCAAAAAAGGCGGCACAAACATTAAAGCCGAGAGTGCCCGCTGACGCAGCATTACTTTTTGCTCAGTCCGCCAAAACGACGGTCCCGTTTGGCGTAGTCTTCAAGCACCTGGTTGAGGGCGGCTTCGTCAAAGTCAGGCCAGAGCACTTCCGGAAAAGCCCATTCGCTGTAAACGCTCTGCCAGGTCAGAAAATTGCTGGTTCGCTGCTCGCCCGAAGTCCGGATAATCAGGTCAGGGTCCGGGATGCCCGCGGTAAACATGTTTTCAGAAAGCGTTTGTTGGTCGATTTCCTCAGCAGAGGTCCCCGCAGCCACAATCTTCTTAACCGCGTTTACGATTTCATCCCGCCCGCCGTAGCTAAACGCCAGGATGACATCAATTCGGGTGTTATTTTTGGTCAGTTCAATCGCGTTTTCAATTTTTTGGCGCAGCTTTGGTTCGAGGTGCTCCAGGTGACCAATATGCAGCAGGCGCGCGCCTTCCTTATGCAGTTCGGGCGTTTCGGTTTCAATAAATTCGCCCAAAAGTCCCATCAACCCGCCCACTTCATCCTCGGGTCGGCTCCAGTTTTCCGTGGAGAAGGCGTAGAACGTCAGATGTTTGATGCCGGCTTTCGCGGCAGCTCGAATGACGAGGCGCAGGTTTTTTGTTCCGGCGCGGTGCCCAGCCAGCCGCGGCAGCCCCCGCTGCGTTGCCCAACGACCATTCCCATCCATGATGATGCCAACGTGCACTGGTACGCGGCTGCTATTCTCGGCCATACTAAAATTCCATGATCTCTTTTTCTTTGCGGTTGCCGATCACGTCCACCTCGGCTACCATTTCATTCGTCAGATCCTGCAGGTCAACCTCACCTTTTTTGAGTTCGTCTTCGGATATCATTTTTTCTTTTTCAAACTCACGCAGGTCCTTGAGGCTATCGCGCCGGATATTGCGGATGGATACGCGGCAATCTTCGAGGCGCGAATTGACCATCTTAACCAGGTCGCGACGGCGTTCTTCCGTTAGGGGGGGCAGATTAAGCCGGATCACCTTGCCATCGCTGTTGGGGGTGAGCCCAAGATCGGAAGCCTGGATGGCGCGCTCGATAGCTTTGAAAGAGGACGCATCGAAGGGGCGGATAAGCAGTTGGCGCGATTCGGGCACACTTATGGTGGCGAGCTGGATCAATGAGAGCGTGGATCCGTAGTATTCAACCTGCAACCTCTCCACCAGCGCGGGTGACGCCCGCCCGGTGCGAATCGCTATCAGGTCATCCTCCAACACATCCAACGCGCCTTGCATCCGTTGTTTGGACTCTCTAATCAACTCATCAATCATCTCTACCTCCAACTATGTTTGAATGACGCTTAAGCATAACCGATTTTTTCCAAAGTTGGGAAAAGCATTGAACCTGGGGCTCGCCTCTCATGCAATAAGCAAAAATAGCTGTAGGGCGAGCTTGGAAGCACCAAATACATTTATCAAATGCGACCACATCGTGCTTCCAATCCGCCATCAAGCCATTACTAACCTCAGACCATTGTCATCGGCGGGTTGAGGGCAAAAAACAACTACCCATCAAAAGGTACACGGTGCCCTCAACCTCGCCCTACGGAAAAAAGAATTCTCAGATGTTCGGTGCAATTGGTTTTACAAATCACTTTTACAAATCTCTTTTCCTTGCAGAAGGAAAAGGCCTGTGGTATAACACTCCCAATACTATAGCCCTTGCGGCACTCTTATCCAGAGAGGTGGAGGGACCGGCCCTATGAAACCTCGGCAACCAACCCAGTGTATGGTGCCAATTCCGGCAGAGAATCTGGAAGATGAGAGGCTAGACCAAACCCACGCGGAATGCCCCTCACTTGCAGGGGCATTTTTTATAACCTGAGGAGGTTAATAATGACGACAACTTTTATGAAATCACCCAAGTACCTTTTCACTTCCGAATCGGTAACCGAAGGTCATCCCGATAAAATGTGCGACCAGATCAGCGACGCGATCCTGGACGCCATGATCAAGGAAGACAAAGCCAGCCGGGTTGCTTGCGAAACCGCGATTAAGACCGGACTCGTGCTGACTTACGGCGAAGTTACCACGAAAACCTACGTGGATATCGACGTCCTCGTGCGTGAGGTGGTCAACAGCATCGGCTATGACCGCGGCAAGAAAGGCTTCGACGGCTCCACCTGCGGCGTACTCGTCGCGCTGGCAAATCAGAGCCCGGATATTTCGCGCGGTGTGGATCAGAACGGAGTGAAGGAAACAACGGAATATAACGAAGCCTTCATCGAAGCCGGTGGCGCTGGCGACCAGGGCATGATGTTTGGTTTCGCCTGCAATGAAACCCAAACCCTGATGCCGATGCCAATCTACTATGCCCACAAGCTCACCCGCCGCATGGCAGAAGCGCGCAAGAACGGCACAATCCCCTGGATGTACCCCGACGGCAAGAGCCAGGTAACCGTGGAATACCACTACGGAAAACCCGTCCGTATTCACACCATCGTGATCAGCAGCCAACATGCCGACCAGCTCGACCACGAAGAAATCACCCACGACCGCATCGAAGCAGACATCCTTGAACATGTTATCAAGCCGGTTATCCCCGCTGAACTGCTGGATGAGGATACCAAAATCTACGTCAACCCAACCGGGCGCTTTGTCATCGGCGGTCCGATGGGTGATGCCGGTCTGACCGGACGTAAAATCATCGTGGACACCTACGGCGGCATGGGACGCCACGGCGGCGGTGCCTTCAGCGGAAAAGATCCGACCAAGGTGGACCGTTCCGCGGCTTACGCTGCTCGTTGGGTTGCCAAGAATGTGGTCGCCGCTGGTCTGGCGGAACGCTGCGAAGTGCAGGTTTCGTATGCAATCGGCGTCTCACATCCAATCAGCGTGAACGTGGAGACCTTTGGCACAGGTGTAGTCGATGACGACATTATCGCCGAGGCGATCACCAAGGTCTTCGACCTGCGCCCGCGCGCGATCATCCACGACCTGGATCTGCTGCGCCCAATCTACCGCCAACTGGCTGCCTACGGGCACTTTGGGCGTGACGATCTCGACCTGACCTGGGAAAAAACCGACCGGGCTGACGCCCTTAAAGAAGCCGTACGGCTGTTGACCAAATAGCGATATTTTTCAGCAAGGCAAGTTATTACAAGAAGCAGGCTATGGTTGCCTGCTTCTTTTTGTATAAACTCCTCACCGCTTTTACTTGATATTGACAGGGAAAAAAGCATACTATTCTTTGTTAAATGGAACAGAAGCGGAAATATTCACTGGTGATTTTGAGCGTCCTCTTTTTGCTCTCTGCCGGGTTAACGGTCGGCTTCGGCTGGAACTTCATGCGGCAGACCATCCACCCCATGAATGAGATGACCCAGCAAAGCAACAAAGTCGCCACCTTTATGGCAAATTATTACCTGACCGCCACCGCCAACCCCAGCTCCACCCCAACCCCGACGCCCACCAACACGCCAAGCCACAGCTCCATTAAACTGCTCCCTCCAACCTCCACCCCAATTCCGACGCCCACGCTCAATCCGCACGCGGAGGAGCTGGAGCACGCCCTTGCGCTGGTTGAGATCGACTTTCCAGCATGGCAAAGTCTGAATGGGGACGTACAGGCTTGGGTTTATAACAAAGCAATCCGCGTTGACCACCCGGTGTTGAAGTCGCCGGATAACGAATATTACCTTACACATGATGTCGACCATTCCCCAAAAGCTATGGGGTCAATTTTCTTCGATTTTCGCAATCACACCGATTTCACCGACTCGAATACCATCATTTACGGGCACAATTTTGATAATGGCCTCATGTTCAGCAACCTGGTTTGGTACAAAAGCCAGCAGTATTTTGAGCAAAACCCCTATTATTACCTCTACACTCCGGAGCAGGTTTTCCGTGTGGATATATCAGCCGGCATCGTCGTCAGCGAAACAGACACCACGTACCTCGTGGTTGGTTTCGATTCTGAAAGAGCGTTCCGAAACCTGATTCAAACTATCGAAGAGAATTCGGTGATCGATACTGGGGTCAGCCTCACAACCAGGGACCGCCTGGTAACACTGTATACCTGCACGAATGATTGGCAAGGGCAGCGTTTCGTCGTCATCGGCAAGTTGACTCCTCTTGGCGCTTTTACAACACCATAAGACCTTTCCTACACGCTCCAAATGCCTGATCCCGGAGCATAGCAAGCTCATTTTTCCATCTACTCAGTGTTTTTTACCGGGTTGGGAGGCGAGAACCAGCCCCACATACTATACATACATTATACAATTTGTATAGTATTAACCTTGTCTTGGTTTAAAATACAAACCTCTCAAAGATCTTCTGAAAATCTATAGAAAGGTTGGAAAATGAAGACTCTACTCGCAATTCTTTTGGCAATCGTACTGATCGTCACGCTTAGCCAGGTGGACCTTACTGCCCAGGCGGGCGGCGGTCATCAGTACCAACTCAAATTATCCCTTATTGAGTGCCGCGGCACTTACGTTAGGATTGAATTCAGGTTATATGGAACTAAATCGTGGGACACGATCTCAAGCCTGACGTACACCTATGGCACAATCTCATCCGGAACACGGAGTGGAAATGTAGTCTACTTCAGGGACGATGTGAGCCCTGGCTATTACAACATCACTTCCGCCCAGGTGAAGGTCAACACCTCCTGGGTCTACCTCCAAAACCCCGGAGCATATTCCGGGTATTACGGCTGTCAGCAGCAACCAACCAATACCCCTACAAACACGCCGACCAACACGCCGACGAATACGCCGACCAACACGCCAACTAATACGCCGACGAACACCCCGACAAACACGCCGACGAACACCCCGACAAACACGCCGACGAACACCCCGACTGATCCGCCAACCAGCACGCCGACAAATACCCCGACCAACACGCCGACTGATCCGCCAACCAGCACCCCGACGAATACCCCGACGAATCCGCCGACTTATCCGCCTACGAGCCCGCCGACAAAGACCCCGACAAATACCCCGACTTAGCCGCCGACCAACACCCCTACCAACACGCCGACTGATCCGCCGACCAGCACGCCGACCGATCCGCCAACCAGCACGCCGACCGATCCGCCAAAACAGACACCAGGCGTCACGGAAACGCCAATCTTTGATGCAACCCCAACTATTACCCCTGACCCGAGCGAAACAGTAACGCCAGACCCGAGCCAGACGTCTACCCCGCGCCTTCAGACAGCCACATTCTCCGTGCCGAACACAGGTGGTGGGAATAGCTCCTCAGGTCCCGGCTTCTTCCTGGCAGGAATTACCACCCTGGGCTTGGGCATTATCCTGAAGAAACTCTTCCAGAAAGCTTACCCTGTCAAGAACAGGTAATAATAACTTATCAAACGCTTCACAAACAAAAAGTCCGGGACAAATATCCCGGACTTTTTTGTCACCTTTGAAACCTTATCGTTTGGTCTTTAGCAAAAGCCAAACCAATCCAAACACCACAGCCAAACCAGCCAGAAGCAGTTTCAGACTGTTCGAAATCAATGGCTCATTCTCCGCATCCACAACCTCCTGAGCGGCAGCAACCATCGGAACGGAGTTTTCATCCGGCTCAGTTGCGAGCACCTGCCCCAGTTGATCCTCACGAACGCCAAATATCAGCGGTTCAACGGAGATTTTTGCCTCAGCAGGGTTAGCTTCCGTAACGGTCGGTTCGCCAGACTGGTCCAATTCACCAGCGCCAAAGCCCTCAGCAGTCACACCTTCCGTTATGGCAAGATAGCTTCCATACTCCGCGCCGCCAGCACCTCCTTTTCCGCCTACTTCCACCCAGTTTAGCAAATAAACCGGCTGGATAGCTTCCTCCCCCGAAGCCTTCATCGCGCTTTCAGGCACGGCTGCATCTTCCTGCAGGGTCATGGCGATCGGTTCAGATGCAGTTTGAGGGGCAGAGTAGCTGGTAAACAAAAACTCAGTACCAAAAATGGTACCCAAAAGTATCATGGAAACCACGCTTGCCCAACCAAACGTCGGCACCAAAAAACGTCCGCGTCTGGCCTTTACAGCCTCACTTCGTGTGAGGGTGAAGTGGTGCGGCACTGACTTGCAGGGCAGGCTGCGCATGCTATTTTTTAACGCGGTCATATCCTCCAGAGCTTTTTCCAGCTCGGGGGATTGTTGCAGGCGTTTCTCAAATTTTGCGCGGTCCTTTATGGACAGCGCGTCGTCGAGATATTCGCAGAGCAACTCCGCATCTTTCTCAGGGATTTTAGCTTGCCAATTCATCATTTTCCTCGCTATTATGACGGAATTGGTCGGGTAAAAGTTCCCTGAAACCTTTCAGGCACAATTGCATTTTGAGACGTGCCCGGGCAAGGCGGCTTTTGACGGTACCGATAGGCGTGCCAATGATCCGCGCGACGGATTCGTAATCCTCCCCCGAAATATCCACCAGGGTAATGACGACGCGGAATTTCTGTTCAAGCCCGGTCAGGCAGTGTTGAATGGCTTTTTCCATCTCAGAGTTGCCCAGCACATCCTCAGGACTTGCAGATTTGTCCTCCAGCCACTCAGGAGATTCAACCAGCTCGCCATCATCCGTCTCCGGTTCAATCGGGACAGTCGGACGGCGCCGCTGCCGACGCAGCTCATCGTAGCAGGCGTTGGTGACGATGCGCAGGAACCAACTCCGAAAAGAGCCACCGCGGTATGTTTCGAGTCTGCGATACATGGAGATGACGGCTTCCTGCGTGGCATCCGCAGCCGCGCTTTCATCGGACATAATTCGATAGGCTACGTTATACGCCACTTCCTGGTGCTGGATTACAAGTTGGTTAAACGCGTCAAGATCCCCCCCAACAGCCCGCGTGACAAGTTCGCTCTCTTCCATGGTTGTTTTCATTGCAAGACTCAAGCCAGCCCACAATACTTCACCATAATTTTATCGCAATAAACCATCGGAGGTATGGAATATCTAATGGTGATCAGCCACATCTTAAAATTCCCCTCTCAAAACGAAACAAAAGAGAAATAACGGCATCTTCGTAGGGTGGGTTCCGCTTTTGAACCCACCGATAATGCTGAACGTCGTTTTGTGGTGCGATCAACGGAAGATCTCACCCTACTACTAACTCGCCTGCCGAGCAGATAATTTTGCATCTTCGTAGGGTGGGTTCCGCTTTTGAACCCACCGATATTATTGCAGTTTCGTAAGGCGGGTTCCGGTTTTGAACCCACCGTAAATATTTCAGTGGTTTCGTAGGGTGGGTTCCGGTTTTGAACCCACCAAATCCACAGGTCGGTTTAGCCTTCAGAAGCAGCGTTATCGTCCTCGCGCAGGGGAGGGAACAGGATGACTTCGCGGATGGAATGCTGACCGGTGAGCATCATGACAAAACGGTCGATCCCAATGCCAAACCCGCCAGCGGGCGGCATGCCGTAAGCCAACGCCCGCAGGAAATCCTCGTCCATCGGGTTGCGTTCTTCATCATCTTCGGTGTACGCGCGGCCAAGCTCAAGAAAGCGTTTTTCCTGGTCAAGTGGGTCGTTAAGCTCCGTAAAAGCATTGCAGAGTTCCACGCCCCCGATATAGCCCTCGAAGCGTTCCACCGTATTGGGATCTTCGGGTTTCGCCTTAGCCAGCGGGGAAATATCGCGCGGGTAATCATAGAGGAAAGTTGGCTGGATCATGATGGGTTCCAGGTAAGTTTCCATCAGCGTGTTAATCAGTTTGCCACGCGGTGTGCCTGGTTTAAAGGAGATCTGACGTGCTCTCATCACCTCCGCAAGTCCCTCATCGGTCGGATATTCCTGAATATCAATGCCGGCATGGTCAATCAGACCCTGGCGGATCTGCAGCCGGTTCCAGGGTGGGGTCAGGTCAATCTGGTGCCCCTCAAACATGACCTGCATCGTCCCCAACACACGCTGTGCCACCTGCGAAACCATCTGTTCGGTCATTTCCATGATCACGTTGTAATCCGCATACGCCATGTAGAACTCGAGCTGGGTAAATTCGGGATTGTGCTTGAAAGACACGCCTTCGTTGCGGAAATCCCGCCCGATTTCGTAAACGCGGTCCATCCCGCCAACGAGTAGGCGCTTCAGATAGAGCTCAAAACTCACACGCAGGTAAAGCTGCTGGTGAAGCTGGTTATGGAAGGTAGTGAATGGCTTGGCTGCCGCTCCGCCATAAATAGGCTGCAGAATGGGAGTTTCTACTTCCTGAAAGCCGCGGTCATCCAAAAACTCGCGTATCGCCTTGATAACCTCGGTGCGGGTGCGGAAAATATCACGCACATCCGGATTGACTGCCAGGTCAACGTATCGTTGGCGGTAGCGTGTTTCAGGATCAGTTAAAACGGCATGGCGGATTGTCTCGCCGTCAACCACTTCATCCTTGGCTGCCGGAAGTTGATAAAGCGCTTTGGAGAGCATTCTGAAATCTTCAACCTGCAGGGTCACTTCGCCGCGCTTGGTTCGCACCATAACGCCAGTAGCCTCGATAAAATCGCCCAGGTCAAAGTAACGCACAAACGGATCCAACTTTTCTTGCCCAAGCTCATTAACACGCAGGAAGAGCTGCATCTTGCCAGTGCGATCTTCGATGTGGGCGAAAGAGAGCTTGCCCATGTTGCGGATGGCTCGCAGGCGCCCCGCAAGCGTCAACCTAAGCTCCTCGGCCTCGCCGGCAGCTTCGCGGGCTTCGAACGCCCGGATGGCATCCGCGTTGTTGCTGTTTTTATAAGAGCGGGTTGGATATGGCTCAATCCCGTTCTGGCGCAACTGTTGCATTTTCGCCAGGCGGAGGTTCTCAAGTTCGGAAAAGTTGTCAGTTAACATGGTACGTCCTTTACATTAAAATAAGCCCCACCAGATTGTTGGGTGGGGCTTTTTGAAATCAGTCGACTACTCGCTCTTCAGGATCTCAACAGTGTAAGCACCACCAGGCGCTTCAATCTTAACCGTTTCACCGACGCGATGGTTCATTAAAGCCCTTCCAATCGGCGATTCGTTGGAGATGCGCCTTTGGCGGGGATTCGCCTCAACTGGACCAACAATTTTATATGTTTCAATGGTGCCGCCGTCCTCGCAAATGGTCACAAGCGACCCAACCGTAACGAGTCCGTGCTCACTCTCACCGTCTTCAATGATGTGGGCATTGGCAAGCAGCAGTTCCAGCTCCTTGATACGCCCTTCGGTGAAAGCCTGCTCATTTTTAGCATCTTCATATTCCGCGTTTTCAATCAGCTCGCCGTCTTCCATTGCATCCTGCAAACGCTGAGCAACTTCCTTGCGTTTGATTGACCGCAGAAATTCCAGTTCCTGTTCCGATTTTTCATATCCCTCACGGGTTAAGTATGAACTTGGCATATTTTCAACAATCCTTGATGTTTCTCTAAATCCCAAACCTATGGTCAAGCTGGGTAAATACAAAATGCGCCTCGAAAGCATCATAGCTTCCTAAACGCCGATACGTTATTATACTATGAATGCCCCTGCTTTGCGCAAGGGCAAGTTGTATTAATATTCCAAACCAGTATTCCGACTTTTCTTAGTTCCAGGTCGGCGGCGCGGGTTGCGGCGCACGAACGTTCTTCTTGACCAGATACCCCGCCAAAAGACCAAAGACAAAGCCGCCAATATGCGCCCAATAAGCTGTTCCGCTCTGGTCGCCTAATCCCAACGAGCCAACCCCGCTGAAAAGCTGCAGAACAAACCAAAGCCCCAAAACGATCACCGCAGGGACGAGCCTGAGCCGGGCAAAGAACCCAATCGGAATAAAAGTGTAGACCCGACTTTGCGGGTAGATCACAAGGTACGCCCCCAACACCGCGGCGATAGCCCCGCTCGCCCCGACCGTGGGAATCACGGAGCTTGCGTTGAAGATGTAATGCGTAAACGCCGCCACAATCCCGCCCAATAGATAGAAGATCAGGTAGGGAACGTGACCCAGACGGTCCTCAATGTTATCGCCAAAAATCCAAAGGTAGAGCATGTTGCCCATCAGGTGGAGCCAACCAGCATGCATGAACATACTGGTAAAAATATTCCGCAAGTCACCAAAATCGAGCCCGAGCCTGATCTCGTTTGGAATCAGAGCGTATTGCGAGTAGACAGCTTCAGGATTACTGCTGAACACGTAGGTCGCCAAAAAGGCCAGCACGTTTATCAGAATCAAGGCGTAATTGACGATTGGCGTCTTGTGCGTTTGTAGTTCATCACGGATTGGTATCATGTTTAATCTCCTTTTGGTAACAGGTCCAAAGCAGGTCTGGCTTGGTTTTGCTCTGCCTGAGCCAGCAGCTCTTTCAGACGCGGGTGGTTGGCATAGAAACCACGGTGTTCTTCCGGCAGGAGCAGCGCGATACGGCACATGATTTCATCGGTTGCCTGCTTTAGCCGGTCTTTTGTGGTCTTTTCGTCTTGCGCTTCATCCAGGAGGAATGGCTCCCCAAAACGCACTTCCACTTCTGCCTTTTTCAGATGCCGAAAACTCTCGTTTATGCTCGCGGAGCCGAGCACCGCTGCTGGAATCACCTGAACATGGTTGCGGATTGCCAAAAGTGCCGCCCCGGGTTTGCCCTCCAACAGCTGCTTCGTTCTTGACCGCGTCCCTTCCGGGGCTAATCCAACAATCCAATTTTGTTTCAGGCAGGCTGAAGCCTGACGAAAGGCACTCATGTCGTAGCCATCCCTTGAGATCCAGATCACGCCCAGTTTGTTCAGGAACCAGCCAAAGAATGGCGCCTTTTCGTACTCCCGGGCAACCATGGCGATAATATCCTGGCGATGCGTGGAAAGCATCAGGAATGGCGTGTCGAGGCGGCTGATATGGCTTGTGGCAACGATATATGCAATGCCGTCCTGCAGGTATTCTCCGCCTACGACTTTAAGGTTAACCAGGCGGTCAACCAGATGGCGCAAAAGTTTCATCACACGTTCACGGTCCATATATTTAGCCCTCCAGCCCGTTTTGAGAAACTTGTAAATTCTCTGCTTTTCGCGCGATCTTCTTCAGCCGCGCGAATCCAAATAACACTCCCAAAACCAGTACACCAAGCCCAATATATGGCCAAATCGGCTGAGCCTGACTTTCGTCAATTAGCGGATTGATTCCTCCAAAAATCGCCAGAGAGTTCCAGGCTGCATGCAACAACCAAGCCCCCAGGTATGCAAGCAGAAGCGAACCAAAGCGGCGGTTTTGCCAGAATTTTCCAATCGCCAGCCCAATGATCCCACCAACAAAGATGTGCAGCAGGCTGCCGCCAAATCTACCAAGGATAATCGTTGCCCAGTCAACAAGTCCCAACTTAGTCAGGTTCAGCGAGTTGACGCTCAGCAAGCCCTCAAAAAGCGCGAAGCCGGCACCACAAGCCAAACCGACACGGTAACTTTCCTCCGGGCGCGGGTTGCGTACTTTTAGGAGCCATACGCCCAGGGTTTTGAAAAGTTCTTCCACCAGCGGCATAATTCCAGCAACCGTCAACATCACCCAACCCACCATTTTTGGCAGACTGATGACTGTCCTAATCTCGGAGAGCCATTTCTGAGGGTTAGTTTGAAGTTGGGTTGGGTCGTTAAGAATCGCGGTGAATAGTTCTCTAAATTGGGGATTGTTGAACAGCCCTGCAAAAACCAGCAGGACCAGGATAATCAAGAGCAGGAATTCCACCAAGACGATGAAAGGCGTCGAAACCCCTACCGTAAAAACCAAAATCCCCGAGACCCGCTTTGGAGTTATTCGGGTTTGTCCGTGAATGCCATACCAAAGCAGCCCAAAGACGGGGATTGTGACCCCAGCTACTGCCAAAACTGCCAGCACGGCAGAATAAACTCCTAACCTCGCAGGGGTAATAAGCGCCGCCAAACCAAACACAAGCAGCGCCCCGCCGATAAACCAGACCAGCCCTTTTCCAATATGCAAGCTGCCTGCCCCAGCATGACCGGTAATTTCCCGGATGGTCGTAACAGCCGAAACAGCCGCGATCACCATGAACACCAAAGCCGTCAGCCCAAGCACAATGAGGATCGTTGGGTCAATGTAAGCCAAGGCTTCGAAATTTGAAACGCTCATCCCCAAACCCGCCAGCCCCGCAAACGCGGCGAAGCTCAGGCTTAGGAAAGAGATAAGGATTGATACCACCAGTTGGGCGATATCAATCCTGTCATAGTACTTCTCTTTAATTGGCTGCCCCAAACTCATTTTTCTGTGATGGTGATGCTGATGATTTCGTCACCCGTTGGTGCATCCGGGTTCTGATCCGCATCCCGCTCTGTAATCTGTTCAAACACATCCACACCATCCACCAGCTTGCCGAAGATCGTATAGAGACCATTCAGCGTGGGATAGGGCACGTAGGTGATGAAGAACTGGCTGCCGCTGGTGCCGGCATCCTGCCCGCGGGCAACGCCAACCATGTAGGCTTCATCAAATGTCAGGTTATCCACGACTTCCTCGCGATACTGGTATCCAGCGCCAGACCAACCGGTGCCTGTGGGGTCGCCGGATTGTGCCATGAAGTTGTGATAAACACGGTGGAAGGTGACTCCGTCATAGAAGCCCTCGCGAGCCAGGTACACAAAGGAATTCACTGCCAGGGGAGCCTCTTTGGGGTAGAGCTCAAGCGTCATATCGCCGTTTTTCGTTTTGATTGTGGCGGTATAGGTTTTTTCAACATCGATCACCCAAGGAGGGCATTCTGTCATCAGGCTGTCTTCGACTTTAACCACCTCAACGATGGGCTTGATTCCGGAAGCATACCAGTTACTGATCGGCCGCCCATTGATGAGCACCGTTGGGGTTGAGCCCAGTCCAATGCTGTTGGCGTATTCAATTTCGCCCTGGATCTTATTTTGGATATCCTCGCTAACGGTATCTTCTGAAAACCGCTCTACGTCCAGACCAAGGGTTTCAGCTTCAGCATTCAACCATGTCATGAAATCTTCAGCACTCAGATTGCTCCATTCACTCTGATTGGAGAATAGAGCCGCGTACATTTCCCAGAACATGTCCTGTTCGCCTGCGGCTTCGGCAGCCTGCGCGGCTACTGTCGCGTTGGGATGAAGGCCCACGAGCGGCAGCGATCGGTATACCAGGCGAACGTCGTTCGGGTACATTTCCATAAGTTTCTCAAACTCTTCATAAGCCATGGAGCAGTATGGGCACTGGAAATCGGTGTATTCAATCACCGTGATGATGGCATCCGCAGGACCCTTGGTCCAGTCATCTTCCGTTACTGCCGGAAAGACAGCCAGTTGGGCTTCCTGCTCCGCGGTTAGTTCACTGAAGAGCGGTGGAACGATTGTGCAGACCATGCTGCCATCATCGTCAGTCAGGCGGGTATCAATCGTTGGCTGAGGTGTGAGATTCTCCGTTGGTTCGGTACCTTCATCGGTGGGGGTTTCTTCCACAACCGCTGTTGGCTCCTCCACGGGAGGTGTAACAGTGGCAACTTTACAAGCGCTCAAAGCCAAAGATGCCACCAGTAAAAACAGAATAAATTTCGAGTACTTTTTCATACAAAATCCTTTCATCCAGACCCATTATTGGGTTGGTTGTTCAATCCTGTTTGTGAAGCGCGTCGAGGACGATCCGATAGAGGTCATCCTGAACCGCGTCAATCCCTTGTGAGGCATCCACAATTCGCCACCGTTCGGGTTCTTCGCCGGCTAATTTTTGATAGCCTTCCCGCACTCGTTCATGGAACAAGACTTCATACGCGTCCAAACGGTTCCATTCATCTTCAGCTTTCTTTCGCATCAGACCCATCTTCACATCCAGATCCAACAAAATTGTCAGGTCAGGTTTAAGATGGTCCGTGGCGAAATCAAGCATCTGACGCAGTTTTTCAAGGTCCAATCCATGACCATAGCCCTGGTAAGCCAGGGTGGAGTCGCCATAACGGTCACAAAGTATGATTTTACCATCCTGAAGGGCGGGTTTAATCAGCTGTTCAACCAACTGCGCACGGGCTGCCAGGAAGAGCAAAATCTCGGTTCGGGGATGCAGTTCTTTGTTTTCCATCCGAACCAAAACATGGCGGATCTGGTCTCCAATTGAAGTCCCTCCAGGTTCCCGGGTTGTGATAACGGGATACCCTAAATCTTCGAGTCGTTTTGCCAATCGCTTTATCTGGGTGCTTTTACCACTGCCCTCTGGACCTTCAAGCGTTATAAACATAGCTCAATCCCGAAAAATTCGCACAAAGCGATTGGGGTCCTTTCCAAAAGATTCCGAAACAAGGTGAGCCTGCCGGGCGGCTTCGTGCTGTTGGCGCCGAATAGGTGCCGGAGCAGGCTGGAGGTCAACATAACGCTGCCCTTCGCCGAGCTCTTCGATTGCCTGCATGGCTTGCTCAACCGCATCAGACGAGCCTTCCTCACGGCGGATGCTCACCTGACCAGGGAACGAATCCGCCAGAAATTGTTCGATCTGACCGATGGAATTCGACTTGACCACAAAGATGGGAATCCCGCGCGTTTCGGCATCGACGATCGGCTGGAGACGTTCACGATAATAGCGGCGCTGGGTAACCAGAACATCCGCTTCTTTGAGGCTTTTCACCACGATTGCCGGCACGCCTAGTTCACGGATCGCCTGAATCAGGCGGCTGCGTGGAACACCGACCGGGTAGATATGCTTTCCAGCCAACTCCGGGGCTTCGCTTACTTCGTCCTGCTCCGACCGACTTTCGTTGATTGTGCTGTAACGCTGCGTGTGCTGCTTATTCTGAGCGGCTGCCTGCCCGCTGTTGCGTTGAAACGGGGAGGTTTCCATGCCGCTTCCACGCCGCAGGGATTGCGAAACCGTGGGCATGTTGGGCCGCGTTGTTTTTATAATGTGGACTTTCCCGTTCTCATCCCGATACCGTTCCTCGGGCAGCATGGGGTAACCGCGCAGAATCGCGTCTACCGAGCTGGCGACGTCGCGGTGGACCACCACCCGCTGCCGGTCGATAATCTCGACCATGACCGTGAAAGTTGGGGGGGAACGGCGTTCCAGCACAGTCTTTTGGGTCCCACGCCGCCGGGCTTCGTCATCAGAAAGCGTGACGGACTCAACCCCGCCAACCAGGTCCGAAAGCGTTGGGTTGAGCAGCAGGTTTTCGAGCCCGTTGCCGTGCGCGGTGCCGATCAACTGCACACCGCGTTCAGCAATCGTACGGGCGGCAAGCGCCTCGAGCTCTCGCCCGATCTCATCGATTACGATCACTTCGGGGTTGTGGTTTTCGACAGCCTCAATCATGACCTCATGCTGCAGCGAAGGCTTAGGCACCTGCATGCGCCTTGCCGCGCCGACAGCCGGATGGGGCACGTCTCCATCCCCGCCAATTTCGTTGGAGGTATCCACGATCACCACGCGATGCTTTTGCGCCAGGATTCTGGCAGCTTCGCGCAGCATGGTGGTTTTTCCGACTCCAGGCTTGCCAAGGATTAAGATGCTCTCTCCTGACTCAACCAGGTCCTCAATAATTTCGATGGTGCCATATACCGCCCGCCCCACCCTGCAGGTAAGCCCAACCACTTTGCCTCGTCGGTTGCGAATTGAAGAGATGCGGTGGAGTGTGCGTTCCATCCCCGCGCGGTTGTCCGCGTCAAAATCGCCAATGCGGTCCGTGACATATTTCAGGTCGTCGTGGGTTACTGGTTCCTGCAGCAGCTCAACCTCGCCGGTTGTGAAGCGCGCGCTCGGATTTCGACCCAGGTCGAGAATAACCTCAAGTAAGTTGTCGAAATTATTTCTGTCTTGAACAGCACGAGCAACTTCCAGAGGGAAGACTGCCAGCATCGCAGCCAGATCATCCGTGATACGTTGTGTTGTTGTCATGTTATTGATTGAATGATGCTCCATTGTTAGGCTGATTCTATCGCATTTTGCCTGTTTTATCTTTTCGCGAGTATAGGATTAGTATATAAATGGTATATGAGCATTATTAATGCCAATGTTGTAGGGCGAGATTGAGGGCACCACGAGTGGTGTGCTGGAGGGTCGTATTATGCCATCAATCCGCCGTGTGAAGGATTAGTTGTAGGGCGAGATTGAGGGCACCACGAGTGGTGTGATGGAGGGTCGTATTGTGCCATCAATCCGCCGTGTGTAGGATCGGATACGTGATGGCGGATTGGAAGCACAACCACGTCACTGTTGCTGCGGCTGCGAATGGCCAATTACCCTGCAAATAATCTGTTGTAGGGCGAGATTGAGGGCACCACGAGTGGTGTGATGGACGATCGCATCGTGCCATTGATCCGCCGTGTGAATACTTGCTGATGCGATGGCGGATTGGAAGCACATCCAGGTCACAATGCATTGATGTTCGCGGTGCTTCCAATCTCGCCCTACGATCGAATCACCTTGGCCGTGTGAAGGATCGGAGGTGTGATGGAGGGTCGTGTCGTGCCATCAATCCGCCGTGTGTAGGATCGGATACGTGATGGCGGATTGGAAGCACAACCACTTCCTGTTGCTGTGGGTGCGAATGGCCAATTCCCCTGCAAATAATCCGTTGT
>WPCI01186525.1_pt1 | contig 30031 bp, 31 predicted proteins | sample 5399871 | NCBI WGS metagenome assembly WPCI01 (sample SAMN12869469, study PRJNA574797) | sludge metagenome | isolation source: wastewater treatment of pH7 | place: China:Beijing | collected 2019-05-20 | reverse complement strand
GAAGGCACCCGTCCGCTGGCATATGGGTTGTGGAACTCAATTTCGACCGTAGCGCTTGCGCCACGCGGAACAATGTTCAACCCCGGCCCATTTGTTTACATGAATAAAATTGCAGTCGGCCCATCTGCCATTCACCATGTGGATATTGATGCACCGGTAGACTACAACCTAACTAAAGTCGCCAAGGCTAAAGGTGTCAAAGTGGAAGACCTGACTGTGGTTGTCCTTGATCGTCCACGGCATGAAAAATTGATCAATGAAATACGCGCTGCCGGGGCTAGAATTCGTCTGATACCGGATGGCGATGTTGCCGGGGCATTAATGACCGCCATGGGCGACAATACGGCGGATATGCTAATGGGTATCGGCGGCACCCCTGAAGGCGTGCTGGCAGCAGCAGGTTTGCGCTGCATGGGCGGTGAGATTGTGGGCAAACTTTACGCCCGCGACCAGCGCGAGTTGGATCTGGCGAAAGAATTGGGGGTGGATGTGAATAAACCCCTCACAATGAATGACCTCATCTCCTCAGACAACGTCTTCTTCGCGGCAACTGGCATCACCACCGGCGACTACCTGCGCGGGGTGAGTTACTTTAAGGATGGCGCCAGAACCGACAGCGTTGTGATGCGCGGGCTCTCCGGCACCGTGCGGCGGGTGATTTCTACACATAAACTGAGCAAACTAATGCGCCACAGCGCGATAAAATACACCGGTCAATAATATACAAAGAGAGGGTGTCACCGGGACACCCTCTCTTTGTTTCAACTGCTGATCAATTTACTTGATTTCGTAAACCACATTTGCCATGATGCTGATTTTCAATTGACCCGCTGCGATTGGAACCTCAGAAGAGTAATCCATCATTCCACCACCGCCCATCATTCCATCATAATAGGGCGTACCCACACTGCTGGAGTTTACATTTACTGAATTCAAAGCGCCAAGTTGTACACCAGCGGCAGAAGCAATCGCTTTTGCTTCAGCCTGGGCGCTGGCAATCGCCAAATCACGGGCTTCGGCTTCGGCTGCAGACCGATCCAACAGACCAAAGTTGATGTTGTTGATGGTATTTGCACCAGAGCGGACAACCGTGTCGAGAAGGCTGCCGAGATCTTCGAGATTTCTTACCGTGACAACCACCGTATTTTCAACAATATAATAGTTGCGGGTAATTGTTCCGTCTATGCCGTAATCCATCGAAGGATAAACATAGAAATTTGCCGTTTGAATGTCATTTTCAGCCACACCTTGCGCTTGTAATGCTTTTGAGATCGCATTCGCTTGCGCGTTGTTTTTTTCGAGTGCTGCTGAGACTACTTCATCATCCACGCGGACGCCAATGTTGATATAGGCAACATCAGGAACTACATAAACCACCCCGGTTCCATTTGCAGTTACAGTGCGCACATTGCCGCTGGTTAAATTTACTGCAGGTGAAGATAAACCTGCGCAAGCCGTGAGCGAAAGAACTGTGATGAAACTGATCAGCGTAATCAAGATTCCTTTTTTCATAATTAACCTCTTCTCCTTTATGGTTATATGTATGACGTTTAGCGAATAAGATTGTTCCCGTTTTTTAGGGTAATATCTGTTTTATTCATTGACTCTTCTCATAGCAAATCAACCGCTCATGCCTTTTCAGCAAACTTTATACATCGATCGTCATTAGAAGTCAAGAAAACTCGATACTACGATGTTTGATTTACAGCTCTCTATTTCTTTCGGAGTGTCATTAATAATAACGCAGCGCCGGCAAAGATTAGCAACCCGGCCAGGATTACATCTTTGTTCACCCAAGCGACAAGGGCAGGGTTGAGGATTTTTATTAAGAAATAAACGCCGACGACAATCATAACTGCACCCACGAACAAACCAGCTTTTTGCGGTGGGTGCTCAAAAGTTTGCTCTACCTCTTTACCAAAATTCTCGATGCGTTCCTCAAAATTCTTGCCATTAACGCCTGCGGAGTTACCGCTGCTGCTGAAATTTTCATCGTCAGCCGGAACCACAGCCCAAAGGATGATGTAAGTGAGCAGGCCAATGCCGGCTACCAGTACGAAAATGATAAAGAACAATCTCACCAGCACGACATCTATGTTGAGGTATTTCCCTAACCCTGCACAAACACCGCCAAAAACCTTATCCTGCTTGGATCTTGTTAATCTGGTTTCCATAATCCTGTCCTTAATTTTTCTTCACAAAAGTGCGCAAGATGAAGTATCCGCCGACAAGAATCAAGCCAATTGCCCAAATCCAACCTAATACAGAATTCACAAGTGCGCCTGAGCTGACCAACAGGATTAAGCCCAAAAGCAAACAAATCCCCGCCGGAATCCAAGGCCATTTCTCCGCTCTGCCGATAGGCATGAACCCGAGCACTGCAAACGTTACCCCAATGCCCAAGAAGAGGAGCCCTCCGCTGGCGAGCCCGCTAAGCTGTAGCCCAACAATTGCACCCAGTGTGGTTAACACGCCGGCAGGGATGATTGCCCACCAATAGGTTTGATTCAGCAGGAAAACCGTCAGGAAGGCAAGCGCCAGCCCGGCAAAGAATATCATGCCTCCATAATGCTGCTCTGACTTTGGAAGCAGCTTGGAGAAAGCGATGATGATTCCAATCGTCACAAGCGCATAACCAGGGAAAACCAGCCACCAATTCTCACGCCTTTTAATCAAGTAAAAGAGAAACACACAACCAGCAGCGACGAAAAGCAATGCGATAAACAATCCACCGAACGGAAAATGCAGGAATTGCTGCAGCAGCAGGAGCGCTCCAGCTACAACCAGGAAAAGCCCAAAGAAAACGCTTTTATTGTGGGTGGTCATGATTCCTCCTGGTCTTTATCAGCATTCACATTGGTTTGTTCATAATGCGGAGGAACCTGAGCAGATTGGGGGTAACTCACCACGGGTTTAGGCTTGCTGAAAAGCGAGCGCAAGCCTATAACCAGCCCTGCGATAATCAGCAGCACCGGCCAATATGGGCCGAGCGGTTTGAAAGTTCCAAAGATTGCGCCAAATATTAATAACAGAATGAGGCTGCTGCCAATTGCATCAAACCCTGAGCGCAGCATATTCTTTCCACGTGCGCCAAAGAGCCAGGCTGTTAACTGACCAAGCCCGGTAAACCCAGGGATAAGCGTCCACAAGTACGCCCAGCTCGCCCAGTTTCCGCTCATATTTTGATAATAGAGAATACCGCCAATTCCACCAACAATGAAAGCCGGCACCGCCATCTCGGGTTCACCGAGGAGAATGCCAAGGAGAAGCAGACCGGCGCCAACCAGCATAATAATCACCGGCCAGGAGAAAGTGACGTTAACCAGGTTGGCAAAACCCGGCACTGCATTTATCAACAGAAAGTAGATCCCTGCCAACAGCAGAATCGCCCCCAAAACCAGTGTCGTCCTGTTTCTTTTATCCATATTAACCTCCAAACCCTTCACAAATCGTGAACACATCCTATATACGCTTGATTTGCATAAATGTTGCAGAGCGCGAGCTGCCTTTTTGGCATCAGTTCAGCAAAACGAGGCAGAGCCGCCGACTCAACGAATCTATTTTTTCAGGGATTTAATAAAAAAGAAATACAGCACCACCATCAGCCCTGCCGCACTCACCACCAACAAGCCAAAACCCAGCCATTGGCGGTCGATTTTTGGCAGCGACTCGAAAAAGGTGGGCTCCTTGGTAGGAGTGGGCGTGTCGGGTATTACTATTTTGGTGGGGGATGGGGTTAACGACGGGGTGCGTGTGGGTTGAAGCGGAGTGATAGATGGGGTAAAGGTGACGGTAATGGTCGGCGCCTGGCGGATGATCAGCGAACTGCCCTCATAGATAGTCTCTGAGGTTAGGCTATTTTGTGACATGATTTGTGCGATCGTAACCCCGTACCATTTGGCAATTGAATCCAACACCTGCCCATACCGCACGACGTGGACGATCGATCCATCTGCCTGAGGCGTGGAGGTGATAATCGGCTGCACCAGTGGTTCAGATGGCGTTGAGGGATTGCTGCTGCCGGAGGATGACCCGGAGGAGGATCCGGCGGAGCCTGCACTGCCGGCGTAGTAAGCCGCGTGCAGTACGTAGTATGTGGTGCCGTTGGACCCCGTGTAGGCGGCCGCGCCCACATGGGTGTAGCGGGATTCGGTCATTGGCATCATATGAAGGCTGTCTGCCCACCAACTTTGAATATCTGAGATGGATGCGCTGCGAGCACAAGCCATGTTTTCAGTTGCAAAAACTGTGGCTCCGCCGCCAAAACCGGCTGCAGCAATGCGGTCGCGGGCTCCGCCAATATGGGCGCAAACGCCGCTGGCAGCCATCGTCTGCGCGGTGGCATAGGCAGTTGAATTCAAGATGCCGTCTTCAATCAACGCTGGCAGACCATATGCCGAACGCAAATTGTTCACCAGGCTGATGATTTCACCTGGAGAAACGGTTTGTGCATTAACCCGCGCATGCGGCAGGCACACTAAACCAGCAAGACATAGGAACGTAACTAGAGAAATAAAAATCCGGCGCATAGAAAAATCATTATAATATGCAGCCGGATAAAATTGTCAAGAGATTTTGAGGAACAATTAAGTCAAACTGCGATCCTCAAAACCTGTCCCCATGCCTTCCGCAACCAGCAATAAGTCCATGGCGGTAATCATGCCCACGATCATGCCCGATTCATCAGCAACGGGCAAGTGGTGAATGCGCTTTTCTTTCATCATTGCAGCACAATCTGTAATCAGCATGGAATCTCTTACAGTAATTATCGGAGAGGCCATAATATCTTTCACCAAGGTCTTTTTGGGGTCATGTTCTTGAGCAATGATTTTGTCGCAGATATTTATGGAGGTGACAATCCCATACTCAGGATTTTCAGGGGTCTTTCTGACTATCAGGCTGGTAGCAAAACGATGGCGCATCAAATGCAACCCTTCAAATACCGTAGTATCCGGATCCACAAAAATCACCAGGTTTTTCATCCAGTCCTTGACAGTTGTCCTTTGCATACTTCTCTCCTTGCGCCGCGAACGGCACTTTAGTAATGTGAAGATGTAGCCTACTACTTATACTGTAGTATATCCATGGATTAAAGTCAAATGCGGATTATCAGACAAATTTCAGTAAATCGTCCGTTGACCAACCCCATGACCTGAGTCGACTTAATTCTGAGTGTGCCGTGAGATCAAGTTGAATGGGGGTAATGCTGACGAACCCCTGCTGCAGATCGCCGAAGTCGGTTCCATCGATCAGCACCCCGGTAGGCTGTTCGCCCCCGATCCAATAATAAGGTTTGCCTTGAGGGTCTTCACGCCGCACCAGCGCATCACGGTAAATACGCAGCCCCTGGCGGGAGATGTGGAAACCCTTCAATTCATGCTGCGCGAGATAAGGGACATTCACGTTCAAGAGTATGTCTTTGGGAAAGTCATGACGCATACGTTTTTCGGTGACCATGTGCGCCACCCGTGCTGCGGTCGTGTAATCCAATTCGCCGCTAAAACCTATGGGAGAGTCAAGCGATACCGCCACTGCGGGCACACCAGCAATGGCAGCTTCCATCGCTGCGGTCACCGTGCCTGAGTAGGTAACATCATGCCCGATATTCGCATTGGGGTTGATGCCCGAAACCACCACATCAATCGGGTGTTCAATCACCCCCATTAATGCCAGCGCTACGCAATCAGAAGGAGCCCCATCGCTGCAGAGCGCTGAGGTGCCATCTGCCAGTTGGGTTGAGCGCACGCGCAGCGGACGAGTGAGAGTTTTCACATGCCCAGAACCTGACCAGTTATGATCTGGCGCCAGTATTGTCACATTACCCAGTTTCCTAAGTTCCTGAACCAGCGCCAGCATCCCAGGAGCGTGCACCCCATCATCATTGGTAACCAAAATCTGCATTTAAGCATCCTTTAGATATTTGATTTAATGATTATACATGCCCGATGAGAAACGTTGCATGAAAAGCGACCTGCCTGATCAGGAACGATTCGAAACAATAGGAGAGGTGGATAAAGAACAGAAAGTCCTTCTGCGATATATTGGTCAATTGACGCCTTAAGAATAGGCTATTTATATGATTGCTTTTCAGGAATTTTGGCAAAGCATTGGAGCAATTGGAGCAATTAAATCGGAGGGCTTGTGTTTAATGATATAATTCATCGGCTGTGGTGAAAACCATAGACTATCACAGGCGCTTTCCGATCTCTCCTGCGTGCTGCCCCAGGCGGTGATGGTGAGGCTAAAAGAAAGCGCTGGAAAAAACGCAAAGGAGTACCACCCATGAGTTCTATCATTTCCATGAAGTCATTATTGGAAAGTGGCGTCCATTTTGGACACCGCACAAATAAATGGAACCCGTTGATGCGCCCTTATATATTTACCGAGCGCAACGGAATCCATATTCTCGACCTGCAGCAGACGGTCAAACTTCTCACCACCGCCTACAACCTTGTGCGCGACACCGCCGCCAAGGGTGGTGTAGTGATGTTTGTTGGCACCAAACGGCAGGCGCAAGAAACCATCGCCGAAGAAGCCACTCGCTGCGGTATGCCGTATGTGACAGAACGCTGGCTCGGCGGAATGATTACCAACTGGACGACGATGTTTAACCGCATCCAGGAGATGGAAAAACTTGAACGTATGCGCGAAACCGGCGAAATTCACCGTCTGACCAAAAAAGAAGGGTTGCTGATCGAACGAGAAATCAAGCGTCTTCAATCACGCCTTTCTGGTGTGCGCAATATGAAGCGTATCCCTGACCTGCTCTTTGTGGTGGACGTGATGCGCGAGCACACAGCCGTGCACGAAGCCAACCTGAAAGAAATTCCCGTGATTGCAATGGTCGATACCAACTGCGACCCGCGCAAGGTAGATTACGTTATCCCGTCGAATGACGACGCCATTCGCGCCATCAAACTACTCGTCGGCAAGATGGCCGATGCAGTCATTGAAGGCAAGGCAATGTACAAAGAAGAAGACCGTGAAGAGTCAACAGCAGTCTACACACCGGCTGACCGTGTTGCTTCCGGCGCTCAGCCCCGCTTTGAAGAAGAAGTTGAACTCGAGGATGAGGAACTGCTTGGTGCCTCAACTTTAGCAAAACTCACCCCGCAGGTTGAAGAAGGCGGCGAAGAAGAGGTTGCTCAGGTGGTTGAAACAGTAGAGTCTGTAAAAGATGTGAGCAAAGAAAAGACCGCCAAGGAAGTTCTCGACCAGGCTGAAGACAAGGTCGAGGAGATCGTTGAAGATCTCAAAGAAAAAGTTGAAGATGTTGTCGAAGACATTAAGGACAAAGTGGAAGATGTTGTCGAAGACATCCAGGAGAAAGTAAAAGACCTCATTAACAAAACCGAGGATCAGGATTAATTTCTTCGGTAGACAAACGCGACTTAAAAACAGAGAAGGAAATCGAGAAAATGGAAATTACCACTGAGATGATTAAAACACTGCGCGAATCCACCGGAGCTGGAATTCTGGATTGTCGTAAGGCTTTAGAACAAGCCAACGGCGATATGAAAGCAGCTCTGGAGTTTTTGCGGGAAAAAGGGCTGGCTACTGCCACCAAACGCGCCAGCCGCAACGCCTCTGAGGGTGTTGTTGATATTTATTCTCACGGCAACGGGCGGGTTGGCGTGATGATTGAGGTAAACTGCGAAACTGATTTTGTTGGGCGCTCTGAAGCTTTCCGCACGCTGGCACACGAATTATCGCTGCAAATTGCCGCAACCTCTCCGGAATATATCCTCGAAAGCGACGTTCCCGCCGAAGTCATCGAACGTGAAACCAAGATCGCTACTGCCAAAGCCAAAGAAGAAGGCAAACCCGAAGCGATTTTGCCGCGCATCGTTGAAGGTGCAATTAAAAAGTACAAAGAAGAATTTGTCTTAACTTTGCAGCCCTATATCCGTGATGAGAGCATCACCGTGCAGGAATTGATTAATCAAAACGTGGTTGCATTTGGTGAGAGCGTGGTCATTCGCCGCTTCGCCCGATGGGCGCTCGGTGAAACATCCAGCGAAGAAACAGAAGCTTAACCTTCACAGACCAGCCTTCGGGTTGGTCTTTTTATATGCAAAGGAGGCTGTATGCAGGGACTCATCTACCGCAGAGTGTTACTAAAAATCAGCGGCGAATCGCTTGCCGGTCCATCCGGCACCGGTATCGATGCGAAACAGGCTGAGGATATTGCCAAGCGTTTGAAAGAAGTGCGTGAATTAGGCGTTGATATTGCCATCGTCATCGGTGCGGGCAACTTGTGGCGCGGCAAGGTTGGCTTGGAAATGGGTATGGACCAGGCAACTGCGGATTATATGGGGATGCTCGGCACTGTGATGAATGCACTGGCCTTGATGGACGCGCTCGAGCATCAGGATGTGGTCACGAGAGTTATGACTTCAATCGAGATGCGTACCGTTGCCGAGCCATACATCCGCCGGCGTGCAATCCGCCATCTTGAAAAAGGACGGGTGGTTATTTTTGGCGGCGGAACCGGAAATCCTTACTTTTCCACCGATACCGCCGCTGCGCTGCGCGCCATGGAAATAGAAGCCGACGTGCTGATTAAAGCCACCAAAGTAGATGGGGTGTACGACAGCGACCCTAAGACCAACCCCGCGGCGAAAAAATTCGATGACCTTACGTACATTGATACAATCAATCAGCGCCTGGGTGTAATGGATTCAACTGCCATTACCATGTGCATGGAGCACAATCTCCCGATTCATGTGCTCAACTTGTGGGATATCGGCGCGCTGAAAAAGGCGCTCTACGGCGAAAAAACAGGAACAATCGTTCACTAATCTGTTTTTTATCAACTCAGAAGACCCGTTTTATCAGAAAGCGGGTCTTTTTTTATATCGTGTTCTTCAAGGTGAGCGATGATCTCCATTTCGAGCTGGCGAACTATGCGGGGATCTGAAAAATCATCATCGGTCAAGCAGGTGACGAGGCGAATCAACCGCTCCCTCAATTCATCAAAGGTTTGTAATGTTTGCGCCGTAGGCAAATCTCTTGCAAGTGCGACAGCGGCAGCGTTGAAATCGTCTACGTTTACCGCTGGTACCACAAAATCCGCATCGGTCTTATAGGTTTCGATGAGGGTGAGTGCGCGTGCCCACCAGGCGTTGATATGAGCCAACAAGGCGGAAAATGAGGGGTATCCCTGCCTGCGCAAGTACTCTGCCTGTTCTTCAGCCGTGAAAGAAGAATAGCTGCGTATGAAAGCCGGCCATGCGATTTTCAGCGTATTCATTAAATCATTGCGGGTAACCATTCAGCATGCCTCCACGTACTTGGTTAAACAAACATGCTTGCATCACGCCAGGTATTTGAACTTGAAACCCATGAGATTAATCCGGGTAACTGAAATATTTTAGCATACGGCGAAAACGGTGATGGGGATATCTGGCTCGTTACTAACGAATCAGGCTGGCGGGTAATTCTTCAGCTTACCAGGCGACGCCTTCCTTCTCTCATCGCATCTTGTCGGAACATTGTTTCCTCGGTAACATTTTCATTTGACCTAACGATGGCATCTCGGTAACATTTTAGAAGAACTAATGCGTTCCTCTTGCTGTTTTTCACGCCGTCCGCTATAATTTTGCTCATAAGGCAGTGACAGAGGAAAGTAGACCGGGAAAAACCGACAGGAACGTGGGCTTACCTGCTGCAGGTAATTGAGAAGCTCACACGGCTGGCACCTGTTGAAGTTCCCTCTCGAGCCGCTCAGGTGAACCCACGGTGAAGTAGAAACACCGGGCTATAGTCTGAGCCGCCATGCCTGGCGTTATCGGGGCAGCCGATTTGAAATGAAAGTCGGATAAAGCGGGTCAATCAATGACCAATGTGGGTGGTACCGCGGGCTCTTTCTCCCGTCCCTCAAGGACGGGTTATTCTTTTACCAAGCAGGAGCATTTGATGAGCATACCAAGAATTATGGTTGAGTTAGAAGAGGTAGAAAAAAATGCCATTCTTGAGCTTGAAAGTATAAACACAGCGGAAGCTTTGCTCACCTGGCGCAACACTTATCTCGGCAAGAACGCTGCCGTTGTAAAAGCTTTCACCAGCCTTGGTTCGCTGCCCGCTGAAGAGAAACCCCTTGTAGGTCAGGGTGCCAATCGGGTGAAAATCAGCCTCGAAGCAGCATACAACCAACGCGCCCAATTGCTTAAGGAAGCCTCACTGGCACAAACATTGAGCACACAGGCGCTCGATGTGACCCTGCCAGGTCGCCCACGCTTCCGCGGTCGCCTGCACCCGGACACCCAAATATTACGTGAGCTGCTGCGGATTTTCGGCGATATGGGCTTTCAGGTGTTTCAATCGCGCGAGGTTGAAACTGACGAATACAATTTCCAACTGCTTAACTTTCCTGTGGGGCACCCGGCGCGCGACATGCAGGATACATATTTCATTGATGCCGATAATCGCGGAGACAATCCGCTCGTCTTACGCACACACACCTCTCCAGGTCAAATTCGCGCCATGCGCTCGATGTCAGCATTAAACCCCGACAACCCCCCATCACTGCGCGTGATTGTACCGGGCATGGTATTCCGTTACGAGCAGGTAGACGTGCGCCATGAAACGCAGTTTGACCAATTGGAAGGGCTGGCAGTTGGCGAAGGCATCACCTTTAGTGACTTGAAAGGCACCCTCACCGACATGGCGCGGCGCCTCTTCGGCAGTTCTGCCCGCACACGCTTCCGGGCTTCTTACTTCCCCTTCACCGAACCTTCTGCGGAATTTGATATTCAATGCTTCAATTGCCATGGCACAGGCTGCGGCGTTTGCGGCAGCGGTTGGCTTGAAATCGGCGGCAGCGGAATGATGCACCCGGTTGTGCTGCAAAATGGCGGCTACGACCCGAAACGCTTCACTGGTTTTGCTTTTGGTTTCGGTGTGCAGCGGATTGCCATGCTTAAATATGGCATTAATGACATCCGCTATTTTTGGAACAACGATATGCGGTTTCTGGAGCAATTTTAGGTTTTTGTATCGAGATCGCCAAGCCGGTAAATTTATTTCTGCAAGGCGCAGTATCACCTTACACTCTGATCATTTTGGAGCAAACACATGAAAGCACCTTTATCCTGGTTAAAAGACTTCGTCTCAATCGATATCTCCGTGGCGCAGCTGGCGCACCTGATTACAATGGCCGGTATGGAAGTAGAAGAAATACGCTTCATCGGGCTGCCGTTGCCCGAACCTGGCAGCACAACTGCCGTGGTCAGCGGTATCGCCTGGGATCCTGAGAAGTTCGTCGCTGCAGCCGTCACCGAGGTCTTACCGCATCCCAACGCAGACCGGCTGGTGTTGTGCCGCCTGGATGATGGCCAGCAGGAACATATCGTCCTCACCGGGGCACCCAACCTTTACGAGTTCAAAGGCATCGGAGTGTTATCACAACCCCTCAAAGTGGCCTATGCCAAAGAAGGCGCCCAGCTTTATGATGGGCACCAGGAGGGAAATGTCATCACCACGCTCAAACGCACACGCATCCGCGGTGTCGAATCCTATTCCATGATTTGTTCTGAAAAAGAACTGGGGATCTCAGACGAACATGAGGGCATCATGTTCCTCGATGCTGACGTAGTCCCCGGCACTCCGTTGGTTGATGTATTGGGCGATGCTGTGCTGGAGATTAACCTGCTGCCCAGTTTTGCCCGGTGTGCCAGCATCCTCGGATTGGCACGTGAAATTTCAGCCATCACCGGCAAACCGCTTAAAACTCCGCTCTTTCCTGCTCCGCCTTCAATTGGCAAAGCAGATTTCGCAACACTGGCGATCAGTGACCCTGAGCTCAACCCGCGTTTCGTTTTGGGTCTCATCCGCGACGTGGAGATTAAACCCAGCCCATTGAAAACGCAACTTCGTCTGAAACTGGCAGGCATGCGCCCGATTAACAACGTAGTGGACGCCACAAATTATGCCATGCTTGAACTTGGTGAACCGCTGCATGCCTTCGACTATGATGTTCTCCAAACACGCGCCAATGGTAAGCCGGTGCGCATTACTACCCGGGCTGCAAAAGAAGGTGAAAAACTCACCACGCTCGATGGGGTTGAACGCACTCTAAGCGCAGCGACCATTCTGGTCTGTGATGATGCGGGGATTCTATCGCTGGCCGGAGTGATGGGTGGAATGGAATCTGAAGTGACAGAATCGACGCGAAACATTCTTCTGGAAGGCGCATCCTGGAACATGATCAAGATCCGGCGTACCGCAAAAGCGCAAAACCTCCCTTCTGAAGCCTCTTATCGCTTTTCGCGCGGAGTGCACCCTTCGCTGGCTGAAAAAGGGGTGCGACGAGGTTTGGATCTGATTTCACAGTGGGCTGAAGGCAAGGTAGACCCGCTGCTGCTGGATGCTTACCCGCTGCCACCCTCCACAGTAATGGTTGAAATTACAACACAAGATGTGCAGCGCTGGCTTGGGCTTGAACTCAGCGCCGCACGCATTGCCGAACTTCTCGAACGCCTCGAATTTAAGGTGGAACGCCAGGGAGAAAGCCTGCGCGTCACCTGCCCGGATCATCGCCTGGATATTGGCAGCGGTATTACCGGTAAGGCGGATCTCATTGAAGAAATCGCACGTATTCACGGCTACGACAATATCCCTGAAACGCGCATGGCTGACCGCCTGCCAATTCAACAGGGCAATCATAGGTTATTCTGCACCGAACACACGCGCGACCTGCTGAGTTTACTCGGCTTGCAAGAAGTGATCAGCTATCGTTGGACCACGCCTGAGCGAGAACGCCGCCGCTTACCCAAAACCACCTCAGCCGATGATAAACCTTACTTGCGTATCAGCAATCCTCTGAGTTATGATAAATCTTACTTGCGTCACAGTGTGCTGGCAAGCCTGCTTGATACTGCAGAGCGCAATTCCCGCCATCAATCAACCTTGTCGTTGTTTGAAATCGGCCCAATCTTCCTGCAATCTGAAAACCCGGATGGGCTGCCGGATGAATTGACCCGGCTGGCCATTGTTACCGCTGGTCAACGCCACCCCGCTGGCTGGCAGCCGGCGCACTCCGAACCAATGGATTTTTATGACCTGAAGGGAATCCTTGAAGACTTGCTCGAAGGGCTTCATATTTCTGAGGTGAGGTTTAGCAAAGGAGAGCACCCCGGGTTTCATCCCGGCAAGTGCGCATTGATTTATGCCGGCGAGAATCAAATCGGCTATTGCGGCGAGATCCACCCTGGGGTGCGCGAACAATATGAATGGGGTGATACCTTCAAATACCCGATTCTGGCCGCCGATATTGATATGGATATGCTGATTAACCTCATCCCAGACCAAAGGCTCAGCAAGGATGTGCCTGACTTCCCCGCGGTTATTGAAGATTTGGCTTTCATACTGGATGAAGCTGTGCCAGCGGCAGAATCTGCTGCGTGGATTGAAAAAGTTGGCGGCAAACTCCTGGTTGACTTGCAGTTATTTGATGTTTTCAGAAGTGCGCTGATCGGTGAAGGCAAAAAAAGCCTGGCTTATCGCCTGACGTATCAGGCGCCTGACCGCACATTAACCGACACTGAAGTCGCCCAAGTTCGCAGCCGAATTATCAAACGTCTTGAGCAGGAGTTGGGAGCTAAACTACGCAGTTAACCGGAAAGTGAAACAAATTGAGCGAGGATGAGGGAATGTCCCTCATCCTCGCTTTCGGTCCTTCAAAAACAAGCGCGTTTGTTTTCTTACTCTTTATAGGAACCCAGGCACTCAAAAACCCGATCAATATCTACTTCGGTCAATTTTTCATAGGCTTCAGACGCACCCAGGTTTTCATCCAATTGCTCCAGGCGTGTAGCACCGGTAATCACCGAGGAGACTTCTTTACGCCGTAAAATCCAGGCAATGGCAAGCTGCGCCGGGGTAATGAGCAAATCATTGGCGATCGCGGTGAGACATTTAACCACTTCGATACGTTCCGGTGTGATGCGGTCGCGAATCCAACCATAATCATCCAGAGAGGCACGGCTGCCTTTCGGCACGCCGCCATTGTACTTACCGGTCAGAACTCCATAATACAGAGGAGAAAAGGTGGTCAGCCCCAAACCGAGTTCACGGGTCACTGGCATAACTTCATCTTCCACACGTTTACGATGAAAGAGATTGTATTGCGGCTGGTCCATCGACGGCGGGATAAGGCCGTATTGCCGCGCAACACCATACGCCTGCATGATCTGGCTGGCTTCCCACTCCGAGGTACCCCAATAGAGGATTTTCCCCTGATGGACGAGGTCGGTCATGGTTCGCACCACTTCTTCCATCGGTGTGTCGGGGTCATGGCGATGGCAGAAGTATAAATCCACGTAATCAGTGCCCAGACGTTTGAGGCTGGCATGGATCGACTCGGTGATATGCTTGCGCGAAAGACCGCGTCCATTTGGACCTTTCATCGTCGGCCAAAACACCTTGCTCGAAATTACCAATTCTTCGCGGCGCATGTCGCTGATGGCTTTACCCATCACTTCTTCAGCCTTGCCGTTGGCATACATATCAGCATTGTCAAAGAAGTTGATGCCCTGATCAAACGCTTCTTTAATGAGGCTGATGGCGGTAATCTCTTCGATCTGATTGCCAAATGTAATCCATGCGCCAAGAGAGATCTCACTGACCTTCAACCCAGATTGCCCTAATCTCCGATAATGCATAAAACCTCCTTACTGTTCATAAAATAGTAACCTTGCGACCGGACCCTGATGCAAACCAGTATTCTCTGGCGGAAACTTGAACGGATTATTAATGTATATGTCAGCTCTTCGCCGCGTTATTCGCGATGTTCAGAACTATCGCCGATGCCCAGAGGCTTCCATTTGGCCGTATCAGCGCGCAGACGGTGCATGCCACCGCCGCGGTTGTGCAGCAGATCAAAGTTTTCAGGCTTGATGGCAAGGTCCTCGCCATCGAGCAAGCCGCTCACGCCCGACTGCCCTGGTTCGCCGCGTTTGTTCTGGCAATAAATGCATGTCTTGGGGTCGTGCGCTTTGTAATCCTGAGGTTCTTCATAGGTGGTGATGTAGCCTTCGTAATTGCGCAGGATGATCTTGTGATCGGATGAGCTGATATGATAGTTGGGCATAACGGGGATTTTCCCGCCACCGCCCGGAGCATCGACTACATAGGTAGGCACTGCGTAACCGCTTGTATGGCCGCGCAGTCCTTCGATGATTTCAACGCCTTTAGCCACCGGTGTGCGGAAATGCCCAGCGCCTTCCACCAGATCACACTGGTAGAGGTAATAAGGGCGTACCCGGATGCGCACCAATTTGTGCACCAGCTCGCGTTGAATGTGGACGCAATCGTTCACTCCTGCCAACAGTACCGATTGGTTACCGAGCGGGATGCCGGCTCGTGTCAGCTTGTCTGCGGCGTTGGCGAGTTCAAGTGAGATTTCGTTGGGATGGTTAACGTGGATGTTTAACCACAATGGGTGAAAGCGTTGCAGCATGTCGGTAAGTTCTTCGGTAACACGCATCGGCATGAAGACCGGTACACGCGAACCGATACGCAGGATTTCGATGTGAGGGATTTCGCGCAGGCGGGTGAGCAACTCTTCCAACAGTTTGGGGGCCAGCGTAAGTGGGTCTCCGCCTGAAAGCAGCACATCACGAACTTGCGGCGTGTTCTTGAGGTACTCGATTTGAGCATCAAACTCGCTGCGCGAAAAGGTTTGGTTTGGGTCACCAACAATGCGGGCGCGAGTGCAGTACCGACAATAAGAAGCACATTGTGTCGTGACCAGCATCAACACGCGGTCGGGGTAACGATGCACCAAGCCAGGCACTGGTGAGTGTCGATCTTCCGCCAGCGAGTCTTCCATCATACCGGTAAAAACATCAATTTCTCCAGCAGTTGGGATGATTTGTTTTCGAATGGGGTCATCAGGGTCGTCAGGGTTTATACGAGAAACATAATAGGGGGTCACATCTACGCGGAAGAGACCACTCGTGCCCAGGGCTTTGCGCTCACTATCGGTCAGACGAAATACCTTCTCGAAGTCATCTACTGAGTTTAAGCGATGGGCCAACTGCCAGCGCCAATCATTCCACTTTTCTTCAGGAACATCTTTAAAAATTGGAGCTCGTTTTGATTCAAAAGTACTGGGGGACATTTTACCTCCTGAAAAAACTGAGTTGAATGGAGAATTCAGCCCATTTCTCCCATTCATTATGTCAATAGAAGTATTGTAAAGGTTTAAGAACCTCAGGTCAACCAGCGGCTGAGCCATATTAACCTTTTATTAGAACGAAATGCCATTCCTTGACCTCAAGAATACGACATGTTATCATTATTCCCAGGTAATTAGCACTCGGAAGCTTTGAGTGCTAAATTAATGAATATGATGAACGATTTAACTGATCGCCAACGATTTTTACTCTCTCTCGTTATCCATGAGTATGTGCACTCAGCGACACCCGTGGGTTCTAAACACGTCGTTGAACAGTTCAAGCTGGATATGAGTTCTGCCACTGTGCGTAATGAACTTGCCATCCTCACCGAAATGGGCTATTTGCGGCAGCCGCATCTTTCTGCCGGCAGAGTCCCCACCGAAGACGGTTACCGACTGTTTGTGAGCAACCTCGCACAAGAAACTGACTTGCCCGATTCAACTCGCCGCACGATTACCCATCAGTTTTACCAGATGCGCCAGGATATTGAAGGTTGGACGCGCCTGGCTGCTTCAATTCTGGCGCACCAATCACGCGCCGCGTCGCTGGTTACCGCACCACACCCCGAGCAATGCAGGTTTAAACATCTTGAACTCATCGCCGCTCGCGGACGAAGAGTATTACTGGTTTTGGTTTTGATGGGCGGCGAGATCTTACAGCGGCTCGTTACACTGCAAGAGCCAGTAACTCAAGACCAGCTTTCGTCGGCAGCCGACAGGCTAAACAATATTTTTGGCGGCAAGGTTTTAGAAGAAATCAATAAAACCACAGAAGCGCTTAATGCGTTGGAAAATCAATTCATGCAGTTGCTGATTGAGGAGATGGAGCAGGCTGACGCGATGGTTTCAGGTGAAATCATGCTCGACGGTTTAACGAACGTACTGGCAGAGCCCGAGTTTTCTACCTCCGAAGAAGCCCGGCGTGCACTGCGCGTTTTGGAAGAAAAACCATTGCTCAGCGAGATTTTATCGAAGACGGTGCTGCACGGCTCCTCAGTAGATGGGGTGCAGGTGCTCATCGGAGGTGAAGGAATTTACGACGCCCTTTCGCAGGTTTCGATTGTTCTCGCACGTTATGGTACACCGGGTCTGGCGACAGGCACACTGGGTGTACTCGGTCCGTTGCGTATGCCTTATGCCCGCACCATTTCAATTGTGCGTTTTCTTTCTGGTCTGCTTTCTGAAATGGTACAAGATTCTATTCTTGAATAATTATGAATTACGAGGAAATTCACATGGAAGAATCAAAAAAGAAAAGTGATAGAACCCAACACAGCACCTCCACCCCGAAAGATACTGCCGGCAGTGAAGGTAAAACCAGCAAAGTTATTCATCTGCTCAGCGAAGTAGAAGCCCTTAACGAACGCATCGCCGTATTGGAGCAAGAAGGCAACACCAATCTTGAAGGCTGGCAGCGTGAACGTGCCGAGTTTTCGAATTACAAAAAACGAATTGAACGTGAAAACACAATGCTGCGTCAAGAAATTACCGGTTCAGTTATTAAGAAATACCTGGTCGTATTGGATGACCTTGACCTGGCTCTGAAGAACAAACCCAAAGGCGGCTCAGGTGAAGCATGGGCAAATGGAATTGAGCATATCGAGCGCAAGCTTTTAAGCATTATTGAAAATGAAGGCGTTGAACGGATTTCTGAAAACCGGGTTCCCTTCGACCCAACCATTCACGAAGCAATTTCAAGCGAAGACAATTCTGACTTTGAAAGTCATGAAGTTATCGAAGTCATCCGTTACGGCTACAAATTAGGCGATCGCGTATTGCGCCCGGCGATGGTACGCGTTGCCAGATAATTTACATTAAAGAGGAAATTATGGCAAAAATTATAGGCATCGATCTTGGAACCACAAATTCTGTAGTGGCAGTGATGAGCGGCGGTGAGCCTGTGGTTATCCCCTCTGCAGAAGGTGAACGGCTGATCCCATCGGTTGTTGCGGTAAACAAAAACCACGAACGTATCGTGGGACGCGCGGCACGCAACCAGGCAATTGTAAACCCCGAAAACACCATTTTCTCAATTAAGCGTCTCATGGGGCGCAAGTTCAGCGACCCTGAGGTGCAGCGTACCATGAGCCGAGTGCCATACAAAATTTCAGCGGCAAACAACGGCGATATACGTGTTACTCTGGACGGAAAAGAATACAGCCCTCCTGAAGTTAGCGCAATGATCCTCAGTAAGCTCAAGGCAGATGCCGAAGCCTTCCTTGGAGAAACTGTGAATCAGGCGGTTATCACTGTTCCGGCATATTTCAATGATGCACAACGCAACGCCACAAAAGACGCCGGTCGAATTGCCGGTCTTGAAGTCCTGCGGATTATCAATGAACCAACCGCCTCTTCACTGGCTTACGGCTTGGATAAAGGAAAAAATGAAATCATTGCGGTGTACGACCTCGGCGGCGGCACATTTGATATCTCAGTGCTGGATGTTGGCGAAGGCGTCTTTCAAGTGCGCGCCACCAATGGAGACACCTTCCTTGGCGGAGATGATTTTGATCTGCGCGTGATGGATTATCTGATCGATGAGTTCAAGAAATCAAGCGGCATCGATATTCATTCTGATCGACAGGCGCTGCAACGCTTAAAAGAAGCCTCTGAAAAAGCCAAGATTGAGCTTTCGACAGTGCAGCAAACTGAGATCAACCTGCCCTATCTAACAGCAGACGCTACCGGACCGAAACACCTGGTGCTGACACTTACCCGTGCCAAGCTTGAACAGATTACTGAAGATTTGATCAAGAAGAGTATGGAACCCATCCGCCGTGCGCTCTCAGATGCTTCGTTGAAAGCCTCAGAAATTAACGAGGTTGTGCTGGTAGGCGGAATGACACGTATGCCCGCTGTGCAGGAAGCAGTAAAACGCGAATTCGGCAGAGAACCACACAAGGGTGTGAACCCCGATGAGGTCGTTGCCGTCGGCGCTGCCATCCAGGCGGGTGTGCTGGGCGGTGATGTGAAAGATATCCTCTTGCTGGATGTCACGCCACTCACGCTGGCCGTTGAAACGATGGGTGGTATTTCTACACCGCTGATCGAGCGCAACACCACCATCCCCACACGCAAGAGCCAGGTTTTCTCCACCGCCTCTGATGGACAAACCCAGGTTGAGATCCATGTGCTGCAGGGCGAACGATCCATGGCGGCTGACAACAAGTCGTTGGGCAAGTTCAATCTTGATGGCATTCCATCCGCACCACGCGGCATCCCACAAATCGAAGTAACCTTTGATATCGATGCTAATGGTATTTTGAATGTCACCGCGTTGGATAAAGCCACCAACCGTTCACAGCATATTACCATCACTGCATCAAGCGGGTTGTCTGAGGCGGAAGTACAGAAAATGAAAAAAGATGCCGAAGCCAATGTTGAAGACGACCGCAAACGCAAGGAACTGGTGGAAGTGCGAAACAACGCCGATAATGCTGTTTATGGCGCTGAAAAACTCATCCGCGAGAATGGCGACAAGATTCCCGCTGACCTTAAACAAGAAGTTGAAGGGCACATCAACAGCCTGAGAAGTGTACTCAATGTGGATAACGCGGAAAATATTCGCAAAGCCACCGATACACTGAACCAGTCAGTACAAAAGATTGGCGCCAGTATGTATCAGCAGCCTGGCACAGGCGAAGCGCAGCCCGACAACACAACAACCGATGAGCCCGGTCCCGACCCCTCCAAAGAAGGCGATTCAGGCGATGTGGTGGATGGTGAATTCAAATCGGTTTAGTTGCCGATAAACATCAATGTATTTCAGTCGGGGCGCCTGGAGTTGAAACCTGCGCGCCCCGGGTTTATCTTAACCGAGCTTAAAGGGAACAGTGTATGACCAAGCGTGATTATTACGAAGTGTTGGGTGTCAATCGGAATGCTTCACCTGAAGAGTTGAAATCGGCTTTCCGCTCGTTGGCACGGAAGTACCATCCGGATATTAACAAAGAAGCTCATGCCGAAGAAACATTCAAAGAGATTAACGAAGCCTACGCCATCCTTTCAGACGCTGACAAGCGGCGCTCTTATGACCAGTTTGGCCACGCCGGCGTACAAGGTGCCGGCGGCGTACCTGATTGGACAACCATGGACTTTTCAGATATTTTTGGTGAGTTCTTTGGGTTTGCCACTGGGGCTTCACGCGCAAGGCAAAACGCTCCGCGGCGCGGTCAAGATCTGGCTTATACAGTTAACCTGACCTTCGAAGAAGCCATTTTTGGTGTAGAGAAAGAGGTTCAGTTCACCCGTGATGAGGTATGCCACACCTGCAATGGAAAAGGGTCAGAACCCGGTTCCAATCCGGCAAAATGCAGTAATTGCGGCGGCCGCGGCGAAGTCCGACAGGTGCGCCAAACCTTCCTTGGCTCCATGGTCCAAGTTACTCCATGCCCGGTTTGCGCAGGCAGAGGCGAAATTATCGGCACCCCTTGCCATACCTGTAATGCCAAAGGGCTCGAGCGCAAGACAGTTACCAAGAAAGTGACCATTCCCGGCGGTGTGGATAATGGTACACAAATCAGGTTGGCTGGAGAAGGTCAGCCCGGTATCAACGGCGGACCCACAGGCAACCTTTATATTGAAATTAAAGTGAAAAATCATAAGTTTTTCCGCCGGAGCGAAAATAACATCCTGCTGGATTTGAATATCAATATTGCACAAGCCTCGCTTGGCGCGGAAATTGAAATCCCCACGGTAGATGGACCCACCACAATGACCATACCCGCAGGCACCCAGCCCGGCAAAGTTTTCACCCTGCGCGGGAAGGGCAGCCCAATTTTACACAGCAATTCGCGCGGCGACCAGAAAGTAATCATCAATGTAGAAATTCCCTCCAAGCTGACGGATGACCAGCGCCTGCATCTTGAGGCGCTCGCCGCCAGTATGGGCACTGAAGTGCGCCCGCAGGAAAAGGGTTTTCTCGATACGCTGAAGGAGATATTCGGTGGCTGAAGCAAAATGGTTACGTGTATCGTTGAGTGTTGATGGCGAGTTGGCAGAAGCGGTTGCCGAAGCCTTGGAACGCTATACCAGCGGCGGGGTGGTGGTTGAATCTGATGTTAAGTTTGTCAACGCTGAAGACCTGGGCACCCCTTACGGACCGGTGAAAGTGTACGGCTACATCATCATTGATGAGAATATTCAGGAGACACGGCAGAAGGTGGAAGAAGCCTTGTGGCATATCCATACCATTCGTCAACTGCCTCAACCTGAATACAGCGAGATTGCCGATGAAAACTGGATGGAAGCCTGGAAGGTGCATTACCGACCGATTCCAATTGGCGAGAAACTCCTGGTTATGCCCGCCTGGATTGAGCAAGAGGACGCGAGCCGCCTGACGGTAAAGATTGACCCGAGCATGGCTTTCGGCACCGGAACGCACCCATCCACACAACTCTGTCTGGAATTGCTTGAAGTTTATACCCAACAAGGCAATGCTGTTATTGATGTAGGCTGTGGATCGGGGATTCTATCGATTGCTGCGCTTAAATTAGGAGCGAGTAAGGCGATCTGCGTGGATATTGATGCGGCAGCCATTAAAGCCACACTGGAAAACAGCCGCGCCAATGGCGTGGATGACGCCGTCGAGACTGGGCTGGGTTCGGTAGACGAAGTGAGGGCTAAAACGTTTTCGGTTAATCAAGCACCTGTGGTACTGGCGAATATTCTTGCACCAGTCATTATCCGCCTCTTCGATGGTGGACTGGCTCAATTGGTAACACCGGGGGGCGTTATCATCCTGGCAGGGATTCTGGATGAACAAGGAGCGTCAGTGCGCGCCGCTGGTGAAGCCCACGGGCTCACCTTTGTGGAAGAACGCCACATCGGCGATTGGGTGGCTCTGGTGATGCGCCGGGCGTGATGATGTGTTTTGGAATGAGAGACGTCCGCGGTTAGCGCTGACTTTCTTTTTATTCAGTTCGCTGCTTTTTACAGTGCTCAACAATTTTAATGTGATGCAAACAGGTGCGGGTTTAAGTTGCCCGTAATCAACATAACTTAAAACAAAACCCGCTTCTTATTAATGAAAGCGGGTTTTCTATTTTTACCCAACCGTGGTGGTCTTGATCGGAATCAGGTATCTAAGCGATAAAGTCGTATTAAAAGCGCGAGGATTATTCAACGATCTCAAACGAGGTGGTGATTTCCGCCTTGCCTTTCAACGTCGCCGCCACAGAACAATATTTCTCCTCTGATAACTCAATAGCCTGATGAACGTCTTTCTCGGTTAGCCTGCTGCCCTTTAGGCGATAGGTCAGATGAATTTTGCGAAAAGTCCAGGGGGGATCTTTCTCTTGTTCAGCCTCAGCGCTGATCTCCAACCCCAACAATCCTGCACGCTTCTTGGTGAGGATGTCGACAACATCCACCGCTGTACAGGCCGCCAACGCCACCAGTACCAATTCGGAGGGTTTCATGCCTACACCTTCGTCAGGAGTTGAAAGCACTACCGAGTGGTTGGTAGAGTCTGTGCCGACAAACTGCTTTCCGCCAATCCATTTTACGGACGCTGAACTCATATGATTCTCCTTGCAATTTATAATTTTTTCATACTATTACAGAGATGCCGGATGTAAGATTTCAACCAAGCAGGGTTCACTTTCGTCAACCACAGGGGTACTATACTGCTTTTAACTCTTTATCGCAAGCGCAAATATTCGGCAATAATTCCTCTTGACATTGAACATTTGTTCGTGTATGATATTAGTACAAATGACCGATAAGCTTCACAGGAGGTGAGCAATGGCACGCAGACATGCAGGTATCAGCGAGAGACAACTCAAGATCATGGAATTCTTGATGAAATTCAATGAAAGCAACGGTTACTCTCCGTCCATCAGGCAAATCGGAGACAGCATTAATGTAAAGTCAACCTCTCTCGTAGATTACTACTTGAAACAATTACAGGAAATGGGCTACATCGAACGTGAAGATAGAATTTCTCGCTCTATTCGGGTATTGCAGCCAGTTAAAAGCGGTGCTGTCCAAATCTCGATGGCAGGCGAACCTAACAGGATTTCCGCCGTTGTGCGCACTGGCACGGTGAACATCCCGCTGGCTGGTCGTATTGTTGCCAGTGCACCCATCCCCATGCCCGCCTCTGACCTGAATTACTACGATGCTGAGTCGAGCGTGGATATCGCCCTAAGCCTGCTTCCAGTAAAAGACGTCGAGGATTTGTTTGCGCTTGAAGTGAGCGGAGACTCGATGATTGACGCCATGGTTAATGACGGTGATATTGTGGTGATGAAAAAAGCAGTTTCAGCCAACAATGGCGAGATGGTCGCAGTTTGGCTGGATGATAAAGACGAGACAACCCTGAAATACTTCTATAGAGAACCTGGTCGCATCCGCCTGCAGCCTGCCAACCCAAACATGAATCCGATCTATGTGCAGAACCCTGAAAGTCTGCGTATCATGGGTAAGGTTGTTCTGGTTATACGGCAGGTGCACACCATCGCGGGTTAAAGAGTCCATGCGCTGAACGGGGATCTAATCTGCTCCCGCTTTGATTTTTGTGTGTTTCCCACCAGTGGTTTATATCCGCCGTGGGCTCTTGCATGTTGCATTGAATATGCAAATGCAGCCACAATGATCCACTCACAGACCGTTAAAAAGTGACCCTTTTCACCACTTGAATGCCATTTAACTGCATTTGATGCAAGTATATGGCATGCAGCAAATCTCCCGGGTGAGGAACTGCTCCAAGATTTTTAGCAGTCTCGACATCCAAATCGTATGTAGCGACGCACTCTTCGGGGATTATGATTGCTGCGGACGCGTTTTGATGTGCATTGGCATCCAGGCGCAGTTCCATGGCAGCCTGGTATACGCACAAATCCGTGCAGTCACCGGCAAGAATGGTATTTGTAATCTGCGGCAGCGCCTTCAATTTCTCAGCCAGTGATGTGCCCAATGAGGGTGAAAGCGAGTTCTTTTTAATAAGTACCATTTGATCATAAAATTTTAATGCTCGAATCTCAGCCGTGGTTTCAGATTCTTCTGTACCTCTGATACAATGCGGCAAAAATGCGTTAAATTCTACGGCATCTGGCTCATGCGTATCGTTAAGTAAAAAGAAATGCCGCACCCCTGCATCCCAAGCGTTTTGAAGCAGGCGCACGGTCGGCTCAACAATCGCCTTCACCCGCGAGCTGGCTAAGGCTCCCTCATTGCAGAAACCATTGGTCAAGTCCACGATCATGATTGCAGTTTGTTCGGCATGTTCAATATGAAGCGCCGGCAGTGCATCCAGCCACGACTCGAGATATGCGAGGTACTTGTCAGCGCCCTCCATTAACCGTGTGTTGGTTTTCATTACCAAATCCTTTCCAAATCGGGGTTGTCACAGGCTTTACGTCCCACCTTTGCCATATCCACCCAAGTGCCATTTATCTTTACCCGCACCACATCGGCTGTGAAATCCATTTTGGTTTTGCCGTAGTTTTCAAAAAATGTCGAACCCACGGCGTAATAATCCACAGGTACGTTTTGTTTCTCAAACTTGGTGATACGATCAACATTGAATCCGCCCGAAACCACAATTTTCACATTGCGGCAATATGCTTCAGCGCTCTCCTGCCAGGCTTGCGGCAGATCCCACTCTTTCCAGGCTGAATCCAGACCATGGCGCACATTAAACACGAGCCGCTGGTTTACACCATGGTCAAGCGCCGGGTCGCCCAGTAAATCTACCGATTGGTCGCGTAAAGAAGCGCTGGTATCGAGGCGCACACCATTCAGGATATATTTTCTCGCCTCATTTTCATCTCCCACCGCCATCAGCTGCATATATTTCAAGAACATGGCTTTACAGGTTTTTTTGGAATCAGAAACACAATCATTTTTAAAGTCAACCAATGCTATGCGCATAACATTGCTGTCGATGGTGTGGGCAAAGGCGAGCATCGCCTGGGCTGTGTCCCCTAAAAAACAGGCAATGGCAGAGTGTGAAACAGTACCGCCTCCTGCCCCACCCCACCAGTCACCCTGCGCATCGGTAGAAACGAGTGCGCCTAACTTGCTGGCGAAATCGAGGTTAAAACGCTCTACGGCGATTTGATAGGAGTAGCCATCGGCAGCCTGCACCTCGTGCAAGTCAAAACGCGCCGGGAAGAACATAACAGGTTTACCATTCGCCGCAACGAGGGTTTCGTAAACATTGGTGGCAACCCGGCTGGCGCGCGTGAGGATCCCCAGCATGGGGGTTTCGAGGATGGCAAAGTCACGATAGCGCCCTCTTACGCGCATCACCGGCTGAACTTCCATTGGGTCTCCGTTATAATGCACACAAGCGCCGTCTTCAATTGCCCAAACCTGCAGCCGGTCGGCTGTGTTGATAAATTCATCTCCATTGAAGTAACCGGTACATTCTTTCAGCATCGTGAGGGCTTTGTCTACCCCGACGATTAATGTTTTACCCGAATGACGTGTAAACCATTGCATTTCCACCTCGAGGTCACCGGGTTCGAGACGATCGAGATCCACTGATTTAAGCTGCTCTGGCGCCTCGCCCAAGAAGGTATAGCCTTCTCGATCGAGCGCAGACAGCATAAGGGAGATATTTACGAAGTATTTATCTGAATACCAACCCTTACGCATTCTTTCCACATCAAGCTTGAACACATCATTATCTAATCGTTTATGGTCAAAAACACTCATTCGTCCCTCGCTTAGGTTGGCCTTTGTTCGTGCGCTAAAGATAGTCTATTCCAGAATTTTAATCAAGAGCAGTAAGTGCTGTGCACAAGGCAAAGAATAATAGCGTGTCTGTCTTGCTATTTATGCAATCCTGCTTGGAAGGTCATGTACTGCTGCATAATCAGATATTTTTAACAATCCAATAATCAACTCACCTGTAATACTAAAGAGGCCGTCTCCTAATGAGAGACAGCCTCTTGATTGTGTATGGTTCGCGCTGTTTGCGCTTGAGTGAAGTTTACTAAACTAATTCAGCTACGCCACCAGCGGCTTCAATTTTGCCTTTGGCGTCAGTTGCAGCTTCTTTACCAACACCGGAAAGAACTTTGGCGCCAGCGGTTTCTGCCATGGTTTTAGCTTCGACCAGGCCAAGGTTGGTGAGGGTGCGGATGACTTTGATGACTTCGATCTTCTTGGGGCCAGCGTCTTTGAGGACGACATCAAACTCAGTCTGTTCTTCCACAGGTTCGGCGGAAGCGGCGGCAGCGGGGCCAGCAGAAACAGCAACAGGAGCGGCAGCAGAGACGCCCCATTTTTCCTCAAGCAATTTAACCAACTCAGCAGCTTCAAGCACGGTAAGGGCGCTCAACTGCTCAACGATTTTTTCCATATCAGCCATTTCAATAAACTCCTTTTAGTTTATATTAATTGTTTACCGGAGTAACCCCGGATTGTGTACAAATTAACCAGCAACAGGCGCTTTTTCACCGTATGCTTTGATTACGCCAGCCATAGAGCGGGCGGGTTCTGCCAGCGTGCGAACCAACTTGGATGCAGGTGCTGAGATCACACCGAGCAGCGTGGCGCGCATTACAGGCAGAGGCGGCAGGTCTGCCAGTGATTTTACTTGAGCCGTGGTAATAATTTCCTTGCCCAGAAATCCACCTTTGATGCTGCGTGTTTCTGACCCTTTGATGAAATCAGTGTACGCTTTTGCCAGCGCGGGCGGGTCGTTTGGGGCGAAACCAACCAATGAGGTGCCTTCAAAGAATTCTGGAACCGGAAAGCCCTGGGTCTGCAGCGCACGGGTGAACAAGGTATTTTTCACAAGACGAACAGCACCACCGGTTTCGCGGGCTTTGGCACGCAAAACATCAATTTCTTTGGTTGTGATTTTTGAATAATCGATGACGAAAACCGCCTGGCTCTCGCTTAATAGTTGTTCATATTCGGCGACCTTATCGACTTTCTTGCCTTTAGTATAAGCCAATGAATTTATCCTCCTTCCTTATCATATTAAAAATCAGTCTTTGCCCGGTTATGCCGATCAAAGACTGATTTCCTATTCCCCATCTGGGGAGAATGCTAAAGGATGCGTCTTCACCTCGGCAGGGTATTAAGTCTTTTCAGACACCGGCTTTCTTGGGTGAGCGCTGGTTCTTCACCAGCTGCGGTATTATACCACTAATTTGAGGTTGTAAGGTTCATCGCCTGCAAAGGATCTACCTTGATGCCGGGACCCATTGTAGCAGCTACGGTTGCCTTTCTTAGATAAGAGCCTTTCGCGCCAGATGGTTTTGCTTTTTTGATTGCTTCCATCAGAGCGGCTAAATTTTCCAATAACATCTGCGCATCAAATGAGGCTTTGCCAATCGGAACGTGGATATTCGCGGTCTTATCCAGACGGAATTCAACACGCCCGGCTTTTGATTCCTGAATGACGCGAGGCAGGTCTTCAGGTGGGCAGACGGTACCAGTTTTGGGGTTAGGCATCAATGAGCGAGGACCGAGCACACGACCGAGGCGGCCGACTTTGCCCATCATATCGGGTGTAGCAATTGCCACATCAAAATCCGTCCATCCGCCGGCGATTTTGTTAATCAGTTCATCGTTATCGGCAACGTAATCTGCGCCAGCCGCTTGGGCAATGGTTGCGCCTTCGCCTTGGGCAAATACAAGCACGCGCACTGTTTTGCCTAACCCATGCGGGAGCACAACAACATCACGAACTTGCTGGTCAGCCTGGCGGGGATCCAACCCCATGCGCAGGTGAACTTCGATGGTTGAATCAAATTTTGTATATGCGGTTTCTTTTGCCAGTGTTACTGCTTCAAGCGGCTCGTAGGTCTGTTCTGGGTTGACCTTGGCGAGCGCTTCAAGGTATTGCTTGCCGTGTTTCGCCATTTTTTCTCCTTCGTGGTGCAAACGGGTGTTCTCACACCCTCCCACAGCACTATTTCTCTTCGATTGTGATACCCATATTACGGGCGGTACCTTCGATTTGGCGCATTGCGCCTTCAACATCGATGGCATTCATGTCTTTCATTTTCACTTCAGCAATTTCACGCACCTGAGCGCGGGTAACCTTGCCAACCTTTTCGCGATTGGGGATACTGGATCCGCTGGTGACCCCTGCAGCTTTCTTTAATAATACTGAGGCAGGCGGTGATTTTAAGATGAATGAAAATGAACCGTCAGTAAAAACGGTAATTTCTGCAGGAATGATATCTCCGACACGGTTCTGCGTGCGGGCATTGTATTCCTTGCAGAATGCCATAATATTGATTCCATGCCCAGCAAGCGCGGGACCAATAGGGGGTGCAGGGTTGGCTTTTCCGGCCTGAATCTGCAAACGAACAACTGCTTTTAGTTTCTTTGCCACTTTTTATCTCCTTGGTGGTTATAGCGGGTGATATTGGGGAGCACCCTCCCACAAACAGGTCAAAGACCTGGTTATGCCTTCTCCACTTGTAGAAAGTCAAGTTCTACAGGGGTTTCACGACCGAAGAAGTTCACCATTACGCGAACCTTGGTCTTTTCCATGTCAATTTCCGAGACAATGCCGCGAAAATCATTAAATGGACCATCAACAATACGCACACGTTCGCCGATTTTATAGGTGACCTTTACCAACGGTGCTTCGGCTTCCATGCGGCGCAGAATCTGCTGCACCTCTTCAGGGCGCAACGGTGTGGGATCGTTGCCCATACCGACAAAACCGGTTACACCAGGGGTGTTGCGCACGACATACCATGATTCTTCACTTAAAACCATGTTTACAAGAACGTAGCCAGGAAAAACGTGGCGTTCAACGGTGCGCCGTTTTCCATCGCGAACTTCGATTTCTTCCTGAGTAGGGATGACCACATCAAAGATCTTATCTCTCATCCCCATGGTTTCAATACGCTGCTCAAGGTTGAATCGCACTTTATTCTCATAACCCGAGTAGCAGTGAATCACAAACCAGGCGCGTTCAGATGTTCCGTCTGAGGGCAGGCCTGGAGTTTCTTCTGCCAGTGCTTCGCTACCCTGAGCAGAATCTTCAACGCTTTCTTCTCGAGAGACGTTCAAAGGATCTGCCGAAATTTCTTCTTCTGGCAGAGATTCTTCGAACTCATCGCGATTGATATCATCTTGCGTATTCATTTACACCAAACCTTATTGCGCCAAGGTTTAACTACCCTAGCACAAAACCCATAACCTTTGTAAAAATAAAATCAAGCCCGCCAAGAATGGAGCCCATGATAACCATCACAATCAACACAATCTTTGTGAGGCGCAGCGCTTCACGTCGAGTTGGCCATGTCACCTTACGCAATTCGCCGAGCGTTTCACGCCACCAGCGTTTGATTCGGTTTTCTTTTACCACACTTGTTTTTTTATCCGCCACAGCCTAACTCCTCTATTTTGGGATACAACGCCGCCATTACGACGGCGGGTTTCTTGGCAGGCCAGGCAGGAATCGAACCCGCAACCTCCTGTTTTGGAGACAGGCACTCTACCAGTTGAGCTACTGGCCTATACAGTCAGGGATTTTTAGTCAAAATCCCTGACTGATTACTGAATTATTTTGTTTCGCGATGTAACGTGTGCTTCCTGCATCGCGGGCAGAACTTTTTAATCTCCATCCGGGTCGGATCATTGCGCCGATTCTTCTCGGAAGTGTAATTACGTTCTTTACAATCGTCACAAGCGAATGTAATCACCGGTCTGATATCTTTCTTTTTTGAAGCCATAACTTTTCACTGCAGCCGGCGTTCCGACTGGCGCTCCTTCTAATTCAATTAGGCTATGATTTGTGTGATTCTGCCGGCGCCAACCGTCAGACCACCTTCACGAATCGCGAATGTTGAGCCCTGCTCCAACGCTACCGGAATGATCAGTTCGCATTCCATGGTGATGTTGTCACCAGGCATGACCATCTCCACA
>WPCI01215956.1_pt1 | contig 30075 bp, 25 predicted proteins | sample 5399871 | NCBI WGS metagenome assembly WPCI01 (sample SAMN12869469, study PRJNA574797) | sludge metagenome | isolation source: wastewater treatment of pH7 | place: China:Beijing | collected 2019-05-20 | reverse complement strand
AATTATATATTTTTCTTTCTTGATTATTTAATTTGATATTTGCCAATTCTATTTCATTTCTAAAAAAATTATATATTTTATCAATCCTTTCCTTTATTACTTTGTGTTTCATCTCCTTATCATTTCTTTCTTTATTAATTATTTTTAATAAATCTGCTACTATCATTAACTGTTCTTTATACATTATCTACACCTTTATATTCATATAAAATGTGGGCAAGTGGGCTATCTTCCAACTGTTTTCCATTTAACTAATACATCTAGTTTGTCTAATATCCTTTTAATTTTTCATTTGGCTTTTACAAATTTTTCACAATATCTAATTAAGGAACATAGTTAACCTCATAATTTATTTCTGTATCTCTGTTTGATTTATTACCTATCCCTACTAAAAAAATTCTTATAAATTAATTTTTCATGCTTCAATTAAAAAATTTATAATAAACAAATACAAAAGTAACACCCCATTTAGTATAAACTAAATGGGGTCTGTAATTCTTTATGATTATACTTCCTATAAGAATAGCTAGTATAATCAATTTTCAATTTCAACAATATATATTCCAGTAGATTAGGAAAATTAGTTTAAATTAATACTTTACCTACTTTTTAATTCGAGCACTCCTTTTCTTCATAGTTAAAACTTTAATCTCTTTTAACAGAAGATTATCTTTATCAGGAGATACCGCCTCCGTAATTAGCTGGTCTATAAGAACAATTACACTTTTATCACCTTTAACTAACTTTTTACCTAGTATAGCTAGTTGTGTATAGTGGGTCTTTGATAATTGAGGAATTGGGACCTTTTTTAAATGTGTTGCTTCTAATTTTAATGCCCCACCTCCCATTACAGTTCCTACTAGCTCACACACTAATAAAAACCAACTACTATTTAACAAAGCAACTAATCCATATTTATCAATTTCTGCTTCGTTTGAAAGCCAAATAGATGAAAAGTTGGCATCAATGATAATAGGTGGCTCTGCATTAAGCATAAATCTAGGTGTTTGATTGATTATTCTGGGAACAAATATATCTGGTTGATGTCTTCTTGCCATTTTTCGAAGCATATACCAGTAATTAATTGTATTTGGATCGTTATTCTTCATTTTAGTTATATTCGTTTTGACTGCCGATAAATTTGGAATATATTTAGGTTCAGCTTCTGAACCAACATTTGTTGTTTCTACTTCATCTATAAAATTAGCCAATTCATCATTCATTATCTGTTTATTTATACCTAATTCTTTTATCTTTTCAAAGTCTTTGGGGTGTATTGCTTCATTAAGAAGCAATACCCTTCCAGTAATTTCAGTAGAACTAATTATAAAATCAGAAGGAAGTTCTACTTGTTTTCTAACTACCGGTGCCAGCAACGCTGAAGGTACTTTAATAGTACTTTTCTTGAAAATTTTATCCACTTTAACTACGGAAAACTCTTCAACTTGCTTTATATAATCAACATAAAAGAACTTGTTTGCTCCAGTCCTTAATCCTTGACCTATTTTCACCCCCATATCCTCTAAGTTAATAAACTTTAAAGGAGAAGTTTCAACTATTTTCTTTAGGGATATTGGAAATATATTTATATTTTGTTTTCCCTCGTTTTTAGGCACGTAGGTACCCTCAGTATTTTTAAACCAACTAAATTTTTTTGAATTTACAGCTAGATTTTCGAGTGTATCAGATATTTCTACAACTTGACAAACATCCTCTTTCACATATTTATCTAAATTATATTGAATTTCATTTTTAAATATCAATTCCTTATTTTCACCTTGAGGAATTAAATTACCAATTAGACTTCGCTCATCACCATACTCTTTTCTTACAGCAATATGTACATACTGTTTTCCCCTATAATAGTTAAAGAGATCAGGGACTCTTGACCTTCTCTTAGCAATTATTAGATTAGTCTTAATCTGAGCTTCTTTAAACCAACACCTATCAACATCTTCGATGACATACTCTAATTCAAAATATTTCAGTAATAAGTATTGAATAGGATAAGAATAATCTCGACTTAACCATGATTCAGGTACAACCATTGCTAACCTTCCATTAATTTTGGTTAACATACAACAAAGAATCCAAGAAGGGACAGCTAAATCAGATAAGCCTGAATAACCCTTTATAATTTCTGTAAATATTTTTTTATCTTCTTTATCTAAATGTTTCATTTCCTTGATAAGATCTAATAAAGATTTTCTTACCTCTTCTGCACTTGGATAATCTTGATCATCAGTATTTTTACTTATTGTTTGATAACGGACATAAGGTGGATTTGTAATGACCAAATCGAACTGTAAAAAAGGTAATTTTCTAATAATATCAGTGGAGAGGGCATTTGCAATGTATAAGTAATGTGAATCAATAAATCTATTGTGGTTTTCAAGATTTTTCTTTGCAGCATTTATTGCAACAGCATCTATATCAATACCATATAACTCAGCTTGGTTATTAACTAAACTAGCCGCAACTAGCATATCTGCCTTGCCACACATTGGATCAATAATCGAGCTATACACCGGAGACACTGCAAATGCCGAAAGAAGTTTGGACAACTTTTCCCCACTGAAATACTGACCTAATCTTTTCTTCTTATTTAATTCAGAGATAACTTCATCCTTATTCTTTATATGCAACGTAATCACCTTCAAAAATTATATGACTTAGGGAGTTTAATTTATTATAGAAATCACCTGCATCTATAGAAACAATAATTTCTCTTTCTAAACAATAGTTTATAAATCTTGAAAATAGCCTTTCAGCTGTCACTTTTTCATTTCTATTTTGAGCCTCTGTTAACAATTCAAAAATAAGTTCATTTATATCAATTTCATTAGTAAAGGATTGGGCGATATCATCGCTCTTTTCCAATAACAATAACGGGTCACCTTTAACAGTAACATTTGAAGAGACTTGTTTAAAACTTCCCTGTAATTTATCGAGTACACTCGATAAAACAATTTTTAATCCTGCTTTATTATATGCATTTTGTAAAGCTCTCCATACCCCTGCTTTTGCAGAATGGAATACTACTGTAGCACAGCCATCATCCATCAGTACTCTAGAAATTTCAGTAAATACTTTTGTCATTAATTCTTCATATTCATTGATACCTTTTCTCTGTGAAGAACTAATAATAATTTCTTCCTTAATATTAGTCTTATTTTCAAGCCAAATCTCATTTAAAAAATTGAGCTCAGAATAAGGTATATAGTCACCAAAAGGTGGATCAGTAAAAACATACTTTACTGAATTGCTCTCAACTTCACTCAAATTAGTACTACTTTTGTTTAGCACTTCTACTATACTTTCACTGTTGTTAATAGTTGAGAATGCTTTATAAAAAGTATTAATTTTTCTGTTAAGACCTAAAAGTATATTTTTTTCTACTGGCAAGTTACTTATATAGAGAACGCCAGATTGGGCACCAGTTAATACGAAATCTTTTTGATTTTTCTTAAGTACTACCCTAGTCATCAGTGTACTGTGAGACGAATTATAACTTAATACTAGCAACTTTAAAGATTCTTGGATTTCTTTTGGCGCATTTTTTATTTCATTCATTAGTTCTGAAATTATATGAAGGTTCCTTTTTGTATAAAAATGATGGGCATGAGTAATCCCAAAATGGTAACCCGATCTATATAAATCCCCCCATTTTATACCTTCTATAGGGATTTTTGAATTAAAATCACCTTTTTCTATTTCATATAATAAATACTTATCTGATTCATTAGAATCCCTTACCCATTTCTTTTTCCCCGTTTGTCCGTATACTCTTTTAATTACTCTTTTCTTTCTTAAGATTTTTCTATTTAAAACTTTATCAAAGTATTCTTCAGTTGCTCTTTTCACATTATTTATACTTATTGAGTGCTGGCAATTAGAGCAAATAAAAGTATCCGACATTGCAAGAGGATCGAAACTTACTGTACTATCCCAATAACTTGATTCTGTTCCGCAATTATTACAAATAAGAACTTCACTCCAAATAGCATGTCTTAGGATTCCCTGATTTCCATCCGGATCCTCTATTTTATACATCCATCCAAGTTTATTATCAACTGTTTGAATCAGCTTTTTTGCCTCTTCCAAAAACATTTCAGGACTGGGGGGATTACACATATTCTTACCTACAAAAGACCCTAGCGAACTAAGCTCATATATGTACGCTTTTCTCGGCCCCCATTTAACTGATGCTCCCATTACATTTGCAATCTCCATGACTTCAGGGGTTGGATTAGAGCATAAATGGGTTGCCAATCCTGTTGTCCCACTCCCACCAAATGTATCCACTATGACATCTCCTGGTTCTGTGTGGGATGCTATAAATACAGCAATAACCTCTGGGGATATCTTAGTTGGGTATGAAAAAGCGTTATATAAATTCCCACTTCGCTTTGAGGGAAAAGCTGTTTTGTATATTTTTTCAAAATTAGAATTTTTCATCAATATCATCCTATCCTTTTTACGAACTACCGTTCTATAATAATACAAGAAAAACTGTTATTTGTTTAGAATATCTTATCAATCATTTTAGTGTATAATATTGGTAAACTAATGTCACACTTTAGGAGAACATAGATGTCAAACAATCTAACTACCCAACTTGAAGTAGGAATTGTAAATGAAACACTAAGTTTAATTAGATCTATTATTTCCACTAACACACTTAACGAAAGAGCTCGAAAAGAATTGTTAATTCAATATTTACCTCGAATCTTTCCTCAGGAACATCACCGTTCCAAACTTATGTCATTTGCAGTTGGTGCCGAATCATATGTTCCAACTGCACCTTCTCAAGCAAGTGAATCCGCTCGAGGATTTATTGATACTCTAAATGGAAAAATGATTTTAGAGTTCAAAAGGGATTTATTAAATCGAAAATCACTTGAGGAAGCTCAACTAGAGTTAAAGCGATATGTAGCTAGCTTATGGACACAAGGTGGAACCAACTCTTCCTTTGCCTGTATTTCAACTGACGTTATAAATTGGAGAGTTTACCGCCCAGTTCCTACAATCACGCCTACAGATAATCAATATACCGCAGATATGGTCAACTTAGAGTTAGTTGAACAGCTAAGTGTTAATCAAGCAAATGAATCTAATGCACAACATCTAACTATATTTTTAGAAAGAATCTTACTTGATGAAAATTTACTAACTCTTACTGCAGATAACATTCAAAGAGACTTTGGGTTAAACAGTAATTTATTTGCAGTAGTTTACCCACAATTATTAAAAATAGTTCAAGATTCGTCACATGAATCTGAAGTCAAATTAGCATTAGACCTTTGGAAAAAGCAGCATGATTATAATGCTATTTCAGAAACAACGTTAAATATTGAACTATACACAAAACAGGTATATTTACTTATCCTATCAAGGTTAATGGTTGCAACCAGTTACCAAAAGACATTAAATAATAACGACCAAATGATTAAAAGTATCCTAAATGGAGAGTTTTTCCGTAATGTTGCAAAAATAAATAACCTTGTTGATTACGATTACTATGGTTGGATTGCCAATGAGCAGTGGATTAATAACTTCTTCCCAGTCGCAAGGCATCTTTTTCATCATTTAAAGATGTATGACTTTGCAACTGTTACTGAAGAAAATATGATTCAACTAATCTACGATGAAATGTTACCAGATGAACAAAGAGGCGTATTAGGTCAAAAAAGCACCCCAACCCATCTAGCAAACGCAGTAGTAGAAAAAATGTTTGAAAATATAAATGATAACTTTAAGTATTTAGACCCTGCATGTGGTTGTGGGAACTTCATTCGGGCAGCCTTAACACGAACTCGTGAATATTATAATAATAGAGAGTTTACTAATGAAGAAAAATTAGTATTAATCACCGATGCTGTAACAGGTATCGATATTGATCCCACTGCAGTAATCCTTTCCAAAGCAGTTTGGGCAATGACCCTAGCAGATTTAATAAGAGAATCTGAGAGACCTGTCGATATTCCTATCTATCATGCAGATTCCTTATTCATTGCAAAAGATGAAACTACCGCTGATGGTGATGAAGTTACCGGGAATCCTGTCATTTCTTTTGATGAAGTGAAAATTGAAATTCCTAATCTTTTACTCAGCCACTCTAAAGAATTTGATTTATTTATCAATTGGTGTAACAGAAAAGCACATCACATTTCAAAAATATACGAGCAATCTAATCAATTTACAAAATTAGAAAGCAACAATTCAAGAAGTATATTACCAAATATACTAAACGACAACTTCTTAAACCAATTAGATGGGCCTGACTTAGAGCTATTAGTGGAAGCTACTTCTAATTTAGTTAATGAGATGGCACGTCGAATTATAGAACAGCAAGACGGTCTTTGGGCCTTTATCCTTAGAAATAGTTATAGACCTAGTTTAATTGCAGGGCAATTTGATGTTATCGCTACAAATCCCCCATGGTTAACAATAAGTAATCTTCCTAATGTACCATACAAAGAACAATTGGAGAAACAGGCACGGTATTTTGGGATAAAACCACCTGGGGACAGCTTCTTACATTCAGAGATTTCAACAACATTTGCTTTGCACAATGTAAAACATTTCCTTAAAGAGGATGGAAAGGTGGCATTTGTCGTTTCAAGAAGCATTGCTGACGGAGATAATCATGCACCTTTTAGGAAATTTAGTTTCAAGGAAGCTGTTCCATTTTGCATTGATGAAGTTTGGGATTTAAAAGAAATAGAAAACCTATTCAATTTACCAAGTTGTGTGATATTCGGAAAAAGATCTCAAGTAACTAACTCAATCCATAACAATATTCCAGCAAGGTTTTATAAAGAAGACATGCATCACTATGAGGTAGGGAACCTAGCACTTTGTACTTTAGCAGATAAAAATGCATGGCTTCGTGTAGAGAATAGTGGATACACCGTTCATGGATCAAATTATTATACTCCACAGTTTAAGCAAGGTGCAGATTTGATGCCTCGTACAGCATTATTTATTGATTTAGTTAGTAATAATCCAGCAAGTAATATGGTTCATGTTCAGACATCAGCTATAGAATTGGCTAACAGGGATAATAAAAAGCTTAAAGGTATAGTATTTGAAGATTTCGTAAATAGAAAATACTTATTCTCAACTGTTACATCTAACACTGTCTTACCTTTTGTAATTCTAGAGGATTACTTACCTAAAGTATTACTACCAATTGAGATTGTTGACAACGCACCTAGAATGTTAACCTCTGAAGAATTAATTGATCTTGGCCATGACTCTATAGCAAGTTGGTTCGAAAAAATTGATAACTACAATGTACTTACTCAAAGCATATACCAAAAGCTCAATTTGCGTGGTAAAATAACACAGCAATCTTATATTAACAAAGAATTTCTTGTCCACTGTGGGGCTGGTGGTAGTATACCTTGTGCTGCTATTCAACGTAATCATAAGGATAGCCCGTATCCATTTATAGCAGATCAAACAACCTACGTTTACGGTACAGATAGTGAAGAAGAAGCACTATATTTAATAGGGATGATTAATTCTACTTATGTAAATGAAATTATAAGACCATTTCAAGCTAGGGGACTCTTTGGTGAAAGACACATACATAAGTTAATTTACAAGGTTATACCCAAATTTAATCAAGCCAATCCTTTACATCAACAAATAGTTGATTTATCTAGAAATCTCGAAAATAATGCAAAACAACTTATTAATTTAGAAACAACCTTTCATAATTTCTCTAGACCTATCAGAAATAGAAGAAACTCATTAAGAGCAGCTCTTAATGTTGAAAATATAACAAACCTTAATAGTGCTGTAGAATCAGCCTTAAATGAATAAAAGCCGCTAAGCGGCTTTTATTCATTTAATCTTAATTATTAGTAAGGATACACAATAAAGTTTACCGTTACTTATGATAAGGTTCCCCACGATTAATCCGAAACGCCCTATACACTTGCTCAAGCAATACTAATCGCATTAATTGGTGTGGTAACGTCATCTTTGAAAAAGAAAGAGATTCATTTGAACGCTTCATTACTTCTGAACTTAGTCCAAGTGATCCGCCAATTACAAAGGCAACTTTACTCTTTCCATATGTAGCAAGACGATCTAAGCTTACTGCAAATTCTTCTGATGATTTTTGCTTTCCTTCTATCGCTAACGCAATGACATGCGTATCATCAGAAATTTTATCTAGTATACGTATACCTTCTTTTTCTTTTACAATTAACATTTCTGCTTCACTTAAATTTTCTGGTGCCTTTTCATCTGGCAATTCAATTACTTCTACTTTTGCGTATGCAGATAATCGTTTTAAGTATTCTGCTATACCTTGTTTTAAATATTTTTCTTTTAATTTCCCAATTGAAATAATCGAGATATTCACACGTATTCCCCACCTTACAAACATGTTATCCACATAACTTATCCACATATCCACAATTGTTACCCACATATTGTGTGGGAATCTGTGTTCGATACAACATATGTCGCCTCATTTTGACAAAATTCACATGTTTTTTTCTCTTTTTCTGAGTTATCCACATTGTTAATAACTGGCGCGACTTCACACTCATCCACAATAATATCTAAAGCTAATTCAACATGTTCTAAACAACAAGGTAAGTTCATGTTCTTCACCTCACTTTTCTACAATAGAAAACAGGAGGTAGGCCCTCCTGTTTTTAATACTTTTGAATGCCTAGTTTAACCGTTGTTGTTGCTCGTTTTGTACCACGATAAAACGTAAGAGTCATTTTATCATTAATTTTTTTATCATATAAGGCCGTACGGAATCCGATAATATCGCGAACTGGTTTCCCATCTACTGCTACAATCACATCGTGTTCTCGCAAACCAGCATCTGTACCTGGCGAAGGGCTTTTCACATCTAAAATGCAAACTCCCTCTGTTACATTGCCTGGTAAATGCAATGTTTTTGACCAATAGTAGTTTGGAATTTCATTTAATGATCTCAGTTCAATTCCAACATACGGTCTTCTTACTTTTCCGTACTTCTCTAATTCATTCATAATTGGAACAGCTCTAGTAACAGGAATAGCTAGCCCAATTCCTTCTACTTCTTTTGCCGCAATTTTCATTGAGTTAATACCAATTAATTGACCTGCTGCGTTTACAAGCGCACCACCACTATTACCCGGATTAATTGCTGCGTCTGTTTGCAATACTTCTACTTGCCAATCATAATGTCCATCTTGATCTAAATCTACAGGGACAATACGCTCATTAGCTGAAATAATACCTTGTGTGACGGTTCCAGAAAATTGGAGCCCGAGCGGGTTTCCAATCGCAATGACTGGTTCTCCTCTACGAACAGTATTAGAATCGCCAATCTCAATTACTTTTTTCACATGCTTTGCATCTATTTCTAGTACAGCCAAATCTGTGACTACATCAGTTCCTAATACCTTTCCAGGAACCTTCTTACCATCACTCAAACTTACTTCAATACGATTTGCTCCAGCAACAACATGATTATTCGTTACAATGTAAGCTTGACCATCTGTCTTCTTATAAATTACACCTGATCCCGTACCTGCTTCTGAATCTGCCTCTGAAAAATTATCTCGTTGAATATTAATAACTCCAACAACAGCTTCAGACGCACGATCAACAGCATCGACAAAGCTAATCTGTTTAATTCCTTGCGCTTGGGCCATATTACTTCCACTTGCTTCTGCTTGTGGAAACGCGCCTGCATCATTTGAAAACAAAGGAGCTCCAAATGCAAATAACGAAGCTCCTACAATTGTTCCAGCTATACTAGAAATAACAATACCTTTATGCTTCTTTTTTCTTGCACGTTTCATACGATAATTTTCTTCATCAATAAAGGACATATTTGTTCACCTATCTTCCTGAAAACAACTATATTCACCTTTATTGTTTACTAAAATGAAGAATTATACGTATTGAATTTTTGTCGGCATTTTTGGATCTGTATCGTGAATTTCAAAGGCTTCTCCCACTCCAAATCCCTTTTCCTCTAATACTTGTGATACTGACATACGTGCTAGTTCTTTCATGTTATTATCTAAACTTAAATGGGCTAAATAAATATGTTTTGTCTCATCTGTAATTACATCCGCCATTGCTAATGCAGCATCTTCATTACAAACGTGCCCCACATCACTTAAAATACGTCGTTTAATACTCCATGGATAACGTCCCATACGAAGCATTTCTACGTCATGATTACTTTCAAATACGAAAGCATTAGCTCCCTTAATAACACCTTTCATACGGTCACTCACGTACCCTGTATCTGTAATAAGGGCTAATTTTCTATTATTGTTATGAAAAGCATAGAACATCGGCTCTGCCGCATCATGAGACACCCCAAATGACTCGACCTCAATATCACCAAATGTTTTCACATCCCCAACTGAGAAAATAAACTTTTGCTCAGTTGGGATATTTCCTATTAAGTGTTCCATTGCGTTCCATGTTTTCTCATTTGCATAAACAGGTAAATCATATTTACGTGCCAATACACCTAAGCCTTTAATATGGTCACTATGTTCATGTGTTACAAGAATACCCGATACATCATTTATATTTAATTCTGCCTGTTTAAATAAAGCCTCTGTTGCTTTACCACTTAAACCTGCATCGACAAGTAACTTCTTTTCATCTGTTCCTACATATAGCATATTCCCTGTACTTCCACTTGCAAGTACGCTAAAATGCAAACCCATTCTTTCTCACTCCAGTATGTTCATCAACCACTTGATTTTCCTTTTCCCCTAATTCCATAACTTGTCCTTCAATTGCATTTACAAAGAAGTCCTGCTTCTGCTCCGTCTTTAAGTTCCACGTTGGAGCAAGTACTTGGTTATTAGAAGTAGATGCGGTAAGGTTGGCATAACCAATTTGCGCTTCTTTTACATGTGTATTCCCATGAATTTTATTTTTTAAATACAGATTTTCTAAAGCGGTTTGGGCAGTAATAATTTCTTGCTGTTTCGTTTTTTCACTTTCGCCCATTTCTTTTAAATCTGTTAACATCGTCTGCGTGTACGACACAAGTTCATTTTTTTCATTTAATTCCACAACAATCATCGCCTGATCGTTATAGAAAATAGGCTTATCTTTATACTTTTGGAAGAAGTAAATTTTAGAGTCTTTCATCGCTCCAAACTCATACTTTTGTCCATCCAATACATAGTTCTTCAAAAAATCATTATACTTATCTTTTGATAACGATTTTGTATTTAAAAAGGGCTCTTTTAGCTTACTTTCTATCTTGTACATATTTTGTATATGCGCCGTTTGATTTTTTAAAGACTGTATGTCTTCTTCTTTAAATGCCTTGTTTTCAGCCCTAATAAATGACTCTTTTTTCGGTTCTTTAGGGAAATTACCCATAGTAATTTTGTTTGCTTTTAATTCTTGATCTATCTTTGTTTCTGCAATAAGCTCCAATTGATTACTATCTTGCTTTTGAATGAATTGAAAAATGAGAAAGAGGTCCAAAACAAAAAAGGTCACAATAAATATGGTTTTAATCCGATCCCAATCCATTTAGTCCCCCCTCATTCCACTCATATATTTTTTGTTTGCCAGCTTCATCTTCAACAAACTTTACATACCAAATTGGCTGTAGTCGCGCTACTTGCCCATCTAGTGATAATTTGTATCCAATCCCAATGTCTTTAATGGATCTTTTATCTACCGCGGCATTATTTTCTAAGGATGCTATTACAACATGACCTGACGGAAGAGTAACCTTCTGCTCTATACCTTTCGTATTTAAAGAAAGCAACGGTCTTTCATATTCCATTACTTCTTCTGATCCCCATACTTGTCTCAATTCAGCTAATCCATCAGTATTGAATACGGGATATCCATCTTCCTGTAAGCGGAATACTGTCTGTCCTTTATTCATATAGTCCAAACGATATGAATCCAAACTCCCACTGTGACCATTTACAAAATCAAAACTTTTTTGTAAAAGCATTAAATTATCTGGCTTTTTCTCACTTAAAACAGAAGAATTTTTATACTTTAGCATATGCTGATCATTTTCAATCTCCATAGACCTAATACCATCTGTAAATATTTCTTTCGATCCCTCGATAATAGGGCTTAAATAACGTGGGTCACTAAAAAGAGCATTCTTAAATGTATCAACCGCCAAATTAGATGAAATATATGTTATATTACTTAATTCTGTCGTTCCATCTGGTAAAAATAGCTTTTTCATATCATTAATTTGATAGTCAAAATAAGGTTTCGCTGATACTATAAATTGATTTTGTGCATTTACAATATCTTTTAAATACACACCACTTAATTTTGCTTCATATATTCTAGAGTTATCACCATCGGAAACAAAATTAATTTTAATTTCTTGATCCCTACTTCTAGAAGGGTCAAGAATAATTCGATTAAAGTGTTTAGGCTTATCTATACTTTTTTCTTTCATACTAAACATAGATTTAACTGCATCAAATGGGATGTTGGTAGGGAAAATAAGTTCAATTTTCCCTTCACCATGCACATAAGAAAGAAAGTCAGCCTTAGCAATCGATATCTCTTTGAACTCATGTAATTCCCCTGCTTCCAAAGTTCTATAGATTGATTCTATATCTCCCTCTCTTTTGCTCCCGTAATGATTTTTATCTTTATGCACAATGATAGAAGTAGGGCGGACAACATCAGCGATTTTCGTTTGAGTATTTCCCTCATTCCCCTGTACAAATTTTGCGTTTTGCATAGATGTGGAATCTGGCACATACGTCCATAAGTTAAAAGTAAGAAATAGACTAATTACAACTAAATTAATTAAAACTATCGTTTTAACATTCTCCATACTCATTCCCATTCGTCCTCTTCATCTGCTGCCATAGGCAATGTGAAATAAATCGTTGTCCCTTTTCCTTCCTCACTCTTTGCCCAAATCGAGCCACCATGTGCCTCAATCATTTCTTTCGCAATTGCTAATCCAAGTCCTGTACCGCCCATTTGTCTTGAACGTGCTTTATCTACGCGATAAAAACGTTCAAAGATTTTATCGACGTTTTCTTTCGGAATACCCATTCCTTGATCACTTACACTAATCTCCAATAATTCTCCGCGATCACGTAAACGATATGTTACTGTTCCACCTTCTGGTGAATACTTTAATGCATTCGAAATAATGTTATACAATACTTGCGTAATTTTATCCGTATCCATATCAATAAATCGAGATTTTTTAGAGAAGGATCGTTTGAAGCTTACGTTTTGCTCTTTAGACATTTCAAAACGATCAATAATGTTATTAAAGAAGTCAGTAAAGTCGACCCATTCTTTCATTAAACGATGTTCTGTACTATCGAGTTTAGATAGTTGCAATAACGCATTTACAAGTCTAATCATTCTTTCTGTTTCTTCTTGTGTAACTGTTAAAAATTGTGGTGCAATATTTGGATCTTGCCACGCACCGTCTGTAAGTGCCTCTAAGTAACTGCGCATTGTCGTTAATGGCGTTCTTAATTCATGAGAGACGTTTGCTACAAACTCGCGGCGTTCTCTTTCTATACGCTCCTGCTCAGTCACATCATATAATACGGCAATTAAACCATTTGCTTTCCCTGTCTCTTTTTGAATAACAGAGAAACTAGCGCGTAAAATATATGGCTCATTTCTCGTACTAAAATCTAATAAAACAGAATCCGGCTCTTCGTATAAATGATCGAGCGTAAATTCTTCTTGTATTCCCAATACTTCTAAAACAGATTGATCGAGCGCCGTTTCACGCGAAACATTTAGCATCTTTTCCGCAGGATCATTTAATAAAATAATGTCCCCTTTTCGGTCAGTAGCAATTACTCCATCTGTCATATGTGATAATACGGATGACAATTTACGTCTTTCACTTTCTGTTGAAGAACGAGCTTGTTGTAATTTTTTTGATAAATTATTGAAAGATAATGCTAATTGTCCAATTTCATCATGGCTATGCACTTTTACTTTTCTTGAATAGTTTCCTTTTGCCATTTCAATTGCTTGTCTTCGCATATCAGAGATTGGTCTCGTAATCGTTTGAGCTAACAAAATTCCAAGTACAGCTGTTACGAGTAATGCAATAACGGTTCCGGTCGCAAAGATTTGATTAATATCCTTCATCTGCTTATAAACATCTTCCATAGATGCAACAACGTAAATAGCACCAAGTGCATCTTTGTTGTTATCATCCATAATAGGAGTAATCATAACTTGTACACGGTGACCTGTACGACCATCCTTCTCAATTTTCACTTCTGGTTTTTTTTGTACCAATACCCGCTGAACAGCTATATCAGTTGACGTTCTATTTACCTTGTTTTGCTTTGACTCATCTGAAATAGCGAGCAGCTTTCTATTCGCATCAAATACACTTACCTCTTGAATATCCTTCTTTCGATCAGAGGCAAATTTTCGAATGGAAGTTTTAATCGTTTCACCTGTTGATTCTGTCTCTGCTTTTGTATAACTTTTTTTAAACTCTTGTTTCAAGTTATACGATAATAAGTTCGTTTGTTGCGTTAAAGAATCTCTAAAACCTTGTACAAGACTCTTTTCTAACTCTCTTACGAAATATACCCCAATAACTTGCATAGCTATCAATATTAATAGCATATATATGAGTACAAATTTTAAATGAATAGATTGAAAAAAACCGACTTTCTTCATATACTATTCCTGCTCTGGGTCACGCAAGTAATACCCTACTCCACGTCTAGTGACAATTAATGTAGGATGACTTGGATTATCTTCAATTTTTTCACGTAGACGACGTACTGTTACATCCACTGTACGTACATCTCCAAAATAATCATAACCCCAAACTGTTTGTAATAAATGTTCACGTGTCATAACTTGTCCTAAATGTTTTGCCAAATAATGTAATAACTCAAATTCACGGTGTGTAAGCTCAATATTTTCCTCACGTTTCGTTACACTATACGCATTTGGATTAATAACAATTGGTCCAATAACCATTTCCGTATTTTCTTCTTTCTCTGCCGCACCACCTTGCTGATGGCGACGTAAATTCGCCTTCACGCGAGCAAGTAATTCCCTCGTACTAAATGGCTTCGTTACATAATCATCTGCCCCAAGCTCAAGTCCTAATACTTTATCGATTTCAGAATCCTTCGCTGTAAGCATAATAATCGGCATTTCTGAGCTTTTACGTATTTCACGGCAAACCTCTAAGCCATCCTTACCTGGTAGCATAATATCTAATAAAACCATATCTGGCTGTTCTTCAGTCGCTTTTTCAATTGCTTCATCACCATCGTGCGCCATTACAATTTCAAAACCTTCTTTTTCTAGGTTGAACTTCAAAATATCTGCAATCGGCTTTTCATCATCAACTACTAAAATTTTCTTTCCCATCATCGTCTATTTCCTCCTTATAAAGTGAAACTTTAATCAGCCCTCACCAATCGGGCTTTTACGGGCAGCTCGCTTCCCACCTAACTTCTTTGCTTTCGTTGAATTTTAAGGTGGGGGTCTTACTGCCCGGTAAATAACAGGGTAAAAATATGGTCAATATCCTTAAACACATTGATGTCTACATAGTATGTCCCTATATGACCACATCTTTTGCTTAAGTACTTTCTCCTCTATTCTCACAGACTCATGTATAATCCACTTTTACACGGAATCCTATACGATCTATAGAAAAACCTCTAGCTTCAACTGCTAGAGGCTCCTCATTCTATTTTAAAATAACTACTCAATTTTGTAAAATTACACAAATAAAAAGGATATTAAGTGGGCCCACTTAATATCCTGAGAGTGGCTCGGGACGGAATCGAACCGCCGACACGAGGATTTTCAGTCCTCTGCTCTACCGACTGAGCTACCGAGCCAAAACTATATATAAAACCACTAATGGTGGTATAAACAAAAGTGGCGGTCCCGACCGGGGTCGAACCGGCGATCTCCTGCGTGACAGGCAGGCATGTTAACCACTACACCACGGGACCAAAAATGAACATAAAAAAACATGACCCGTACGGGATTCGAACCCGTGTTACCGCCGTGAAAGGGCGGTGTCTTAACCACTTGACCAACGGGCCACGAAAAATAAAATGGTGAGCCATGAAGGACTCGAACCTTCGACCCTCTGATTAAAAGTCAGATGCTCTACCAACTGAGCTAATGGCTCATACTCACCAACGTCATATTTTCGTGACGACAAGATGTATCATAACATGTTTTATTTATTTTTTGCAATACCTTTTTTTATTTTTTATAAAAAACAAGAAAAAACTCATGCGGACATGAGTTTTTTCTTAAAAATATCAATTAAGCTTCGTATACGTTACGAACGATATTCGTTTGATTACGATCTGGTCCAACTGAGAACATAGATAATTGAATTCCTGTTAACTCAGAAACACGTTCTACGTATTTTCTTGCATTCTCAGGAAGTTCGTCTAATGATCTTACACCAGTAATATCTTCTGTCCAACCTGGAAGCTCTTCGTATACAGGCTCACATTTCGCTAAAATGTTTAAGTTTGCTGGAACTTCATCGATAACTTCGCCATTGTATTTGTAAGCAACACAAATTTTAAGAGTTGGAATACCAGTTAGAACGTCGATAGAGTTTAATGATAAATCTGTTAAACCACTAACACGACGCGCATGTCTTACAACAACGCTATCAAACCAACCTACGCGGCGTGGACGACCAGTTGTCGTTCCATACTCACGACCAACTTCACGAATTTGATGACCAATTTCATCATGAAGCTCAGTAGGGAACGGACCATCACCTACGCGGCTTGTATATGCTTTACATACACCTACAACGCGAGTAACTTTTGCAGGGCCAACTCCAGTTCCAACTGTTACACCACCAGCAATTGGGTTAGAAGATGTAACGAACGGATACGTACCGTGGTCGATATCAAGCATAACACCTTGTGCACCTTCAAATAATACACGGTGATTATTATCTAATGCATCATTTAATACAACAGACGTATCACACACATATTGCGCGATTTGTTGTCCGTACTCGAAGTACTCTTCGAAGATTTCTTCTACACTGAAACCTTCTGTATCGTACATTTTTTCAAACAAACGATTTTTTTGTGCTAAATTGCGCTCAAGCTTCTCTTTAAATGCTTCACGGTCTAAAAGATCAGCCATACGAATACCAATACGAGCAGCTTTGTCCATGTATGCAGGACCGATACCTTTTTTCGTTGTACCGATTTTGTTATCACCTTTACTTGCTTCTTCTAACTCATCTTGTTTTAAGTGATAAGGCAAAATAACGTGCGCACGGTTACTTACGCGTAAATTATCAGTACTTACACCACGATCGTGTAAGTATTTTAACTCTTCAAGTAATGCTTTCGGATCTACTACTAAGCCGTTTCCGATTACACAAATTTTCTCTTTATAGAAAATACCAGATGGAATTAAGTGTAATTTATATTTAACTCCGCCAAAAACAATTGTATGTCCTGCGTTATTTCCACCTTGATATCTTGCAACTACTTCCGCATGCTCAGAAAGAAAATCAGTGATTTTACCTTTTCCTTCGTCGCCCCATTGTGTTCCTACAACTACTACTGAAGACATTATTAAAGCACCTCCGCAATTTTCAAACGATCTATTCAAACAATATAATTGTACCAAAACCGAAAAAGAAGTCAACCAAAAAGCGAACATTTTTTTATCAAAAAACTTTTTCGTTCGTAAGAATTATATTTTCACACTATGAAAGCCTTATCTTTTCTATAAAAAAAAAGAAACACATCTTATTATAAGAAATGCGTTTCTTTTTTATACTATCGTTATGCCGGCGGCGCATGTCCATCTTCGAAACGACGTTCTAAGTTAACGAACTTATTGAACTCTTTAACGAATGCGAGCTCTACTGAGCCTACTGGACCATTACGCTGCTTTGCAATAATAATTTCAATCGTATTTTTATTTTCCGTTTCTCGGTCATAGTAATCTTCACGATATAGGAAGGCTACGATATCGGCATCCTGCTCGATACTTCCCGATTCACGAATATCAGACATCATCGGACGTTTATCTTGACGAGATTCTACACCACGAGATAACTGTGACAAGGCAATAACAGGAACTTGTAATTCACGCGCAATCCCTTTTAGTGTACGAGAAATCTCAGATACTTCCTGCTGACGGTTCTCTCCTGATTTCCCACTTCCTTGAATAAGCTGTAAGTAGTCAATCAAGATCATACCAAGACCCTGTTCTTGTTTTAATCTACGACATTTTGCTCGAATCTCATTTACTTTAATCCCCGGCGTATCATCAATATAAATACCAGCATTAGAAAGGCTACCCATTGCCATCGTTAATTTCGCCCAATCATCAGAAGTTAACGATCCGGTACGAAGTCTTTGTGCATCAATATTCCCTTCTGCACAAAGCATACGCATAACAAGCTGATCAGCACCCATCTCTAGACTAAAAATCGCTACATTTTCATCCGTTTTCGTCGCTACGTTTTGTGCGATATTTAATGAAAATGCCGTTTTACCTACCGACGGACGTGCCGCCACGATGATTAAATCATTTCGCTGGAACCCTGCCGTCATCTTATCTAATTCAGTAAATCCAGTCGGTATCCCGGTCACTTCACCTTTTTGATTATGCAAAAGTTCGATTTTATCGTAAGCATCTACAAGAACGTCTTTAATATTTTGGAATGCTTTCGCATTCGTCTGATGAGATACTTCTAATATTTTTTTCTCAGCCTCATTTAAAAGACCATCCACATCATCTTCTCTCTCATATCCATCAGACACAATATGAGTCGCCGTTCGAATTAAACGACGTAACAGTGCTTTTTCAGCGATGATTCTTGCATAATACTCTACGTTAGCAGCAGTCGGAACAACTTCTGCTAATTCTGCTAAGTAAGAAACCCCACCAACTTCTTCTAGTAATCCTTGATCAGCCATTGCTGACGTCATCATTACTAAGTCAATTGGCTCCCCCTTATCAGATAAACCAAGCATGACTTCAAAAATCTTTTGATGTTTCGTTCGATAAAATGAGTCAGGTACTAATAGTTCCGATGCCGATGTTAACGCATCCTGATCAATCAATATAGCACCTAAGACTGCCTGCTCAGCTTCTATATTATGCGGAGGGGTACGATCAGCCATTACATCACTCATACGCAATCCTCCTTGCTTAACTTAGTTTTATTGTTCACTAACATGAACTTTTACTGTTGCTGTTACTTGCGGATGCAATTTCACAGTAACGTTTGTATAGCCTAATGCACGAATTGCATCATCCATTTCAAATTTACGCTTATCAAGTTTAATATTGTGAGATTTTTGCATTGCATCTACGATTTGTTTACTTGTGATTGAACCGAATAGACGGCCACCTTCTCCAGATTTAGCCTTTAATTCTACAGTTAATTTCTCTAACGTTTCTTTTAATTGTTTTGCATTTTCAAGCTCTGCTGCTGCATCTTTTTCTTCTTTGCGCTTTTGAGCTTCTAAAGTTTTCATACTGCTATTCGTCGCTTCAGCAGCTAATCCTTGTTTTAGTAAGAAGTTATTTGCATAACCATCTGGTACGTTTTTTACTTCCCCTTTTTTCCCTTTACCTTTTACGTCTTTTAGAAAAATTACTTTCATGATTGTGTGCCTCCCTGTAAATAGTCATCAATAACAAATCGAAGCTTCTCCTCAGCTTCATCTACTGTAACATTTTTCATTTGTGTGGCTGCATTCGTTAAATGCCCGCCACCACCTAAGTTTTCCATAATTAGCTGCACATTCACTTCACCTAAAGACCTGCCGCTAATTCCAATGAAATTCTCGCCACGTTTTGCAATAACAAATGATGCAATAATTCCTGTCATTGTTAATAATGTGTCCGCTGATTGCGCAATAAGCACTTGATCGTAGTAATCATCGCTATCAACTTTTGCAATCGCAATTCCATTTTTATAAATGTACGCATTTTTAATAGCTTTTGCAACCCGTAAATACTGATCCATATCTTCTTTTAAAAGCTCTTGTACAAGTACAGTATCTGCACCATGTGAGCGTAAATAAGAAGCAGCATCAAACGTACGAGCACCTGTCCGGAATGTAAAGCTTTTCGTATCAACAATAATACCTGCTAATAATGCTGTTGCTTCTAACATTGTCATTTTTAAATTTTTCGGTTGGTATTCAAGTAATTCCGTAACAAGTTCCGCCGTGGAAGAAGCGTATGGCTCCATGTAAACAAGCAATGGATCTTCAATAAAATCTTCTCCTCGGCGATGATGGTCAATAACAACTACATTTTCAATTTTGCGTAACAGCTTTTCTTCCATCACCATTGAAGGCTTATGCGTATCAACAACAACAAGTAATGAATCATCATTTGCAAATTCCATCGCTTGTTCTGGTGTAATAAAGTGAGACCATAACTCTTCATTTTGTTTCACTTTATCCATTAAACGCTTAATTCCCTTATCAGAATCATTTTCATCGAGCACAATATATCCTTTGCGCTCATTTAATTGCGCTACCTTTAAAATACCAATCGCAGCACCAATTGCGTCCATATCAGGAGCCCTATGCCCCATTATAATGACATTGCTACTTTCTAATACTAAATCCTTTAATGCATGCGAAATCACTCTGGCACGTACACGAGTACGTTTTTCCACCGGATTTGTCTTACCACCATAAAACTTAACTTTACCTGTCGCTTGTTTAATAGCTACTTGATCTCCACCACGCCCAAGCGCAAGGTCTAGACCTGATTGAGCCATCGCCCCAAGCTCGGATAAAGGTAAATCACCTGATCCAACACCTACACTTAATGTAAGTGGTATATTTCTTTTGGATGTTTCTTCACGTACTTGGTCTAAAATACTAAATTTCCCTTTCTCCATCTGCGCTAAAATACTTTCATTTAGTACAACGAAGAATCTTTCCGAAGATGCACGTTTTAAATATGCCCCATACTTAACGGCCCATTCATTTAGACGGGATGTCACAAGACTTGTTATATTCGTACGTAATTGATCATCTAATCCTTGTGTAACTTCATCATAATTATCTAAATAAATAACAGCTAAAACAGTACGTTGATCCTCGTACATCTTTTCAATCTCTGTTTGTTCTGTTACATCAAAGAAATAAATTAACTTTTCTTCTTTCCTTACAAAGACACGAAACTTTCGATTATTTAAAGAGACTATATCATCGGATGTTTCTCCCTTAATAAAAAGAAGTAACGTTTCTGATACATCATAAAGGTGCCATCCAGCTAATGCATGCTGCCCCAGACATGAAGATAAATAAGGATTTGCCCAATCAATCCCATAATCCTTATTGTATAACAAAATACCAATCGGCATCTGGTTAAATGCCTCATTACTCACTTTCTTTACCCTTGTAATCATATCTGTCGTATGTTTTTCAAAATTCTTTTGGAAAGTAAGTTCAAATCGTACAACAACAAAAAGGACGATACAAAAAATAAAGAAGGAGACTATCCCCATTAGTAAATGAAAATAACAGAGGATTGAAATGAGCACAAACACAAAAAATGCCAATACGTAAACAGGATATAAAAACCACTGTTTCTTATAAAATTCAGGCATGTATACAACTCCTATAAAGTAAAACTAACTTATCTTCCAGTTAGTAATACAGATTAAAATAGTATAAGGAATATTATTTTATCCTCCTATTTTAGAACGCAATGAAATCCCTAAATCAATTATACCTAAGATTGTCACAAGAGGAAACAGCATCGGGATAAACATGCAGGCGATAAAACTAATAATAGGAACCCCTTTCGTAAAACCTTTGCTATGCGCCAGAAAAGCAATAAACGTCAAACCTTGCAGCACGAGTAGTAAAGCAAATATGACATATAGGTTAGAAAATACCATATGTAAATATGATGTCGGTTCTACTTTTATAAAAGTTGATAGCAAAATAAATATAACGTAATACCAAACAATACTTTTCGGTAATTGTATATCTTTAAATTTAGGCCAAGGTATGACACCATGTTTTAGCTTTCTCAAAACACTACTTGATATCATAACTGTAATCCATGAAAAACATACTGAGACCATGACAAGTAAACTCGGGAATAATGTTTGTAACACATCATTAAATTGTGCAAATAGCTCTTTTTGCTCTTTACTAATCGGCATACCCGCAGCAGTAACTATCTTTTCACTTTGCGTCATACTTTCATTAAACATATTTTGCATTTGCTTCATTAAATCTATGTTAAAAAACTTTATACTTGCAACATAAATGAGCATAATACCAATTAAGTAAGCAAGCGTCCCTGCCATCAAAATTTCTACCGGCTTTTTTTGTTTTTTATACATATACCCTAAAACGATGCCTATCAACCCAAACATAGTTGTCTTTACTAAGTTCATCGGTTGACTGACGATAACAGTAATAAAAAGCGCCGCCGTAAAAATTACAAAGGCACTGGATAATTTATATCTTATCGTTAGCAATATAAATGGCAACGGCAATGCAAACGTTACAACTGCACCTAAAATTGGAACATACATAGATATAAGCAATAGCATTGCATATATCGCTAACAACGCTGCACCTTCAGTAATAAATTTTGTGTTTTTCATCATCTAACCTCTCTTTCAAAAAAGAAAAGCATAGCAAAATGCACAGTAGAGTCCGACTCTACTGTGCATTTCATACGCTATTATTCACCAACATATGGTAAAAGTGCCATTTGACGAGCACGTTTAATTGCAACTGTAAGTTTGCGTTGGTATTTTGCGCTTGTTCCTGTTACACGACGAGGTAAAATTTTACCACGCTCAGAAACGAAACGTTTTAATAAATCAACATCTTTATAATCGATGCGAGTGATGCCGTTAGCTGTGAAGAAACACACCTTACGACGTTTCGCACGTCCACCTTTGCGTCCTGCCATGTCTATTTCCCTCCATTCTTTGTTAAAACTAACAAATTTACTGTATTAGAACGGTAAATCGTCGTCGGAAATGTCGATCGGTTGACCTACATTTGAAAATGGATCGTCATTCTTCGTAAATCCAGAGTTTCCTTGGTTACCTTGGTTGCCTGAATTACTAGATTGACCAAATGGGTTAGAGCTTTGGTTACCGAAACCAGCTCCTGATGGTTGCTGATTAAATGAACCACGTTGCTCCCCACCGCCATTACGCGGCTCTAAAAATTGTACGCTTTCCGCAAGAACTTCTGTTACATATACACGTTTACCATCTTGTCCCTCGTAATTACGAGTTTGAAGACGCCCATCTACGCCTGCTAAGCTACCTTTTTTCAAATAATTTGCTACGTTTTCTGCTTGTTTACGCCATATTACACAATTAATAAAGTCAGCTTCACGCTCACCTTGTTGATTCGCAAATGCGCGATTCACAGCTAACGTAAAAGTAGCTACTGCAACACCATTGGGCGTGTAACGTAAGTCAGGGTCCTTAGTTAAACGACCAACGAGGATAACACGATTCATCAATCGAACCACTCTCCCTTATATATCAATTATTTTTCTTCTTCTTTAACAACGATATGACGAAGGATATCTTCGTTGATCTTAGCTAAACGATCGAATTCGTTAATCGCTTCTGCGTTAGCATTCACGTTTAAGATCATGTAGAAACCTTCACGTAAGTCGTTGATTTCGTAAGCTAAACGACGCTTACCCCACTCTTTCGTGTTAATGATTTCTGCACCATTGTTTGTTAAAACACCTGCAAAACGTTCAACTAAAGCTTTTTGAGCTTCTTCTTCAACGCCAGGACGAATGATGTACATAATTTCGTACTTTCTCATTACACTTTCACCTCCTTTTGGTCTAAACGGCCCGTAATGGGCAAGGAGCAATTAATTTATAGTAATTACTCACGAGTTTAGATTATATCATAGTAAGTTAGATGAATCAACTCACCCATACATAAAAAACTTGGCAAACACATAATATATTTGCCAAGTTCATATCTTTATTTTTCCTAGGAAATATTAAATTAAACGTTGAAACGGAAATGCATAACGTCTCCGTCTTTTACGATATACTCTTTTCCTTCTAAACGAACTTTACCAGCTTCTTTTGCAGCTGTCATAGAACCGTTTGTCATTAAGTCTTCGTAAGAAACTGTTTCTGCACGAATAAATCCACGCTCAAAGTCTGTATGAATTACGCCGGCACATTGTGGTGCTTTCATACCTTGTTTGAACGTCCATGCACGTACTTCTTGCACACCTGCTGTGAAGTAAGTAGCAAGTCCTAATAAATCATATGCAGCACGAATTAATTGATCTAAACCAGATTCCTCAATGCCCAGTTCTTCAAGGAAGACTTTTTTCTCTTCCTCGTCTAGCTCAGCAATTTCTGATTCGATTTTTGCACATACAACGATTACTTGAGAATTTTCATTTGCAGCAAATTCTTTTACCATTTGTACGTATTTGTTTTCAGAAGGATCGATAACATCGTCCTCGCTTACGTTTGCTACGTATAACATTTCTTTCGTTGTCAGTAAATGAAGACCTTTAACAATCTTCATTTGCTCTTCTGTAAATTCAACAGTACGAGCTGGTTTACCCTCTTCAAAAGCTTCTTTTAAACGTACTAAAATTTCATGCTCATATACCGCTTCTTTATCCTTTTGTCTTGCTAATTTCGCAACACGTTCGATACGTTTATCAACAGATTCTAAGTCTGCTAAGATTAGCTCTAAGTTGATTGTTTCAATATCATCAATTGGGTCTACTTTACCTGAAACATGCGTAATATTTTCGTCTTCAAAACAACGCACAACTTGGCAAATTGCATCTACTTGGCGAATGTGAGATAAGAATTTATTTCCTAAACCTTCACCTTTACTCGCGCCTTTTACGATACCTGCAATATCAGTAAACTCAAATACAGTCGGAACAGTTTTTTTCGGTTCTACTAATTCCGTTAATTTATTTAAACGCTCATCTGGTACTTCTACAATTCCTACGTTTGGATCAATTGTACAGAATGGATAGTTTGCAGATTCTGCTCCTGCTTGTGTAATTGCATTAAATAAAGTGGACTTCCCTACGTTAGGTAATCCAACAATCCCAGCCGTTAATCCCATATTTTTCACTCCTATGTCTCAATCTTTCATCATTATAGATAGTAACGAAAAAAATGACAAGTTTCCTCCAAACGAAAAAAAGTAACAGCTACCCACTGTAACTGTTACTTTCTCTCTATTCTTCGTGCTTCACAAGTATTTTTTTCACCTTACGATCAAACTCTCTTCGAGGAATCATTACTGAATGGTCACATCCCTCGCACTTAATGCGGATATCCATTCCCATACGAATAATCTTCCAACGATTCTCCCCACATGGGTGGGCTTTCTTCATTTCCACAACATCGTACAAGTTATACTGCTTTTGCTCCATTCTCCAAACCCCTCTCCATATTAAATTGCTTTTCCACTCACTAACTCTTCACGATTATATAAAACCATACGTGGATATGGAATTTCAATACCATGTAAATCTAGACGATTTTTAATTTCTTTACGAAGTGCCCTTGCAATAACTGCATGTTGCATCGGCTCTACTTCTGCAATAACACGTAATATAACTTCTGATGCAGCTAATGTTTGCACGCCTAATAACTGAGGCGTTGTTACCATTTGCTCATATTGTGCAGGTAATTCTTCTAATAATTCTTCAATGACTTGCTCTGCTTTTGCTATATCAGCCTCATACGAAATAGATACGTCAACAAATGCTACACTATTACTAACTGAATAGTTGGTAACCTGAACGATACTTCCGTTTGGTAAAGTATGAATTTCACCTGTCCAACTTTTCACTTTCGTTGTACGAAGTCCAATTTCTAAAACGACACCTTCAAACTGACCAATTTTCACATAGTCACCAACTGAAAATTGATCTTCTAACAAGATAAATAACCCTGTAATAACATCTTTCACTAAACTTTGAGCACCAAATCCGACTGCTAAACCAATTACCCCAGCACCGGCTAATAAACCTGATGCATTAATATTAAACACACCTAAAATCGCAATTAACATAATGAACATAACAACGTATGCCACAATATTTTCAAGTAACTTCGCTACTGTAACTGTACGACGTTCTGAAATTTGAATTGGAGAACGACTTCCCATACGAAACGCATTTCGTACAACCGCTCTTGCAATTCGCACTACAATTGCACCAATTGTTAAAATGATACATATTTTTAATGTCGCAATTCCAATATGAGCCCAACGATCAGCATCTAATAAATACTGTTTCGTAGCATTAAACCACTTCGTTAATAAATCCATGTACCTCTACCTCTCAGCCAAAATTTCTTTTTAGTTATCCTTCTTATTGTATCAGAAGTCTCCTAATTGCTGAAAAAATTTTATGACTTTAATTCTATTTGTTAACCGCCATGCAGGTATAAAATGGAACGAATATATATATACTAGTACTATTATTTCCGTTCTCACTTAAATTTTACAGCGAGTACGCACTTATAGTTTTCCATTTTACTCACCATATAACATATTTTGAAAATTTATTAAAAGGATGGGTGCTTCATGAATATTGGAAGTTTTCGCTTACCTTTTTTCGAAAAAGAAACTCAAAATGTTATGCACCAAGATTTAGAAGCCTCCGAGACAATTAGTAACTTCTTACTTTCTCATATCCCTATTAAAACTCATATACCAATTATTCTCGTTTGTATCGGAACAGATCGTTCTACAGGAGATGCACTCGGTCCGTTAGTTGGTACGAAACTAGAACAAGTAGGAATTAAAAACTTCCAAGTATTCGGCACACTAGATGATCCGGTACATGCGCTAAATTTAGAAGAAAAAATTCGGAATATACAGAAAGATAATCCTACTTCATTTATAATTGCGGTTGATGCATGTTTAGGGAAATCTCAAAGTATTGGTTCCATCACTACAGGAATGGGACCTAGTAAACCTGGAGCTGCAATGAATAAGAAATTACCTGCAGTTGGTGATTTACATATTCATGGCATCGTAAATTTAAATGGTTTTATGGAGTTTTTCGTTCTGCAAAATACAAGATTAAGTTTAGTCATGAAAATGGCTGACGTAATCGCACAGAGCATAAAAGAAACGGATCAAAAAATATGTGCATTAAAAAAAGCAAACCATCTATAAATAATAAGATGGTTTGCTTTTTAGTTTTTCTGCGCTAATAATTCTAAAATACGATTTAAATCTTCTTTATTAAAAAACTCAATTTCGATTTTACCTTTTTCTTTTTTCGTTTCTTTAATTTTCACATCTGTGCCAAACTTTTCTCTTAAGAACGTTTCGCGCTCTATGAAAAATATGTTTCTCTCTTTTTTCACTTGTTTTGTTTCACGTGAAACGCGTTGATTGATCTCCTGAACAATTTTCTCTAATTGCCGAACATTTAATCCTTCTTTTTCAATTCGTTTCAATAAAGCTTTCAATTGTTCTTCATCTTTTATCGTAAGCAAGGTTCTCCCATGAGCCATTGAAAGTTGACCATTTGCAATCATATCTTGAACAAAAGAAGGGAGGCTCAATAACCGCGTATAGTTTGCAATGTAAGGTCTACTCTTACCAAGACGTTTTGCTAATTGTTCTTGCGTCACATTTAGCTCATTCATTAACATTTGATATGCCATTGCTTCTTCCATTGGATTTAAATCTTCTCGTTGTAAGTTTTCAAGCAATGCAAACTCCATCATTTGCTGCTCGTTTAATTGCCTTACAACGGCAGGTACTTTTTCGAGTCCCGCCTCTTTAGCAGCACGATATCTTCTTTCACCTGCAACAATTTCATATCCTTTAATACTCTTTCTAGCAATTAACGGTTGTAATATGCCGTGCTCTTTAATAGAGGCCGATAATTCCTGAATCGCCTCTTTATTAAAGTGTTTACGTGGTTGATATGGATTCGGCCTTAATTCAGTTATCGTAATCTCCTGAATTGTCTCTTCTTCTTTCACATCTAAATCAGGAAAAAATACATTGATTCCTCTTCCTAACCCTTTAGCCACCTGCAATCACTTCCTCTGCTAAATCTATATATACTTCTGCCCCTCTTGATTTAGCGTCATACTGCATAATTGGTTTCCCATGACTTGGTGCTTCACTCAAACGAACATTACGAGGGATAATCGAACGGTATACTTTATCTCTAAAGTATTTTTTCACTTCATCTATAACCTGAATCCCTAAATTTGTACGGGCATCTAACATTGTTAGCAATACGCCTTGAATTGCTAGATTTTTATTTAAGTGCTTTTGCACAAGTCGAACTGTATTTAATAGCTGACTTAACCCTTCTAGTGCGTAATATTCGCATTGAACAGGAATAATAACAGAATCTGCTGCAGTTAATGCATTAATCGTTAATAACCCTAAGGACGGGGGACAGTCGATAATAATATAATCATATTCATCACGAACTGGCTGTAATGCCCTTTGCAAACGTACTTCCCGGGAAATAGTCGGTACCAATTCAATTTCAGCACCTGCTAATTGAATTGTAGCGGGTAGAACATCTAAGTTTTCAGTTGCGGTTTTCTGTATAACCCCTTGAACATCTGCATCTTCCACAAGAACATTGTAAATACATTGATCTAATTCGGATTTTTCAATTCCCACACCCGTCGTTGCATTTCCTTGAGCATCAATATCTACAAGAAGGACCTTTTTACCTACTTGTGCCAATCCAGCCCCTAAATTAACAGATGTTGTTGTTTTTCCAACGCCACCCTTTTGATTGGCTATAGCAATGATTTTTCCCATGATGTCACCTACTTTCAACCTTTCTATCTTATTCTAGTAACAATTACGTTTATTGTAACATGAAATAAAAGTTTTTCTTTTACGTCCTTATTAAACTTCAAAATTTATTTGTAAACTCCTTCTTCATCTAACAAGAAAATATAGTAAAAGAGACCTATCCAATAGGATCAGGTCTCTAACACGCCATTATTATTTTTTCTTCGGAATTTGAATTGTAATTTGATAGTACTCGTCAAACTCTTCTTCCTCAGAATTAACATTTAAACCACTGTCAGCAACCATTTGTAATGACTGCCTAATTGTATTCATGGCAATTCTCGTATCTCGACTTACTGCTTTTTGCTTTGCCTTACGCTTCGGTTTTGCTTCCTCTAGTAATTTCGCAATTCGTTCCTCTGTTTGCTTTACATTCAGTTGTTTCTCCACAATTTCCTGTAAAACCTTCAGTTGTAATTCCTCATTCTTTAAAGGGATGAGCGCACGAGCATGGCGTTCTGTAATACTTTTTTCTAATAACGCATTTTTTATTTCTTCAGGCAACTTTAACAATCGCAACTTATTTGCGATTGTGGATTGTCCTTTTCCGAGTCTTTGCGCCAATGCTTCTTGCGTTAAATTATGTAACTCAATTAGCTTTTGATATGCCACAGCTTCCTCGATTGCTGTTAGTTCCTCACGTTGCAAGTTTTCAATTAAAGCCACAGAAGCTGTTTCTGTATCATTTAAGTTTTTTATAATTGCAGGAACCTTTTCCCACCCTAACTTTGTTGCTGCACGGAAACGCCTTTCTCCAGCAATAATCTCGTACTTCTCATCCTCATATTGCCTCACAACAATTGGCTGAATAAGTCCGTGTGTACGAATCGTTAATGCTAGTTCCTCAATACGCGCGTCATCAAAAACTGTTCGTGGTTGATAACGGTTAGGGGTAATATTTACTATCGGAATTTCTTGTATTTCTTCATATACCTTTTTATCTATTTCTTCATGGCTTTCGTCTTGTAATTCGAATTCGCTCTCTTTATCTCCAAAGCCAAATAAACGAGAAAACGTATTTTTCATACATATTCCACCACCTTTAGGCCTATTGACTATTCTCCATAAAATGTTTCCTATGAAACATTTACGTTTTCATTTATATAATTTAATCTTACGTCTAATAAGATTTATTTTTCAATAGGTAATTTATTGGGTGTTCCCGGTTTGCGTGGATATTTCTTTGGTGTCTTGCGCTTTTTCTCGATTAATAAAATATTACGTTCACT
>WPCI01248359.1_pt1 | contig 30089 bp, 34 predicted proteins | sample 5399871 | NCBI WGS metagenome assembly WPCI01 (sample SAMN12869469, study PRJNA574797) | sludge metagenome | isolation source: wastewater treatment of pH7 | place: China:Beijing | collected 2019-05-20 | reverse complement strand
ATGCCTCATTAAATATAATTAGAAAATGTAAGCCTGATGCCTTAGGGACAGGGTTTAAAGGTTGGAACACGCCTAAACGAACTTACTTATTTGGGTAAGGTATCGTTTTAAAGGAGTAATTTTTAAATTACTTTTGTTCTTAATTAACGAAATATAAAAGAATTGATAGACCACCAACAATTAAACAGTAAATTGAGAAATATATTAGATTCTTAACCTTTACATATTGATATAATATTCGAACGGATAATAAACTAAAAATAAAGCTCATTAAAAATGCCAATGCATAACCTAAAATATCAATCGACTCACTCGCATGAAAAGCTTCGTAAAATCCTAATAACATAACAGGTACTGAAACAATAATATAACTTAAAAATGAAAATTTCAAAACTTTTTTAAGCTCAATTTTTTGAACTAGACCTCCGGTCATTGTAATACCACTTCTTGATATACCGGGGAAAATCGCAAACATTTGAAAACTACCCATAATGACTGCATTCTTCCATGAAACTTCATTTTTCCATTCAATATCTCTAACGATATAAACATAAAATAAAAGTCCAGAAGTTAAAATCAAAGCAAATCCAACAGATAATAAGTCATTTGGCAGCATATCTTTAAAAAGTAATCCAAAGATACCTATAGGAATGACTGCAATAATTAGTTTTAAAACATACTGAAAATCTTGTTTATAGTTTTCTTCTTTTTTAAACACAAATTTGTAAGTTCCTAAAATTAAATCTTTAATGTCATTTCTAAAATAAAAGAGTAAAGCAAGAAAAGATCCAGTATTAGTAACCATTAAAAAAATAGTCAAATTTGTCAAATCAATATCAAATAAATGGCTAAATAAAGTTAAGTGTCCACTGCTAGACACAGGGAAGATTTCAGTTATACCTTGAATTATTCCTAATATAATATATTTTATAATTTCTATCATGTTATCACCAAACTTATTATAACATAGAAGAAAGCATAAAAATATGTTAAAATATTATCAATCAAATGTTCATCTGATAGGAGCACTTATGAAAAGTATCATTAAAATAATTAAAGGAAGTTTTGTAGGTATGGGCTCTATCTTACCAGGCATATCTGGATCTATGATAGCAGCTATATTAAAAATATATGAAACACTAATAGATGCGTTAAATGATTTTTTAAAACAACCTATTAAATCTATATTAAGCGTATGGCAATACATCTTAGGAGTCATCTTAGGATTTATCATAGGATTTGTTTTTATTAGTCTATTTTATGATATCGCACCGATACCAATTACATTTTTGTTCATCGGTTTTATCTTTGGAGCAATCCCATCACTCATAAAAGAAGTTAAACTAAAACAGTATAAATGGCATCATTTTACTGTTATGGTTTTAGCCATATTAGTCATGATTGGATTTATATTCATTAAAGAATCAAATCAAAATCCTGATAGTTTATTTTATTACATTTCAGTATTTTTCGTTGGAGTTATTTATGCTGTAGCATTAATTGTTCCTGGGTTAAGCGGATCAACAATGCTTATGGCATTTGGATACTTTCAATTGCTCATACATCTTGTTGATGACATTACTATTGCTTTTATCACCTTAGATTTCACAGCGATATTATCTAGTTTGCCAATGTTGTTACTCCTTATATTAGGAGCACTTGTAGGACTTATTCTTGTAGGCAAACTTATGCATTTTTTACTTCATCATTATAAAACTCATTTTTATTTCGCAGTGCTAGGTATTGTCTTTATCTCGCCATTTAACATCTTATTCACATTACAAGATAATACGAGTGAAGATGTTTTTTCTACACATTGGAGTATATACGTTATTGGAGCATTATTATGTCTGGTAGGTATTTATATTACTTACAAGCTTTCACATAAAGAAGATAAAATAAAAGGAGAGAATCTAAATGATTAAAAAAGCAGTTATTCCTGCAGCAGGATATGGCACAAGATTTTTACCGATTACAAAAGCTTTACCAAAAGAATTATTACCAATTATCGATCGTCCAACAATTGAATATATTGTTGATGAAGCTATTAAAAGTGGTATCACTGATATATTATTAATTGTTAGTAATAATAAAAATGCAATCATTGATTACTTCGATTATAATATTGAATTAGAAACGATATTACTAAGTAAAAATAAAGAAGTAGAATATCGTATGGTTAGAGATATTGCTAAAGGAGCTAACCTACACTTTATTAGACAAAAAGAACAGTTAGGGTTAGGGCACGCAGTCTTACAAGCAGAAGCATTTATTGGTAATGAACCATTTGCAGTACTTCTTGGAGATGATATGTATGTTACCGAAGGTAAGCCAGCAATTAAGCAAATGATGGATGCATTTGAAACAACAAACGCATCTATTTTAGGCACGATGGAAGTTGCTTATGAAGATACATACAAGTATGGTATATGTACACCAAAAACTGATAAAAAAGGGCGTTTAGTTGAACTTGAAGATGTTGTTGAAAAACCAGATATAGAAGTTGCTCCATCAAGATCAGCAATTGGTGGAAGATACGTACTTACGCCTACCATTTTTAAATATTTAAAAAACCAGCAACGTGGCAAAGGAAATGAGATTCAATTAACAGATGCAATCTTAAGACTTATGCGTGAAGAAAAAGTATATTCATATGATATAGATGCAAAAAGATACGATGTTGGAAATAAACTTGATTATATAGAAGCAATCATTGATTTTGGATTAGAAAAAGAGGATTTAAAAGAAGGATTAAAAGAGATATTAAAGCGAAAAGTGAAATAAACGTTTATACCTTTACTTTTAAAGCGTAACAAATTATAATAGAGATAACACGTAAGGAAGAATAGTAATATCAAACAGTTTTATTTAGAGAAAACACGGTTGGTGAAAGTGTAGAAAACAGTTGATATGAATCTACTTTCTAGTGATGCTAATCACATCCGTATATCTGCGTTAAAGATATCAATGAGGTGCTAGGGTTACCTAGAACTAAGGTGGTACCGCGAACATTCGTCCTTAGACATTTTGTCTAAGGACTTTTCTATTTTAAAGGAGGAAATAAGTATGTTAGATTTAAAGTATGTGACGGAAAATATTGATGAAGTAGTAAAACAGCTATCTAAAAGACAAGGTGATTTCAACTATCTATATGAACTTGTGGAGCTACAAGAACAAAGAAAGTCAATCATCGTGGATGTTGAATCCAAAAAGGCATTAAGAAATGAGTCTTCAAAAAAAATTGGTGAACTTAAAAGAAATAAACAAGATGCGACTCCTATCCTAGAACAAGTTCAACACCTTGGTGATGACATAAAAGCATTAGATGAATCTTTAAAAGTCATAGAAATCAAAATCAATGATATTTTAGCTAATACACCTAATTTATTACATGAGTCAGTGCCTTTTGGTGAAGATGAAACTAAAAATGTAGAAGTTAGAAAGTCAGGTACACCTAAAACATTTGATTTTGACATAAAAGATCATGTTGAACTTGGAGAAAAGCTTGGTATATTAGATTTTGAAAGAGCAGCTAAAATTACAGGAACTAGATTTGTTGTCGATAAAGGATTAGGCGCTAGACTAGAACGTTCACTTATCCAGTTTATGATGGATTTACATGCTTTTAATCATGGATATGTAGAAATCATGCCACCGTTTATTGTTAATGAAAAAAGCATGTACGCAACAGGGCAATTTCCAAAATTTAGAGAAGATAGTTTTAAATTAGAATTAAAAGATCAAAACTATTTCTTAAATCCTACTGCTGAAGTACCAACAATTAATTTATATCGAGATGAAATTTTAGAAGGTGAAGCACTACCTTTACGATACTGTAGTTTTACAACAGCGTTTCGATCTGAAGCCGGATCTGCAGGAAGAGATACAAAAGGCATTTTAAGACAACATCAGTTTAATAAAGTAGAATTAATTAAATTTACAACACCAGAAGACTCTTATCAAGAGTTAGAGGATATGTTAGAGAATTCAGAAGAAGTTTTAAAACAATTAGAACTACCTTACCGTGTTGTATCATTATGTAGTGGAGATATGGGCTTTGGTATGGCAAAAACATACGATATTGAAGTGTGGTTGCCTGGCCAAAACAAGTATAGAGAAATAGGATCTATTTCTAATGCAGAAGATTTTCAAGCAAGAAGAGCGAATATTAGATTTAAAAGAACAAAAGATAGTAAAACAGAATATGTGCACACACTCAATGGATCTGGATTAGCAGTCGGTAGAACTATGATTGCGATTATGGAGAACTATCAAAACGCTGATGGGTCTATTACAGTACCAAAAGCTCTTCGACCTTACATGAAAGTAAATGTGATTAAATAACATAATTTCACACTAAAAAAACATAGACATCACATACTGTTTTGTTATACTATAAGTACTTCATTTTTCTCTTTATTTATAGACTCTATGTTATAATAAGTGTGCGAAAGCACGCTTATTTTACTTATATAGCGAGGTGCGATATGAAAATATATTATGTAGAAGACGAAAAAGACTTATCAGGAATCATTCAAAAATATTTAATACGTGAAGGGTTTGATGTTACTGTTTTTTATGATGGTGAATCAGCAATGGAACATATTAATGATCATGTAGATTTATGGATTTTAGATATTATGCTTACTGGCGATGTCAGTGGGTATGATCTTATTAAAGCTTTGAAAGCTAATGAGAGTAAAGCTTCAGTCATATTCACATCAGCTAGAGATCAAGATTTAGATAAAATCATGGGACTTGAATTAGGGAGTGATGACTACCTTGCAAAACCTTATTCACCTAGAGAACTTATTTTAAGAGTTAAAGCTGTTTTAAAAAGACAACAGCATTTTCCAGTTTCTGAAATGGTTCAATATGCAGATTATCAAATTGATTTATCTAAAAGAGAAATCAAAACTAATCAAGGTATGATTGAACTTACCAATAAAGAGTTTGAATTGTTATTGTTTTTTATTAAAAACCCAAATAAAGCATTTAGTAGAGATGACATCTTAAAACATGTTTGGGGTAACAATTATTATGGTAGTGATCGTGTAGTTGATGATTTATTGAGAAGATTAAGACATAAAATGCCAGAATTAAAAATTGAAACCATATACGGATATGGATATAGATTATTATGAAAAAATTTAAAGAAATGAAATTATCAACACAAATAAATCTTATTTTTACGGTTGTAACTGTGTTAACAAGTTTCATTTTTTTGTTTGCAGTAAGCCAAGTGATTAAAGAATCACGTATTCAACAAAACAAAGATCAACTTAATGCATACTTCAATGAAGTTATTCAAATGCCACCATTATCAAAACCAGATAGTAGTCGATATAATGGATATGTTGTTTTTCAAAATGGAAGATTATTATATGCATCAAATTTGTCCGTTTTAGACAATCATTATACCGCTACTAGACTATATCAAATATTTAGTGTCCGTCCAGGATTTGAGGCAGAGGATGTTGAAGATGGCAATACGTATTATTTTAGATTTCAAAGAAGATCAGACAGTGATTTTACAATAGTATTTACTGGTGATGATTACTTATCTGTTACAAACACAAGGTTTTCAGCAATTGTATTGGTAAGTTTAATCGCTATTATTTTATTAGGTAATATTACGATCTTATTATGGTCAAGAATAACTGTTGATAGAGTTAAAAGACTACAAGATGAAGTAGCATTGTTATCTAAGAATAATTATCAAGTTCCAATTGTTATGGAAGGGGCGGATGAAATTTCTGATCTCGCAAAAACAATTGAACGAATGAGAAGAGAAATTGAATCGAGCGATAACATAAAACAAGAGATGTTACAAAATATTTCTCATGATTTTAAAACACCTATTGCAGTGATAAGATCTTATGCAGAAGCAATATCAGATGGTATATCCGAACCTAAAGAAGCAGAAATATTAATAAAACAAGCAGATATACTCAATCAAAAAGTTAAACAACTTCTTGAGTTAAATAAATTAGAGTATTTAAAAGACCCATCACATTTTGAAGTCATTCAAGTAAAAGATATCATTAAGAATATTGTTGACCAACAAAAGTATCGAACACATGTTGATATTCATACAGACTTAGATGATTCGACATATTTCGCGACTAAAGAAAATCTTTTCACAGTTTTTAATAATATATTAGATAATGCGTTAAGATATGCAAAAAGCGAAATAAAAATCACTTTAAAACAAAAAAAACTCACCTTCTATAACGATGGTGAGCCAATTAGCAAAAAATTTATTGATCAATTATTCAAGCCATACGAAAAAGGTGATAAAGGCCAATTTGGTTTAGGAATGAGTATTGTTCAAAAGACTTGTGAGCATTTTAATCTAACATTATCTGTTAGAAATGTTGATCCAGGTGTTGAGTTTATTATAGAGCCTCTTTAATAAGGAGTGCTCTTTTTTTATATGTATCAGTTGTAACTTCATTCATACGATTTGACATTTTAAAAATAACATCTTGATCGCTAAATCGTGGAATTACATGAAAATGAAAATGGAAAACAGTTTGACCTGCAATAGTACCATTATTACTTAAAATATTTAATCCTTCGACATGGAATGCTTTTTGACATGCATTCGATATTTTCTTAACGATTTTTATCGTATGAGCTAACAAATCATCAGGGATTTCGAAAATAGTTGCATAAGCTTTCTTTGGAACAACCAAAGTATGTCCTTCTGTTGCTTGGGAAATATCTAAAAAAGATATGACTAACTCGTCCTCATAAACAATGTGCGCAGGAATTTCTCTCGCGATAATTTTTTCAAAAATTGTAGACATATATACACCTCTTTCTTGGCTTTATTCTATCATAAATCAATTGAAAATCCTATCAAAAAATGATATAATCATTTCGGATGTAGGAGGAAGAAAAAATGAAAAAAATACCAGTAGGAATATCTGGACGTCATCTCCATGTTACACAAGAGCATTTAGAAACGCTATTTGGTAAAGGTTATGAACTCACTCAGATGAAAGATTTGAGTCAACCTGGACAATATGCGGCTAATGAAAAAGTGGATGTAATGAGTCCTCAAGGAAAACTTTTATCAGGTGTGCGTATTTTAGGACCAGTGAGACCAGCATCACAAGTAGAAATTTCTAGAAGCGATGCACTTAGATTTAAATTTGAAGCACCTGTAAGATCTTCTGGCGATGTTAAAGGCTCAGGGGCATGCACATTAATTGGACCAAAAGGACAAGTTGAATTATCAGAAGGTGTTATTATTGCTGATCGCCATATTCATTTTTCTGAGGAAGAAGCGAAAGCATTTGATGTTAAAAATGGACAAGTTGTAAGTCTTAGAGTTGGAGGCATTAAAGCAGGTGTGCTTGATAATGTTTTATGCCGTGTGAATAAAAATTATGCACTAGATTGTCATCTAGATACAGATGATGGTAGCGCATTTATGTTAAATACAGGTGATCAAGTTGAGCTTGTTAAGGCATACACTATTAATGAATAAGCACCATTAGGTGCTTTTTTACCATAGGAGGGTTATGGTGAAAAAATTAGAAAGACAACAAGTATTAAAAGATCCTATTTACGGATATATACATATTGATTATGAAGTTATTAAAAAACTAATAGACTCTAATTTATTTCAAAGGTTAAGACGGATTAGACAATTAAGTGGTGTTCAAATGGTTTTTCATGGAGCAGAACATTCAAGATTTAGTCATAGTTTAGGTGTTTATGAACTTGCATATCGTTTTTTATCTGTGAAAGAGTTAAAAAATGAACTCACAGAGAGAGAACAACTCTTATTTTTGGTATCAGCTTTATTACATGACATTGGACACGGAGCTTATTCACATGCATTTGAAGATGTTTTTGGTGTTAATCATGAACATATCGGAGCGAGAATGATCACAAATAGACATGAAATTAGAGATGTTTTATCCACAGTTGATGATACATTTACAACTGATGTTGCGAGTATCATTTTAAAAAAGGGTAAATTTTTATTAATCGAACAACTCATTTCAAGTCAATTAGATATTGATCGCTTAGACTATTTAGAAAGAGATGCATACTTTACAGGCACAGCGTATGGACATATCGATTTAGATCGGATTATGCGCGTGCTACATGTTAAAGATAAGCAAATCGTCTATAGTGTATCAGGTATTCACGCTATTGAGAATTATTTGATTAGCAGATACCACATGTATTGGCAAGTATATTATCATCCAGTATCAAGAGCTTATGAAACTATTTTAGAGAAAATTTATTTGAGAGTAAAAGACTTATGTGAAGAAAACTTTGAGTTTAAAGCGGATTTGGAAGCTTTAAAAAACATCATTAAAAATCCTAATGATTTGGATAGTTATATTCAAATAGATGATTTTTATATGAATGGGTTAATCTCAAGTTTTACGAGATCAAAAGACGAAACATTAAAAACATTATCAGATGATTTTTTAAATCGTCATATATGGAAATATATTGATGATACTCAAGAAAACAATCAACTCATAGAAGATATTAAAAAACAGTATCATCCAAATGAATTGAAATACTTTACGGCTCACCACACTGTTTCTAATTCTGCTTATCAAGATGATCGTATTTATTTTGGTGAAGAAATAAAAATATTGTTAAAAGATGGAAGTATTTCGACCTTAAAAGAACAATCCAATATCATTAAAGGTTTAATCTTAACAGGAGTGAAAGAAGATCCTAAATTCTTTTATCGAAAAAAATGAGACCTAAGGTATTTGTTGTAGAAGGTAAAAATGATTACGCAAAATTAAAACAGTTTTATCCGGACATGTTTATGATTACAACCAATGGATCTGAAATTTCAGATGCATCTGTGGAAGCTTTAATAAAACTAGATGAAACACATGATATTATTTTATTCTTAGATCCAGATTATGCGGGTAAACGCATTAGAAATATGTTATCGAAAAAATTAAAACATGTATATCATGCATTTATAGATCAAGATAAAGCTCACAGTAAAAATCATAAAAAAATTGGTGTTGAACACGCCAGTAAAATAGATATTGAAGAATCTTTAAAACATATCAAATTAGCAAACCCAGTTTCTCATAGTGATATCGACATTCATTTTTTATATGATGTTGGACTTATAGGAAAGAAAGATAGCAAGGCTTTAAGAAATCAATTATCAAAAATATTACGCATCGGACATGTAAATGGGAAGACATTGTTATCTAGATTAAAAGCATTTGGATTTAACCAAGAAGATATATGTGAGGCGATTAAATGCAACACCAAGCAAAAAAAAGATTTGGACAAAACTTTTTAAGAGATAAAAACCTATTAAAAAAAATTGTCAATGAATCAAAAATTGAAAATAAATTTGTTATAGAAGTTGGTCCTGGTCAAGGTGCATTAACTTCTTTTTTAGCAGAAAAAGCTAAAAAGGTGATTTGTTTTGAAATCGATCAGTCATTAAAACCGATATTAAAACCTATTGAAGATAAATATGATCATTTAACAATTATATATGATGATTTTATGGCACAGGATTTAACTATATATGATGAAGAAATTCATGTGGTTGCAAACGTCCCATATTACATAACAACGCCGATCATTTTTAAGTTATTAGAAACAAAACAAATTAAATCAGCATCATTAATGATTCAAAAAGAAGTGTGTGATCGACTCGTTTCAAAGCCTGGTCATAAAACTTATAATCATTTATCAGTTGTTATTCAGTACTTCACTGAAGTACACAAAGTGTTAGATGTCAAAAGACAAATGTTTTATCCGCAGCCTAATGTTGATAGTGCTGTTGTAAGAATTGAAAAAAGAGAACAATCACTTTTGCCAAACCATAAAGAAGTTATTTTTCTTGATATCGTAAAAACAGCATTTAAGCAAAAGAGAAAAACACTGACTAATAATTGGTTTGAGGCATATCAAATACCTAAAATAGAAATTCAAAACTTCTTAAGATCATTAAATTTAGATCCAAATATAAGAGCAGAAAAAATTTCAGTAAATCAATTTATAGAAATTGCGAAGGTGTGGCCTTATGATTTATGAAAATGCACATGCTAAAATAAACCTTGTCTTAGATGTAGAAAATAAAAGAGATGATGGATATCATGACTTGAACATGATCATGATACCGTTAGATTTACATGATCGTTTATCATTTAAGTTAAGTGATGAAATCAAGTTTGATTCAAACATAAAGATAGAAGATAATGCAGTTTTAAAAACTGTTAAACTTATAAAAAATAAATATCAAATTAAACAAGGTGTAACAATTTATCTAAAAAAACATATTCCTGTTGGGGCAGGTCTTGCTGGTGGTTCTGCAGATATTGCAGCAACCATAAGAGGACTCAATAGACTATGGCAATTAAATATGAGTCATAAAGAACTTGAAAATATTGCTTTATCATTAGGTTCTGATACATTATTTTGTTTATATGAAAAACCTGCTTATGTCTCTGGTAGAGGAGAACATATTCAGTTTTTAGACATGCCTAAGATTGAAGATATCTATTTGTTTTATCCACAAATAGAAGTTTCAACCGCGCATATATTTAAAAATCATATCATTCAGCCAAACCATCGATTTGAAAAAGTCTTATCTTTTTATAAAGAAAAACAATGGGAACTCTTTTTTGATCATATGTATAACGACTTAATGGAGACAACTTTTCATTGTCATCCAGAACTTAAAGTGTTATACGAAAACTTAAAAAACATTGATCCTCATGTACTGATGAGTGGAAGCGGGTCAACCTTCTTTTTAATCAATTCTAAGCTAAATCTTTCAAAAATCTTAATAAATACCCCAAAAACAAGGCTTAAAATGGTCAAAACATGCATAAAAACTTAAAAAAACTTTATATAACATGATGATTGTGCTATAATTTAGATATAAAATTATAGCGTCTTGGAGGGCATAATGAAGATAACAGATGTTAGAGTTAAAGCAGTTCAAAGCGAAAGCAGATTAAGAGGAGTAGCAACAATTACTTTCGATGATAGTTTTGTTGTTCACGACATTCGTATTATTGAGGGAGAAAATGGCTTGTTTGTAGCTATGCCAAGTAAAAAGACTCCAAATGGAACTTTCAGAGACATCGCGCATCCAATTCATGGTGAAATGAGAAAGCTCATTGAAGATGCAATCGTTGAAGCTTATAATGAGTTGTCAGAAAGTGAACCTGAAGAATAATATGTAAATGACAAATACACTTTAGATAACTAGGGTGTATTTTTTTGTATGTGAATCTGAATCGTATTTTTAAGTGAGCACTGCCATTGTTTTTAATGGCATTTTTTAATGAAATCGTTTTTACATTCTATTCTATAATTTATATGTAAAAACAATGTTATAATACCTTGGAACTAAGGTGGATGATTATGAAAAAACTAGAAAAAAATATCTTTAAATTATCATGGCCAATTTTCATAGAAATGTTATTTTTTACATTGCTAGGAACTGTTGACACAATTATGTTATCAAATTATTCTGATACTGCAGTTGGTAGTGTCGGCGTTTCGAATAGAATCTTGTTTTTATTTGCTATAGCAGTTAATATACTTGCCTTAGGTATTGGTGTTGTTGCGGCTCAGTATTTAGGAGCAAATGAAGAACAAAAAGCTAAAGATACCGTGGTTACCGGTGTTTTCGGTAATTTAATCTTAGGGATTTTCTTATCCATTGTTGTTATGATGTTTGGAAGAGAGTTTATATTGCTTATTGGTACAGATAGTGTATTTCTAGAAGATTCAACGACTTATATTAGAATTGTTGGACTCTCATTAGTGTTTGTATCTATTCGCGTCGGTTTATCGACAGCATTTAGAAGCTTCAGTCACCCTAAAGTTGTTATGATTATTATGGGTGTTGGGAATCTAGTTAATGTTGTTGTTAATGCAGTATTAATTTATGGATTGTTAGGAGCACCGTCATTAGGTGTTCAAGGTGCAGCGATAGGAACGCTAGTTGCAAGAATTGTGATGGTTATTTTACTTGTCATATTCACATATAGAATATTAAAAATTAAACTACACAAAATCAGATTATATATAGTACAACTAAAAAAAATACTTTATGTCGGTGTTCCAGCAGCAACTGAAAATATTATGTATAATATCGCTCAAGTTTTTATTTTATATTTTATTAATCAAATAAGTCCTGAAGCGGTTATTGCACAATCATATATTATGCTTATTTTATCTTATGTGTTTATATTCACTTTTGCACTTGCCAGTGGAAATTCAATCATTGTTGGTTATTATATAGGAGAGAAAAATCCAGAACCAGCATTTAAACATACATTTAAAACATTTAGGATTGCTGTTTTTATAGTAGTTATTATTACTGCATTATTAAATATACTAGCATACCCCTTAATAGGGTTATTTACATCCAATGTAGAGATCGTAACCATTGTAAGAAATGTATTATATATCGCAATACTTGTTGAAATAGGAAGATCGATGAATATGGTTTTCATTGCAGCTCTAAGATCAGCAGGAGACACAATTTTCCCAGTAGTTATGGCGATCATATCAATGTTTGGTATCGCGGTATTATTTACATACATATTCGCAATTAGATTAGAGTTAGGACTCATTGGTGTATTTTTAGCATTATCAATGGATGAAATTATAAGAGGGTTATCAATGACAATCAGATGGTCTCAAAGAAAATGGATGCGAATGGAACTCATCGAAACGACAAAATAAAAACAAATTTTTAAGTCACTTTTAAGTGACTTTTACTTTTATTTTTAAAGACAAACAATATAAATCATATAAGCTTTTGATTTTCTTTAGAAAGGACTAAAAATATAGGTCAAAATCATGTATAATAGAATTGAAATCAATGAAGAGGTGTAATCATGTCTATCGTTTACGGTAAAAAAATCAAATTATTCGCTTTAAGTTCAAACAAAGCTCTAGCAGAAGAAATTTCTGAAACATCAGGAATAGAGATTTCAAAAGTTGATGTTGTTAAATTTGCAGATGGAGAAATATCTGTAAATATTGAAGAGAGTGTAAGAGGACATCATGTCTTTGTCATTCAATCAACTTCAGCTCCAGCAAATGAGCACTTAATGGAGTTACTTATTTTCTCGGATGCACTTAAGAGAGCATCAGCTAAATCAGTTACTGTTATTATGCCGTACTATGGTTATTCTAGACAAGATAGAAAAGCTAAATCAAGACAACCTATTACTGCTAAATTGGTTGCTGACATGCTACAAGTTGCTGGAATTGACCGTGTTATTTCAATTGACTTGCACGCAGCACAAATACAGGGATTTTTCGATAAACCAATCGATAATTTTCCCGCAGCACCATTATTAGCAGACCATTTTCTACATAATAAAAAATTAGAAAATGTTGTTGTCGTATCTCCGGATCATGGTGGCGTGACCAGAGCTAGAATGTTTGCTAAGATATTTAATTCACCACTTGCTATTATCGATAAAAGAAGACCTGAACCAAATAAGGCAGAAGTTCAAAATATTATCGGTGATGTCAATGGAAAAATTGCAATTATGGTAGACGATATTATCGATACAGCAGGAACATTGGTTGCCGGTGCACAAGCATTAATGGATGCTGGAGCAAAAGAAGTTTACGCAGCAGCGACCCATGCAGTATTTTCTGACAATGCAGTTTGTCGCATTGAAGAATCAGTAATTAAGGAGGTTGTTGTTACAGATACAATTGAGTTGTCTTCTGAATGTAAGACTGCAAAAGTAACACAACTATCTATCGGACCTTTATTAGGACAATCTATATTACACATCGTTAATGATGAACCAATCAGTCAAATATTTGATAGAATCACACATAAGGATGATAAATAGTGAAATTAGTCATTGGTTTAGGAAACCCAGGGAGCAAGTATCATCAAACAAGACATAATGTGGGTTTTATGGTTTTAGATCACTACGCTAAAGAAATCAATCAAACATTTAAATATCAACAAAAGTTTAATGCGGAGATTTTCCAAGCAAATCTAGAAGGTGAAAAAGTTTTATTTGCAAAACCTTCAACATATATGAACCTTTCGGGTGAGGCAATTATAAAAATCATGAAATATTATGATATTTTGTTAGATGACATTTTAGTTTTTGTCGATGATATTCATATTGATACAGGAAGATTACGTCTTAGAGCGCTAGGAGGACATGGTGGACACAACGGGTTAAAAAACATTATTGGACTATGTCATAGTAATGAGTTTAAACGTGTAAGAATTGGTGTAAGCAATAATACAAATATGGCACTTGATCATTATGTATTAAGTCAATTTGGAAAAGATGAAATGATTCAAATTTCAATTGCGTTAGAAAAATCTAAAGATATTATCAATCAGTTTATTAAAGGTGTTTCATTTACAGATACCATGACAACATTTAACACCCAAACATAAGTTTGGGTTTTTACTTTAGGGAGGCATACATGCTTGATGTTATTAAGCTAGATGATCAATTGCTTAAATTATTAAATCAAAAAAGGAAAACGGTTCAACTTAAATCATCAACCGATAGTTATAATTGCTATCTAATTTCTAAAAGGTTTATGACAATCAAGAAAACCGTTTTTGTTGTTACACCAAATCTATATGAAGCTCAAAAGTATTATGATACCTTATCTAACATTAATGATCCAGATGATGTCTTATTTTATCCAGCTGATGAAACACTAACTTCAATGATGGCATTGGGATCTCCTGAGTTTAAAAGCGAACGCTTATATACTTTAAATCAACTGATGTCAGACCAACCATATATAGTTGTTACAACTTTACAAGGTATAAGTCAAAGACAACTTAAACCAGAAGACTATAAAAATGCTGCAAAAAGGCTATATAAAGACAATAACTACAACATAGAAGACTTAGTAACATTCTTGATTTATAGTGGATATGAACGCGTATTTACAGTTGAAAAACCAGGAGAATTTTCATTAAGGGGTCATATTTTAGATATTTTCCCCCTTCATAATGAAAATCCATATAGACTTGATTTTTTTGATGATTTATTAGAACAAATCAAACTTTTTAAAATAGAAGATCAAAGAAGTTTCGCAGAAGTTGATCAAGTGGAAATCGCTCCAATACACGAATTATTTTATACAGAGCAAATGAAGACAAATGCAATTTCTTTAATTAAAAAGCATTTTGCTAATTATGATTTATCTGAAAGAGAACAAGATAAATTTAATCAGGATATCGAACATATTCATATGAGACAAAAACTTGATGGGCTAAATATTTATATACCTTTTTTTAACTTAGAAAAGACTTCTGTTTTAGACTTTTCTAAAGATTCAGAAATATTTATGATTGATGTTCATAAAATGAAAACCAATGATCAGCATATTAAAGATGATTTAGAAACATATGCTATAACTATGAATGGGAAAGCTTTTCTATCGATAGCATATAGATTACCATTAACAGATCTTATATCAAAAAAACATATAGAAATAGATAATTTTAATTTATCAAATTCCGACGGATATGACTTAAATATACAACCAACAAATACATATCAATCTAACATGCAGTTGTTTTATACAGATATTAAAGATTATATAGAAACATATAGCATATATCTTTGTTTAAAAACAAAACACTACTATGAAGAAATGAAAGCATTTCTTCATGATAAGAACTTAACGTTTAATAATAAAATTGATTTTGAAACAGGTATTCACCTTTTAGATATATCAAGTTATGGTTCATTTATATCACATAAGGACAAAGTCATTATTTTAGATGAGTCAGAAATATTTACTTACAAAATGAGACCAGCCATACGCTACCGCAGTGTTTTAAATCAATCAACAAAAATTAGACAAGTTGATGATTTAAGTGTTGGCGATTATGTTGTACATTATGATTACGGTATAGGACAATACGTAGGATTAAAAACCATGGAACTAAGCTCAGAAAAAAGAGATTATCTCCACATCATTTATGCTAATGATGAATCTTTATATGTACCTATGGATCAAATAGATATGGTTCTAAAGTATAGTAGTTATGAAGGGCAAAGACCAAAGCTATCAAAAATGGGTGGTAAAACTTGGAGTAAAACTAAAGCAAGTGTACGTATGCGTATTAAAGATTTAAGTGACCGTTTAATAAAACTATATGCCATTAGAGATCAAGCTCAAGGATTTAAGTTCTCTCAAGATACTGAAATGATGGAGTCATTTGAAAGAGACTTCAAATATGAAACCACCAAAGATCAACAAAAAGCTATTATTGAAACAAAGCACGATATGCAACAAGCAAAACCAATGGATAGACTTATCTGTGGCGATGTTGGTTTCGGAAAAACAGAAATAGCACTAAGAGCAGCATTTAAAGCAGTATTAAACCAAAAGCAAGTACTCTATTTAGTACCAACAACAATATTAGCGCGTCAACATTTTTATACATTCAAAGAACGATTTGATAAATTTGGAGCAAATGTTGCATTATTAAGTAGATTTGTAACGCCTAAACAACAAAAGCAAGTTATAGAAAAGCTAAGCAAAGGATACATAGATGTTGTTATAGGAACACACCGTCTGCTTTCTTCTGATATTAAGTTTAATGATTTAGGATTGTTAATCATTGATGAAGAACAACGATTTGGTGTTGAACATAAAGAAAAAATTCGAGAAATCAAACATAATGTAGATACATTAACACTATCTGCAACACCTATTCCTAGAACATTACAAATGTCTTTAATGGGACTTAAAGATTTATCAATGATTGAAACACCGCCTATGAACAGATATCCTGTTCAAACTTATGTTGTTGAAAGACAAGATGCATTAGTTAAAGAAGCTATCACAAGAGAACTTGCAAGAGGTGGACAAGTATTTTATTTATTCAATCAAGTAAAAGGTATTGAAGGCATGGTGAAAAGGATTCAAAAACTTGTTCCAGAGGCAAGAATTACATATGCTCATGGTAAAATGAGTCGTGAAGGACTAGAGTCTGTTATTTCAGATTTTATTGATCACCAATATGATATTTTAGTTTCAACAACCATTATTGAAACTGGAGTAGATATTCCAAACACAAATACGCTTATTATTCATGAAGCTGATAAACTAGGATTATCCCAACTATATCAAATTAGAGGTAGAGTAGGTAGGTCAGATCGTATAGCTTATGCGTATTTATTATATGATCAGTTCAAAGATATCAATGATGAAGCAAAAAAACGATTATCTGCCATACAAGATTTTACAGCATTAGGTAGTGGGTATAAGATTGCGATGAGGGATTTATCTATTAGAGGAGCCGGAGATATTTTAGGTGCTGAACAATCAGGATTTATCGATAGCGTAGGTATTGAATTATACATGAAACTTCTTGAAGAGGCTATTACAGGAGAATCTCTTGATAAGCCGAAATCAACACAAATCGATGAAGTCTATGCAGCAAGACATGTAGACCCAAGTTATATTAGTCAAGATAGCGCAAGAATAGAGATACATAAACGTATTAGCGAGTTAAATCGTTTAGAAGATGTTAATGACTTAAAAGTTGAACTTGTAGATCGATTTGGAGAATTAGATGCAGATTTATTGTTATACATGTATGAAAAACTGTATAAGAAACTATCATCTAAAATCGGAGCATATAAAACGATTGTTGATTTATATCAAACAACATTAGTTTTATCTATGGAAGCGTCATCAAAAATAGATGGAAAAAAACTATTTGAAAAAGCCGAAAGTTTTAAAGTTGCACCAGTTAGATTAAGTTATTTAAGAGGACATGTTCATATTCAACTTATAACAAAACATGTTAAACAACATTGGCTTTATGTTTTTGATCAATTTTTAGATGATTTCATATATAATTAAAAATAAGAAGAGGTGAAAGAGATGGCAATTGATATTCTACAAATATCAAAAAATGCTTTAGAAGCTCAAAAAAAGAATCCTAATGTAATTAACGCATCTATTGGAATGTTCTTTGATGAGGATAGAATCATTGGAGGAATGCCTTCAGTATCTAAAGCATTAAGAGAATTACCAGATATGAGCGTTATGCCATATCCAGCAGTTGATGGGGGAAAAGATTTTAAAGACAACGTGATCACATGGGCTTTTGGGAGATACGAAAAGCGTATTAGAGATGAGATGTTCGTTGATGCATGTGCAACACCAGGAGGAAGTGGAGCAATCGCTTCTACGTTCTCAGTGTATGCTAAACCAGAGGATTATATTTTTGTTTCTAACATAAGATGGCAATATGATAGATTCGCAGATCGTGCACATTTAAAAATATATGAGCATAATCTATTTAAAGATGGTGGGTTTGATTTAGATAGTTTTCAATCTTCATTATCTGAACTATGTAAGATCCAAAAAGAAGTTATTGTTATTGTTAATGATCCGTGTCACAACCCTACTGGGTATACATTATCTCAGTTTGAGTTTAAAAGTATTATTGACACATTAAATTTATTTGAAAATAATGACATTGTGTTTTTATATGATATTGCATACTTAGAATACACAAGTGAAAAAGATAATCGCATTAAAATGCTTGAACTTTTAAGACTAAAAGAACATGTAATGACAGTGCTAGCGTTTAGTGGTTCGAAAACTTTTGGGGTATATGGTTTACGTTTGGGCGCAGCCATTGGATTATCTAAATCTAAGAAACATATTGAAGCGTTTAGACCAAGATTCGTAAACGAAGCTAGAGGTTCATGGTCAGCTACACCAACTATTTCGATAGAGTTGCTCAATCATTTTTCTAAAAAAGAGAACTATGAGTTGTTTTCAAAAGATTTAGAATATATCAAAGATATCGTTGCGAAAAGAAGTAATCTATTTATCACGCAAGCGAATGAAGTTGGACTAAAAACATATCCATTTAAGTCAGGTTTTTATGTCATTGTACTTACACCTAAACCAATGGAGGTTTTTGAGAAACTTGCACTTAATGATATATATGTTGTACCTATGGATAATGGAATTAGAATCGCATTATGTAGTATTTCTCTAAAAGAGATTGACGGATTAGCTAAAAAAATTAAAACATATCTATAATTAAAATACCAAAGAGTTCAATCTATACTCTTTGGTATTTTTATCCATTTATTCAAGGACATGAATGTGTTATAATTAGATTAGTTAAAGGAGCGGATTATATGATATTAGGACAACCAATATGGAAATTCATTATAGATTTTTATATCATTTGGGTTTTAGTGTTTTTTCTATTTAAATTTCTAGTTAATAATAAACGAATTTTTAGCGTTGTTTTATCTGTTTTATTTCTATATGTTATTTATTATATTATAGATATTGCTGATATTATCGCTAGTTCTACTATCCTAAATTATATTGTTCAATGGCTCCCAATTTTAGTCATCATCATTATGGCGCCTGATTTAAGAAGATCTTTAGAGATTGTTTGGAAACAAGAAAAAGCTCGTGAAGATTTTGAAATGGGGTCAGAACGTACAAAACAACATATAGTTGATGCAGTTATGGTTTTAGCTTCACAACAAATAGGGGCTTTGATTACTGTTGAAAAACATAATACGTTAGATCAGTATGCTGAACGTGCAATTATGATGAATAGTGAAGTATCAAAAGAAGTGTTAATTAATATATTTACACCAAATACACCGCTACATGATGGAGCTGTCATTATTAGAGGTGATCAAATTTTATGTGCAGGTGCATATTTTGTTTTATCAGATAATCAAAATTATGATAAGACGATGGGATCAAGACATCGTGCAGGGTTAGGTATCAGTGAGATTACAGATAGCTTAACAATACTTGTGTCTGAAGAAACAGGTAATATATCAGTTGCGATTGAAGGTATACTACTGAAGATGAATGATCGCGAGAAATTGCTAGAATACTTGAATATGTTTATGAAATAGGAGGTTCACATGAAGAAGTTTTTAATGTTTTTTATTGAACCATTTAAAATTATATCAAATCGAAATATATCAGAGAAAATCACTACTTTTTTTAACAATCGACCAATACTTTGTGCATTCGTATCATTTATCATAACACTTATTATTGTTCTTTTTATGTATGCTAAAGCATATTATGGTTGGTAAGTAGTCATATGTTACAACATCCGATTTATCCTCTGATTATTTCAATATTTACTTTAGTGCTTGTGATTATGCAATCAATACAAAGTGAAAAAGTGCTAAAAAACAGATTAGTTATTTCGTTTTTCAACATAGCCATCGCTGTGATGGTTTTTGTTATTTATCAGCAAGTAATTTTAGAAAATAATTTATATACTGAGATATATATCATATTTAACTTTCTCGTCTATTTTGTCTTCTTACTAGTGCTCTATCAAACCTTTAAAACATCTGCTTTAAAAGCAAATCATTATCAATTATTTGTTAAATCAATAAAAAACAGTAGATGGAATGCTTATTATGTAGTAGACAAAAAAGAAAGAATTAGAGATATATCTCAAAGTTTATTACAAGAGTTAGGCATGGATAAAGAAGATCTTATTGGGAAAAAGTTATTTACTGTATTTAATAAAACGATTAGGTTTACAAAGCTTAATGGCTTAGATATAAATAATAGACAACTCGAAAACTTTTATTTAAATTATCGAGAAAATGCAAAACAAAATGATTCAGAAGTTCAAGAATTACAATTTCTAAATGAATCAGGCAATCCCGTATTGCTGCATTTGGTTATGCAACCTGTATTTTCATTAGGGAAATATAAAGGGAGAATTTGTGTTGGGGAAAAGAAGACCGATTTTGACTTACTAGCAGTTGAAAAAGAACTTAATGAAAGAAATTCTGAACTTGAAAGTATAAGACACAAATTTATCGCAACACTTGAGTTAAGCGAAGAAGGTTTATTTTATATCGATTTAGATGAAAGAACTATATGGACATCAGATGCATTAGTAAAGATGTTAAACTTACCAAGCAACTTACTAGATTTAACCGATTTTAGACGCCTTATTGAAGCAGATGACTTAAAAAAGTATTTGGCCATATTAGGCGATTTAACAATTAATAAAACACAGTATCAAACATCATATAGAATTAAGGTGAATGGTAGGTTTGTTTGGTTTAAAGAAAAAGGTAAAAGGTTATTTGAAGATACGCATAGTGCTATCATTATGGGTACGCTTAACCCAATGCAAACGAAACATTTTCAAGCTAGTCATATTGAGATTTTAGACCTTTTACAAGATAAAAATGAGTTTATTGCACATATGCATAAACTGTTTAATGACAATAGATATTTTCAATTAGTTGTCTTTAGACTGCAAAATATTCCTAAGATCAATGAAGATCATGGCCGTGAAGTTGGAAACATGTTTATTGCAGAATACATTAAAAAAATGAAGTCATCATTTGTATCTGAATCAGGAGACATCTTTAGAGTTACTGGTATAGAATTTGCGATTACAATTACTGATCCAAGAAAAATGGAGATATTATCAAACGGTATTAAATCTAATCCAACATTCTTAAATTTAAATATGCAGTATGGATCTATTGCAGAAACATTAGAAGTTTTTGCAGGAGTTGCTATAGGCGGCAGTGATGCACATGATGAGCATCAATTATATCAAGCAGCTTATCAAGCATTAAAAATATCTTTAAATCCTCAGTTTTCTGCACATGGATGTTATTATAAGGATATTGTGTCATGACAAAAAGTGATATTAGATCAGAAATGATTATGAGAAGAAAACACCAAAGTGCGTATGAAAAATCACTAAAGAATAAATCTATTATAGAACAAATTAAAAACCACCATGCTTATATTTGCGCAAAAAGTGTTGCTTTATTTTATCCTATGAAAGATGAAGTTAATCTATTAGAACTATTAAATGAAAAGAAAACATTTTTATTTCCTAGAGTTCGAAAAGATAAAATGGATTTTTATATATATCATCAAGATATCAAATGGACGAAAAGTAAATTTGGTGTTACAGAACCTGATCAAACTGAGACTACTTATCAAAAAACTATTGACTTAATGATCGTTCCTGCACTTGCTATTTCAATGGATAAAGATCGTGTGGGATATGGAAAAGGCTATTATGATCAATATATAAGTCACCATGACATTACCTATACATTAGGCGTTATTTTTGACTTTCAAGAAGTTAAGTATATAAAATCAACACCTAATGACCAAAGATTAGATGATTATATTAAGGGGACTTTATGAATACAGCATTAATTGTTGCTGCCGGTACAGGTAGCAGATCAGAACTAAAAGAATCGAAAATATTATATAAAGTTAACCGTAAACCTATATTTATGTATAGTGTCGAGTTATTTCAATCACTTGGATTTGATATTTGCTTAGTCGTATCAAAAAGCGATATGAATGAAGTTATGGATTATGTGGATCAATCAGTGAAAATCGTAATTGGTGGTAAAACTCGAAGCGAGAGTGTTCAAAAAGGGTTAAAAGAAGTTACAACACCATATGTTTATATTCATGATGCAGCTAGACCGCTGATTACTAAACAAGCTATAACACAGATAGAACAAGCTTTAGAAGTTCATGATGCTGTTGTATTAGCAGAAACCATTTCATCCGCATTAAAATTTTATGATAAAAACACATTAAAATCTGCAGATAGAAGTCAATATATACTCACACAAACCCCTCAAGCATTCTTAACAGAAAAGATAAGATATGCGTATATTAGAAGTGATGATGCATATGATGATGATATTAGCTTATATCAAGCATTTTATCCTGATCAACACATTCATGTAATCATGAATGAAGATGCTAATCCAAAAATGACATATCCAAAAGATTTTATGAATTTAAAATCCCAATTAGAAGGTGTGATGAACATGCGCATTGGACATAGTTTTGATTTACATCAATTAAATGCAAAGAGAAAACTTATCTTAGGTGGTATAGAAATTGAGCACCATCAAGGATTGGTTGGCCACAGCGATGCGGATGTATTATTACATGTGATAGCTGAAGCTATGCTTGGAGCATTAGCACTGGGAGATTTAGGTACACATTTTCCAGATACAGATGAGAAGTATAAAAACATATCTTCAATGGTATTACTGCAAAATGTTTATCAAAAAATTAAGCAATTAGGCTATAAGATTAATAATATAGATGCTACAATTTACGCACAAGCACCTAAACTAAACACTTACATCTATCAAATGAGAGAAAATATAGCAACTAAATTATCTATAAAAATAGAAGATTTAAGTATAAAAGCAACGACATATGAACATATGGATTCAATTGGAAATGAAAAAGCGATAGCAGCTGAAGCTGTTGTCTTGTTAAAGAAGGAGTTACTATGATTATCGAAACAGAATTTGGAAATTTTGAACTCATCAAAGATTATCGAGAAGCTTTCGACTTGAAAGCATTTATAGATAGATATGTTGATGTTGCATTTGATAGATACACATATCTTGTCGGAGATATGTCATCTGAAAAACTAAGACTCAAAGGATTCAATTCAGATCCTAAAAGTCCAAATGGATTCAAAAGAATCCCTGATTATTTAAACGAATCATGCAATTTTAATTGCGGATACTATATTTTAAAACGTATGAAGAATAATGATTAAATCCATTGCAACTTGGCCTTTATTATTATATACTTAAGTTGTTAAAGAGGTGATATATATGGATGAAACAACAAAACAAGTTCATGACTTGATTCATAAAGTAAGACCATACTTACAGCGTGATGGTGGAGACATCGAAATTATTAACGTTGAAGATGGTATTGTGTATGTCAAGATGATGGGTGCATGTGATGGATGTGTTGCACTTGATGTCACATTAAAACAAGGTATAGAAACCATGTTATTAGAAAATGTGCCGGGTATTATTGCTGTAGTAACAGTAGATTAAAAATAGGCGGTCTTTTGACCGTCTTTTTAATAAATAAAACGGAGGAATATATATGACAAGAAAAGTTGGTTTAGTTGTAGATTCTACATTTGGTTTAGATGAAAAACTTGTGAAATCAGAAAATATTACAGTTGCACCATTAAAAGTTATTATTGATTCTCAAGAATATGTTGATGGGACCATAGATCCAGATATTGTGGTAAAAGCATTGCAAAATAAAAAGCAGGTAAAAACATCACAACCTTCACCTGATATTTTTAAAAGTGCTTTTGAACAACAGCTTAAAACTTATGATGAAGTCATTTGTTTAACTTTATCTAAATCACTAAGTGGCACTTTAAATAGTGCGACATTAGCAAAAACTATTTTAGATAGCAAGAAGGTTTTTGTCTTAGACACTGAGTCAACCATCAATGGTTCTGGGTACTTAGCTGAAAAGATGATTGAGTATTTAAATCAAGGACATACAGCAAGCGAAGCTGTTACCTATTTAGAACAACTTAAAGATCAAGGGTCACTAGTATTTACAGTAGATAACTTACAAACCCTACATTTAAACGGGCGTTTAAGTAAAGTATCTGCGATGATTGGTAACATCTTAAAGATAAAACCAATCTTGAGGTTCAGACGTGGAGTTTTAGATGTAGAACATAAAGTGAGAAGTTTTAATAATGTTTTGATTTATTTAGTTAAGCAAGTTGAATCTTTATTAGAGTTAGGTAAAAATGTTGTTGTGAGAATAGCTTATGTTGACAGATCAACTGAAGCGAAACAATTGGAACATGAAGTTTATCAATTAAGTGATAAAATCTCTGTAAAAATCACAGGCATTATTTCACCGGTAGTTTCAGCTCATGTTGGACTTGGTGGGTTAGGTATTTATTTAGCATATGAATAAGAAGAAGGCTATTATAGCCTTTTTTTATTTGATATTGTTTAAAAAATAAAACCATTTTCATAATTTACAAAATTGCTAAATTACATATGTTTTCATGAAATATGATATAATAACAACGAGGTTTTTGATATGAAAGTTAAAGATGTTATTGTATGCAAGATTACGGGTATACAGCCTTATGGTGTTTTTGTATCATATGATGATTTTGTCGGTCTTATTCATATCTCTGAAGTATCTGATCAATATGTCTCTTCTATAGAAGATATTTTGTGTGTAGGAGATGAAATTGAAGCGACTGTATTAGAAGTTGATGAATCACAAAAACGTTTAAAATTAAGTTATAAACAGGCTAACCCAATCCATCCAAGAATACAAAAGATGGTAAAAATTAAAATAGGATTCCAATCACTCTACAAAGCTTTACCGTTTTGGATAGAGAAAACAAAGAAATAGAGGTGTTTAATGATGGCACACATAAATTTAGTGCTAAATGACGCGCGCTCATTTTTGAGCGAGCAACCAGAGCAATTACAAGAAAGAGTTAATGAAGTACACAAAATGATTCATAATAAAACAGGTCTAGGTAATGATTTTTTAGGTTGGCTAGATTTACCTACAAATTATGATAAAGATGAATTTTCAAGATTATTAAAAGCAGCTAATAAAATTAAAAACGATAGTGATGTATTAGTTGTTATTGGTATTGGAGGATCGTATTTAGGGGCAAAAGCAGGGCTTGAGTTCTTAAAAGTTCCATTTGAAAATAAACAACTAGAAGTTGTTTTTGCTGGACATCAAATGTCTGGTAGTTATTTAAATCATTTAGTCAAGTATCTAAAAGATAAAAGATTTAGTATAAATGTCATTTCTAAATCAGGAACGACAACAGAACCTGCAATAGCATTTAGAGTATTAAAAAACTTACTTGAAGAACAAGTAGGAGAGCTTGAAGCTAAATCAAGAATTTATGCAACTACTGATAAACAAAAAGGTGCATTATATACATTAAGCCATGCGAATGGTTATGAAATGTTTGTCATACCAGATGATGTTGGTGGTAGATTTAGTGTATTAACACCCGTAGGGTTATTACCGCTTGCTGCTGATGGTATTGATGTTAAAAAAATGTTAGAAGGCGCAAAAGATGCTCAAATGAGATTTACAAATCCTAATTTAGCAGAAAATGAAGCTTATTTATATGCAGCAACAAGATATTTACTATATAAGCAAGGTTACAAAATTGAAATGCTTGTAGGCTATGAACCTAATTTATTATATTTAAATGAATGGTGGAAGCAACTTTACGGAGAATCAGAAGGAAAAGACAACAAAGGTCTATTTGTTGCTAGCGCTGGTTTCTCAACTGACTTACACTCCTTAGGACAATATATTCAAGAAGGTGAACGTCATTTATTTGAGACGGTAGTTGAAGTTGAAAACTTAGAATCAGACACAATTATTCCTAGCACTGAAGATGATTTAGATGAACTTAACTATTTAGCAGGAAAAAAATTGTCTTATGTAAATAAACAAGCATTAAAAGGAACGATGATGGCACATAAAGATGGAAATGTGCCAAACATGTTATTAAACATACCTAGTTTTGATAGTTATACCTTTGGGTATCTAGTGTATTTCTTTGAAAAAGCATGTGCAATGAGCGCATACTTAATAGAAGTTAATCCATTTAATCAACCAGGTGTTGAAGCATATAAGAAAAATATGTTTGCTTTACTAGGTAAAAAAGGTTATGAAAATATTTTAAAATAGGAGATATATGAAAAAAAAGATTACAACCTCAGCTGAAGAAACTCAAAACTTAGGGTATGAGATTGGTTTACTTCTAAAAGAAGAAGATCATGTAGTTATCTTACTAGATGGAGATTTAGGTGCAGGAAAAACTACACTCACACAAGGCATTGCAAGAGGTTTAGGTATAGAACAAATCGTAAATAGTCCAACGTATACACTTTTAAAGAAATATGAAAGTAAAGATCGTAGAAGAAACTTATATCATCTTGATTTATATCGATTATCAGATGTAGGATCAGATTTTGATTTAGAAGAATACATTGATGGCCAAGGACTTGTCGTAGTCGAATGGCCTTTTAAAGTAGAAGATCTACTGCCTAATGATTATCTTATGATAAGAATTAAGAAAATTTCAGAATTTCAACGAGAGTTTATATTAGAATGTGTTGGGTATCCTTGTAAAAGGGCGGTGGAATACATATGAAAAGACGTTTATTATTTGATGTGTCGACAAATGTGATGTTTGTTGGATTTGCTAAAGATGAAGCATTAGCAGATTTTAGTATTCGTATAGCTAAAAGAGATCACGCTAAATATTTAGTAGATCGTATTGATCAAGTATTAAGTAGAAATCGTTTAAAACTTGATCAAATTGATGAAATCATTATAGGTATTGGTCCTGGGAGTTATACAGGACTTAGAATTGCTGTAATGGTTGGAAAAATGTTAGCATATACGAAACATATTCCTTTAAGAACAGTGAGTAGTCTATTTTTTATGACCAGTGGTTATGAAGGCAAAGTCGCAGCTCTTATTGACGCAAGAAGAGGATTTGTGTTTTCACAAGTTCACGATCAAGATGAGATTTTGCTAGAAGACGGCTATAGAGATTTAAAAGATTTATATCAAATGGATGTCTATAAAAATGCTACAACAGTTTTTATAGATGATCGAAGCTTTTTAGTATCTCCCAAATATATTATTAAACACAGCAAACTTGTAGAAAACATCCATGATTTAGTTCCAAATTATTTAAGAAAAACAGAGGCAGAAACGAATCATGATCAGAAAAGCTGAAGTAAGCGATATATTTTATATTGTTAGACTAGAAAATCAAGTGTTTAATCAATCTTTAGGCAAATCATTTTTATTACAAGAATTGACAGAAAATGTATTTAGTCATTACTATGTATATGAAATGAACAAAGTAATCATCGGTTATATAGGGTTTAGAGTCTTTGATGAACAAGCAGAAATGATGAATTTTTTAATTGATCCTAATTATCAAAATGATGGATTAGGTACAGAATTATTAGCATATTGTATAAATGAGTTAGAAAAATTAAAAGTATCAACCATTATGTTAGAAGTAAGAAAGAGCAATAAAAAAGCTCAACATGTTTATGAAAAATTAGGATTTAAAATTTCTCATACGCGTAAAAAATATTATGAAAATGAAGATGGATATGTACTTGTAAAAGAGGTGAATGCATGAATATATTAGCAGTAGAAAGTAGTTGTGATGAAACAAGTGTAGCTGTTGTCAAAGACGGTAAAGAAGTGTTAAGTCATATTGTTTTATCTCAAATAGACATACATAAAGTTTTTGGTGGTGTTGTTCCTGAAATCGCATCACGTAACCATATTGTCCATATGACTAGAGTGTTTGATCAAGCGATAACAGATTCTAAACTATCGATAGATGAAATTGATTTAGTTGCAGTGACACAAGGCCCAGGATTAATTGGAAGTCTACTTGTAGGTATTAATGCAGCTACAGCATTTGCTTTTGCACATCAAAAAAAGATCATTGGTGTTAACCATTTGATTGGTCATATTTATGCAGCAAATATAGAACATGAGATGAAGTTTCCTGCACTTGCACTTTTAGTAAGTGGCGGACATACAGAACTCTTATACATAAAAGATCATATGGATATTAAAATGTTAGGAACTACATTAGATGATGCAGTGGGTGAAGCATATGATAAAGTAGCAAGAACTCTCGGTTTATCATATCCAGGAGGACCAATCATTGATAAGCTATCACTTGAAGGAAAAGAGACCTATAATTTACCGCGTGCTTATTTAGATAAAGAAGGATTTAATTTTAGTTTTTCTGGGTTAAAGAGTGCCGTGATTAATTTGGTTCATAATTCAGAACAAAGAGGCGAAAGCATTCGTGTCAATGATATGTGTAAATCATTTCAAGAAAGTGTGTTAGATGTATTAGTTGATAAGACAAAACACGCCAGTCAAATGTATGATGTGAAACAAATCATCATTGCTGGTGGTGTAGCAGCAAATAAAGGACTAAGATCTAGAATTAAAGATGAAATAAAGAATATAGAAATCTTAATTCCTTCTATAGAGTATTGTACAGATAATGCTGCAATGATTGGTGCTGCAGCGTATTTCCAATTTTTAAAGGAAGGTGCACATCCTAATTATTTATTAAGCGGATTATCAACAATCCCCTTTGAGATGATTGACAAATCATAATTAAAAATTAGCTTAAATGAATAATAAAAAAGCAACCTTATCATCTCATGTTAGATGTAGGTTGCTTTTTTGTTAATTAAGATAATGCATCTCCAACAGCAAGCAATATTGCTTTGGAACTATAAGTTGAACCACTGATAAAGTCTATATCGATACTTTGATGATTGATCACATCATCGATAATTGACTCACCATCTTTTCCTTGACCGTTTTTATGCTCTAAAATAACAATTTCAGTAATTTGATGATTAATTACGGTAACTTCAACCTTTACTGATATAAGCGGAATACTATAATACCCTAAATAAGTGCCATCTTCAACAGATGTTAAATCGATTACTGGAATCTCTTGAGCATTAAGCTTTTCAAGGCCTTTGTTCATTTGGTTGACTATGACCACTATAGCTATAATGATAAAAATAAGTATGATTGATAATATAGTCAATATTTTATATTTTTTACTCACTGTAATCAACTACCATCTTTTCAATAACAGATTCTCTTTTCTTACTCTTCCAGTTTATTGAAGTTCTATATCTTACAGATCCACCTTTGGATTCAATCAACTTTTTCATTTGTCTTAGAGAACCATTACCGCCCATCCAAGCAAAAGGGAAAAAGTGAGTAATAAATAAATCAATAACTTTATCATGATAATCTAAAACTTGATTTAGATAAGCACGCATCACTTTTGAGATTTGAAAACCATGAACTGGAGTCGCAAAAACAACATGATCATAATCTGAAAAATTAGGAATCTGAGTAAGGTTTGGATGTTCAATATTTGGATCATCTAATTCAGCTTTAATTTCTAGTAAGTCAAAATCTTTAAACTTTTCTGCAACAGATAAAGTATTACCCGTTTTCGAATAAAATACAACACATTTCTTCATTTATAGCACCTCTATCGATAAATTCTAAAATAACTATATCATATTCTTTATAAAAATAAAAGGTGGTATAATGTGAATATAAATGTATATTGACCTCAACATAGAGAAATACTTGGAATTTCAAAGCGTTCATATTGTAATTTT
>WPCI01278405.1_pt1 | contig 30161 bp, 21 predicted proteins | sample 5399871 | NCBI WGS metagenome assembly WPCI01 (sample SAMN12869469, study PRJNA574797) | sludge metagenome | isolation source: wastewater treatment of pH7 | place: China:Beijing | collected 2019-05-20 | reverse complement strand
CCCAGAGGACCCGCGAGTTCGGGATGCTGCGGACGCTGGGAGCCGGCCGGCGTCAGATCCTGAGATCGGTCCTGATTGAAAGTTTCCTGATCGGCCTGTTCGGATCGGTAATCGGCATCCTGGTCGGCTACGGGCTGGCCGCGGGGCTGAGCGCCCTGCTCAAGGCCATTGGCGCTGAATTGCCGGCCAACTCACTCGTTGTGTTGCCACGAACGATCATCGTTTCGCTGGTTATCGGCACCGGTGTGACCATGGTCTCTTCCTTCATTCCGGCGATTCGCTCTACCCGGGTTCCGCCGATTGCCGCGCTTCAGGAGAACATCGTGATCGGCGGCAAGAACCGGGTTGTTCTGCGGACCGCGATTGCGGTACTGCTCGGTCTGATCGGGCTGGTTCTGATCGGCTCGACCCTGATCAGTGGAACCGATGGGGGCAGTGGAGCGGCCAGCATCGGTGCCGGGGCTGTCTGCGTGCTGATTGCGATTTCGATCTTCGCGCCGAAGCTGGTGGTGCCGGCCGCATCGATCATCGGTGCGCCAATCGAGAAGCTTGGCGGACTGAACGGCCGCCTTGCCCGGGAGAACTCCCAGCGTAACCCTGCGAGGACCGCAATCACCGCTGCCGCTTTGATGATCGGCCTCGCACTCGTTTCTTTCGTGACAGTGTTCGCTTCCGGGCTCAGCAGCTCGGTCAACAAGGTCGTCGATGACTCGCTGCCCGGTGAGATCACACTCCAGGGGACCGGTGGTGTCCTGCCATTCCCGGCGGGCGCGATCAAGGCCGTCCAGCAGGTAGACGGGGTGGAGGCGGCTTCGGGTGTCCGCTACGTCTCGGTCAAGGTTGACGGGAAGACAGCACCGATTTCTTCGGTTGATCCGGCCGACATCGTCAAGGTCTACACGGTCGAATGGAAGGAAGGTTCGAACACCGACCTGACCGGACTGACCGACGACGAGATCGTGATCGGCGACAAGCTTGCCGATGATGTTGGCGCCGGCGTTGGCGACACGGTAACGCTCGTTTCCCAGAAGGGACAGGAGTTTGATTTCCGGGTCAGGGCGGTCATGAAGACCGACAGCATCGAGCTCGCCGGTCAGGGGATCGTCACCCAGACCGCGATGGAGCGGGATTTCAAGGTCCAGTCAAACGCGGTCGGACTGGTCAAGCTGGATCCCGGCGCCAGTCTCGAAAGCACGCAGAGTGCGGTCGAAACTGCCCTCAAGGAGCCCTTCCCCACGGTTGATGTGCTGAACCAGGGTGAGCTCAAGGAACAGCAGAAGTCACAGATAAACGGGCTCCTGGCGATGATCTATGTGCTGCTCGCGCTCGCCGTGGTGGTCTCGCTGGTCGGGATCGTGGTCACATTGATCCTTTCGATCTTCGAACGGACCCGGGAGCTCGGAATGCTGCGGGCGATCGGCATGTCCCGTCGGCAGATCAAGCGAATGGTCCGCTACGAAGCTGTGATTACAGCCGTGATCGGCGCGGTCTCGGGGCTGGTGGTCGGTGTGATCTTCGCCTTCCTGATCGGCATTCCGCTCAGCGGCGACGGTTTCGAGCTCAGTTACCCGGTTGGCACACTCGTGGTGATCCTGATCCTGACTGCTCTGGCCGGGGTACTGGCCGCGATCTATCCTGCCCGCAAGGCCGCAAAGCTGGATGTGCTGGAGGCCGTCTCCTACGAATAGGAGGATGTCCCGGGGTGGCTGGCGGCCCCGGCCCGGGTCAGGAATCGAAGCCGAGACCGAGGCGGTCCAGGGTCTTCAGCCAAAGACCGCGCCGGCCATCCTTGCGGTCGGCGGCGGCGAGACGGTTCCGAGTGAACTGGACGACACCCCAGCGCACCGGTTCCGGCGGGAAAGGCAGTGGCTTCGAGGTCGCGTACTTCAGGCGGGTTACCTCGTTTTCCACGCCATCGAGAATGTCGAGTCCGAGGCCGGCGGAGAACCGGCTCGCACCAACGCCAAGGCCGGTATGGCCGACTGCCCAGCCGACCCGTCCCTCCATGGTCGTTCCGTAGAAAGCGAAGAACCTGGAGCAGGTGTCGATCGCGCCGCCCCAGCGATGGGAGAAGCCGACACCTTCCAGTTGGGGGAAGCAGGTGAAGAAGCGCTGGGCGAGCCCGGCGAAGCTCCTTTCGCGCTGGTACGCGCTGTCCTCGACCCTTCCACCGAAGTTGTAGATCGCGTCGAACCCGCCCCAGAGGAGGCGGCCTCCGGGCCGGTCTCCGGTGGCGGCTTCGGGACCGCCATCGATCGGCCGGTAGTAATGGAACTGGTTGGAGACATCCGACATGCCCTGATTGCCGCTCCAGCCGAGTTCGTCCCATTGTCGGCGGGTCAGCGGTTCGGTCACGAGCACGTAGTCGTAGACGGGGATGACCCGGGAACGGATCTGGCGGACCGGGCTGCGGAAGGCCGCGGTGGCGAGCAGCACCTTCTCTGCCTGTATCGAGCCGTGGATGGTCTTCACACTGACTCCGGAGCCGGTCTTTTCCACACCGGTCATCTCGGTCGATTCGTGGATCCTGACGCCGAGCCCGGTCGCGTATTCGGCCAGGCCGTCACAGAGTCGGACCGGGTCTACCGTCCATTCGCCGCTCTTCTGCCAGAGCCCGCCACGGTAGATCGGTGAGTTGACCTCCGCCTGAAGCTGCTGCCGGTCAAGCAGCAGGGCCTCGTGGCCGAACTCCGCGAGTTCTTCGACCCCGCCTTCGAGCTCCTCCATCTGCGCGTCGGTCACGGCGACTTCAATCGCACCGGGCTTACGCAGATCGCAGTCGATCCCGAGTTCCCCGATCACCTTGCCGATCGCCTCGAGGTTTTCCAGCCCGAGCTTTTCCAGAAGCGGCACCTCGTCCGGAAAACGGGCGAGACCGTTGCCGATGCCGTGAACCAGCGAGGAGGACATGAAGCCCCCGTTCCTGCCGCTGGCTCCGATTGCCAGGCTCTGCCGCTCGATCAGGATGACTTCCCGGGAGGGGTCTGACTCCCGGGCCCGGATCGCCGCCCAGAGTCCGGTCAGGCCACCTCCGACCACGACCAGGTCGGCCACGGTGTTACCGGTGAGCGGCGGATGCAGCTCGGGTCGCGCCCCGGAGAGCCAGAAGGGCAGCGGTTCGGCATCGGCGAAGGAAAGCCGGTCGGACGATGACGGTTCGGACTCGGGCCAGATGGCTGTGCCTTTGGCTGATGCGATGGCCGGACTGTAGCCGACCCGACCGCTGCTGTCACAAACATTTTTCCTGCCCAAGCTTCCACGGGGCAGGCCGGTCCTTCAGGGGCAGGACGCAGTATGTATCCGGAACCTTCACCGACGATGACCTGAACGCCTCGGGCGAAGGGAAGGCGAATAGGGTCGAAACCCTTCGCGCGGTCTGGTGAGCCCTACCTGCGAACGCTCAGCTTCTTCGTGCCCGGGCGGAAGCCGGCCTTCGTGACCTTGAGGGTGAGCTTGCCGGACTTCTTCGGCCGGACCTTCAGGGTCGCTTTGCCGTTGTAGGCGGTGACCGCTGACCTGCCGCCGATGCTGACCCTGGCCGCGTCAACCGGAGCGGTGACCCCGGCGGCGTTCATGCCCTTCACAGTGACCGTGATCTTCCGGGACTTGCCCTTGCGCAGCTTGCCGGTGGCCTGGAGCTTCAGCCCGCGACATGGTTTGGCCGGCAGGGTGCGGGTGAAGGGCAGGTCACCCGCGTAGGAGCAGCCATTTCCATCGAAGATGCTGAGGTATCCGGAGCCGCTGACTTTCAGAGTGCGGCCGTTCCGCTCAAAGGTGGTGATCGCTGTGGGGGCGGGGCTGAAGTTGAAGTAGATGTCCCATGCCTGTCCTTCGCTGGCTGCCGTCCGGTAGGTCCAGGCTGCGGGCTGCTCCTCGACCGGGCGGAAGAGCCCCTTGGCGATCGCCGCCTTCAGGTCCGGACGCCAGAACTCCCAGTCGTGGCTGCCCTTGTGGACGGTGTAGTCCACGGTGGTGTTTCCGGCTGCCTTCATGGCTGCCACTGCGTCGTCATTCTGGAGCTTCAGGAAGCTTTCAAGAAGCAGGCTGATCGAGTCGCCCTCCGTGACGAAGCCGGGATTGGCCGGGTCGTTCTGGGGCCTGACCGCCGGGTCGGGCTCACCGTCGCCGGTGTAGACATCGAGATTCGTGTGGGCGAGGTTCGAGCCGAGAGCTACCGGGTCATGGCCCTCGGCGTAGAAGCCGCTTGACGGGCCGTAGACGGTGTCGTAGGGGGTGCCGCCTGCGGCGGTCGCGAAGAAGAGAATGGACTCCTCGGTGCGGATCGAGGCAAAGGCCGAAAGCGGCACCGAAGTACCGAAGAAGCCCGGCAGCATCGAGGAGGTCAGCCAGGTACCGAAGCCGCCCATCGAAAAACCGGCGATCGCGTGGTACTGACGTTCCGGCCGGATGCTGAACCTCTCCTGGACCAAAGGCAGCAGCCCCTCGCGGATGTAGTCCTCCCAGGCAGGGTTCGAGCGCTCGCCGTTCTTCCACCAGTCGGTGTAAAAGCCCTGGGCGCCTTCCGGCATGACGATCACGGCATCGAGGCCCTTGGCGGTGTTGGCGATGTCTCCGAGCAGCGGATCAGCCCAGGAGTCGAAGCGCTCGCCCGATCCGTGAAGGAGCAGGAGCAGCGGGTAGCGCTTCTTCGGTGTGTATCCGTCAGGGAGAAGCACGTTCGCCATCAGCTTCCCCGGGTGAGGCCCCATGTTCGCGGTCACCGGGCCGGCGAGATTCTGGTTCGAAGGATCCACGTAGGAGCTGGAGGCATCGATCTGGACGAGCTGCTGGGCTGAAGCCGGCGGGACCTGAGTCATCACCGCCACGAAACAGGCCAACATCGACAGCATCAGAAGTTGCGCAGCATTGAACGAGCGTCTCCCCGACTTCCAGATTCCCATGGGCGAAATCCTACCCCTTGCGGATGCGTCTACCTGATCCTGACGGCGGAAGTTCGGGTCCTGTAATTGGTGGCGGTGAGCTTGAGGGTGGCTCGGGCGGTCTTGCTGCCGGGCCGGGGTTCGAGGGTGTAGGTGACGGTTTCGGGAGTTCCGGGTTTGGTGGTGCCGAGGTTGTGGCAGCGTTTGCCGGCCGGTTTGAAGCTGCGGATAGTTTTGGCGGTGAGGCAGATGCGGGTGTTGAAGGCCCGGCCGGGTCCGGCGAGGGTCACTTTGGCCTTGACGGTGGTGGTGCCGGGGCTGTTGGCAGTCCTGGTGGTTTTGAGTTTGAGGGTGGTGAAGGGGAAGGGGCCCTGGTACCGGGTGGCTCCGAGGTCGCAGCGGTTTCCTCGCCTGCGTGCGAGTTGATCGGTCGAGAGGCAGCTCCTCGATGGTGCCTTGAGGACCGCGGGGCTGCCCGGTAGCGGGGTCATGACCCGGGCTCCGGACTTGAGGGCAAGCGGTGAAAGGCCGGTCCAGCCGACCCGGGTTGTGCTGCTTTCTTCAGTGGCCTGGCACTTCGCCATGTCCTGGGCGCTTGACAGAAGGACACGGTTCAGTTCGATGGGGTAGCGGAAGCCGAACAGGGCGAAGCAATCGGGAGTCACCCCCTTGTTGCCGGCGAGGATCGAGTCGGTGAACACGGCCATGCCGGCCGGTGGCATGTAATGGCGGAGGGGATATTCATCCACGTGAACGCCACCGGAACCAGCCTCCGAAGAATTCGCGGAAACGGTGAGATTCGTGCCGGACAGGTTGCCGAAAGCAGTCACGGCAATTCCACCGCCACCGGCCTTGGCGTGATTTCCGGCAACGGTCGAGTTGGTGGCCGTCAGGTCTCCGCCGGTGAAGATGCCACCCCCGAAAAAGTCGGAGGTGTTGCCGAAAACTGAAACCCGGTCGATTCGCAGTTGGCCCTGATGGCTGTATGAACCTTCAGGCAACGGCTGGTCTGTCACAAGTACCTGATCACCTTCCACCGCGATCCCGGCACCACTTTCGAACTGGTTGATGCCACGATCGGTGATCCGGCCGCCGGTCACGGCGAGACCCGTCAGCGTCAGGCGGGCATCCCGAAGCACATGGAGCACCCGGTCTTCGCCGTTGCCGGTGATCGTGGTTGCCCGGCGCGGGTTCCCGGCGGCAACAGTCAAGCCTTCATTCGACCAGATATCGAGGTCACCGGTCGCGTTGTTGTCTTCACCAGCTCCGGGGATCGACAGCCGGTAGTTGCCGGGTGACAGGAGAACTTTGTCCGCGCCCTGGCCCGGGTGGCATCCTCCGGCTGACTGGTTGGTCTGCGCGGCCTGGATGGCCTGCCGAAGACCGCAGCCACCGTTGGTTGCGCTGGCCGGCAGGTCACTGGTCGTGGTGACCTTGATCCCGGCGGCCCGGGAGTCCGTCGACGGAGTAAGAAGGAAAGACAACGTCAAGAAAACCAAAACAATGCTCCGGAAAAGCCCTGCTCCCTTCGAGCCCGTACCAAAACGATAAATAGGCACTACCAAATTCCCTCTCATGCGCCCTCCCTAGACTGAACTGCAAGCTGGTAGCCAACGCAAGCCTTACCAAAATGTGGCAACAACCAAGACAGACGAACCAGGTCGCCCTCAAAAGTCAGTAGCTTACGATTTTTCGCTTGAACGAAAGTGATCTCTTGACAAAGTAGTTTGTGGCTTGTCTGGCGATCAAGTCTCAATACTGCTTCTCTAAACGGACGACGACCGATGAAATCCGTGGAAGTAAACTCAACCCCATTTTTTGTCAAAGTAAGGACACGAAGTTCTCCAGTCACGAAATAATGCAACGCAAGATCTCGGCTTCGTAATCCGTCTTTGACACCCTCGAAGGACATTAATTTTTCGGCAGCATACACCGTCGCATTCATCCAAGTATCAACACCCATCAGTTGCTCCAATTTGTGGCTAGGGCAGAAAAGGCAGGCTTTGGGAATGGGAGTAGAGGATTACCAGCAACACCTATTACACCAAATTGGTGATACGGACTATCCGGCCCTTCGCCAGAGAAGAGGGAGTGCACTAAGAGAGACTTACAACGAGGACGCGAGTTCATTCCATTGCTGATCATCTGCAATGCAGTGCTCTGTCGTTGTTGCTCAACTGGGAACTTGGATGTCGCACCGGTCTCGGTGATCCAGATATCTTTAGAAGATATATAAAGCGCTTGGTCTACTATGGCGAGAATGCTATTCGCAATCTTATTGGCTAGGCTTTGGGGGTTCCCCGAATATGGCCCTAGATAATATGGGTGTATTCCTACATCATACTCAGCACAAACGGCGGATTCAAACAAATAAAGGTACTCACACCAATTTAGTCTTTGAGATTGGTGATCGGATCCATTGAGTCCGTTTCCAAATCGCTTTCCATAGATAGTATAATCTTCTGTCCATGTGGCAAAGAGACCGCCAGCAATTATTCTTGTATCCGGGGATACATAATTGTAATTCTTATATTCTTCTATCCAGGAATAGGCGTAGGTTACAAGGTCTGCATGATCTTCGTACGACATGCACCATGGATTAAAATACTGGTTAGGAAGTGGGGCAACATTGCATGGATGATTGTTCGCAGGAGGCACAGTATTTCCAGCTGAGGGCAATTGGAAGAAGTTAGGCTCATTTCCTATTTCAATCCCGGCGAGGACATTGTGCAGGATGCCGTGTTCGTCGCGCCAGCGGCTGAGACGGCGGGCTATTTCTGCGACATACTGGCCAAAGTAATCTAAAAACTGAGGAAGTATGCCCCCAGATGCACTTCTGGCCCAAACTGGAACAGTTGTTATGCAAGGGAGTATTTTAGTGTCTGTCTGGACTGCCAAATTTGCAACAAGGTCAACGAGGCGCTGTAGCTCTTCAAAATCGTTGGCGTTTTCGCAGGGGTGGTGCCATTGCCATTGAAAGTTCTGGCGGAGAACATCTGATGAACTAGCCGCGACATGGCTTGCAACGACGCTGTGTCCAAGCCCGTTTTCAACCCAGTATTTCCAAGCGTCGTTATATCCCGTTAAGCAAGAAACCGGAATTGAAGGACTCGCCGTGGAAGTCTTTAGTGTGGATCCAATCGCCGTTGAGAAGGCTATTGCTGCGGCTCCTGACAACATCCGTCGTCGAGTAAATATGGAATAACGTCCCGACTCGCTTTGGTCTCCCATAGGGTTTAGGCTACAGCGTTTGAACGATGTGTCAATACGAAAAAATGGGTATATACGTGTCTCTCTGAACGCGATGATAGTTCGGGGACTCTGATCTGGATATGCAGAAGCTTGGGCATTTGTCCCTGGGTTTGGGACGGGGAGGCGGGTCCTGTAGTTGGTTGCGTTTATCTTGAGGGTGGCCTTGGCGATCTTGCTGCCGGGCCGGTGGTGGAGGTTGTATGTGGCGGTTTTGGGAGTCCTGAGGTTGTGGCGGCTGACCTCCCACTTGTCTCTTAATCACAACCTGGCCGGTCCAGTTGCGGTTTGCCGCTCAGATCAGAGATCGCCCGCGAGGCGGGAGGCCAGCGAAGAATGCCTGCGGCCTGCTTCATCACGGCGAACCCCGACCTCGAGCGAGGGTTTGTCACCGACCATCACGCACATCTTCCTGGCCCGGGTGATTGCCGTGTAGATCAGCGGACGGGAGAGCATTCCGGAATGTGACCGGTGGCAGACGAAGATCACTACCGGGATTTCGCATCCCTGGGACTTGTGGACCGAGATCGCATAGGCGAGCTTCAGGTCACCGGACTCCGAGTACGGCAGCTCGACCGTCTGGCCGTCATCGGTCTCGAGGACGATCATCTCTTCGTCCGGGTCATCCTCGAGGAGAAAACAGATCGTGCCGTTCATCAGCTCGAACTCGTAGGAATTTCGGGTCTGGATCAACCGGTCTCCGATCCGGAACCTGTCACTCGCCGCCTTCTTGCCATCCGGGTTCAGCTCCGCCTGCAGCTCCCGGTTCAGGGCATCGATCCCGGCTTCTCCCCGGTAGACCGGGGCGAGCACCTGGGCTTCCCTGATCGGATCGAAACCGAGCCCCTTCTCGACCCTTTCACCCATCATCTCGACCACGGCGCTGCGGACTCTTTCCGGGGTGATCCGCTCGATGAAATGGAAGTCCTTCACCTGGTCCTCACCCGGCGTCAGGTGAGGTGGCCTGCCCTCGTTGATCTCGTGAGCGGCCGTGGTGATCATCGACCGGGCCGCCTGGCGGAAGATGTGAGTCAGACGGGTCACCGGGACTATCCCGGAATCGATCAGGTACGAGAACGGCTTGCCGGCCCCGACCGGCGGTAGCTGGTCGGCATCACCGACGAAGACGATGTGTGTGTCCTGGCCGAGCCCGGCCAGGAGCACGTCCGCCATGTGGAGATTGATCATCGAGGCTTCGTCGACCACCAGCATGCCGACCGGCAGGGGATGCCCCGGCTTGTAGGTCGGCTCCGAGCCCGGCCGCCATTCGAGCAGCCGGTGAATTGTCATCGCGTCGGCTCCGGTTGCCTCGGTCAGCCGGCGGGCCGCCCTCCCGGTCGGGGCACACAGCCCGATCCGTACGCCTGCCGCCTTGGCTGCGCTGACGATCGCTCTCGTACAGACCGTCTTGCCGACGCCGGGGCCACCCGTTACGACCGAGATCCGCGAGTTGAACGCACCGAGTACCGCCTCCCACTGTTCGGCGGTCAGGGATTCGTCATTCTGATCAGGCTCGCCTTCCAGAATCGCCTCCGCTTCGGCCCTTTCACGCAGCTCCGCGGCGAGCCCGCATTCCCGGTCAAGCGTGCTCTGGCGGTAGATCCGGTCCTCTTCGAGTATCAGCCCGCGGGCCTCGGTGAGTACCTTCTCCTCGGGCCGGTAGCCAAGCAGCTTGGTCGCCCGATCCCCGAGCTCGGGCAGTGGCAGATGAGTGTGGCCGCGCCGCTCCGCTTCGGTAAGCAGATACCAGGCGGCTGCCTGTGCCCGGCGATCGGATTCCGGCGGGAAGCCGGCGGCAATTGCGATCGTGTCCGCGCGAGCGAACCCGACTCCGTCTATCTCCGTGAGGCTGTAAGGGTCCTCGTGGATCGTTCGCATTGCCGCGTCTCCGAACCTGGCATGGATTTTCCCGGCCAGGTGGGCGAGTCCATGCGGTGCCAGCTCGACATGGAGATCCCGGACCGCCCGGGTTTCGTACCAGCTCTCCAGAGCGGCTTCGCGCTGCTTATCCCCGAGTCCGGGCAGGGAACCGATGATCCCGCCCGGATCGGCGGCGATCTTCTCAAGCACCTCCGGGCCATAAAGCTCGCAGAGAGCCTCGGCCCGTACCGGGCCGATGTGTCGCAGGGAACTCAGATACGCAACCTGCCCCGCCCGGTCCGAGGGGTCCATCGGCAGGGCTGTGAACACCTTGACCTGCGGCCCGAAACGGGCATGTTCGGTCCACTCGCCGGTGAGTTTCGCCCTTTCGCCCGGACGCAGATGACCGATCGTTCCCGTGGCGATGAACTCGTCCCCGGAATCGTCCCGGACCTCGATGACCGCGAACCCGTCGTCCTCCGCCGCGAAGATGGTGCGGATCACTTCGATGGCACCGTTGAAGGATGCCTCGCTTTCGAAGAGCTGTCGGTTGTCGAAAGTCACCTGCTGAGGGTAGTGGGCGCCTCGGAGACTAGACTCGCATCTCATGGCCGAGCCCTCAAAGCCGCTTGGAGACGCAGTCGCGGAGGCGACTGAGGCGGCAGGCGGTGCCAAAGCACCCGTCCGGCGCAAACGGGCGGCAAAGACCCAGGACGTCTTCGGCGGCGAGATGCGCCGCAGGGATCTGTTGCCGCTGCTGATCCTCCACCTGATTCGCGCCGAGCCTTCCTACGGCAACCAGTTGATCGACGCGATCGAGACTCTCACCCAGGGCGTGATCTCGGTCAACCCGAACACCATGTACCCGTTGCTCCGTGATCTCGAAAGCCGGGGAATGATCGAGGGAAGCTGGGAACATCCCGACAAGAGAACCCGTCGGTTCTATGCGATCACCGAGCCGGGAGAGCGGGCCTATCAGGAACTTCTGCCGGAAATCGAGCCTTTTCTCGACTCGGTGATCCGCTCGGTGACGATGATCAAGGCCGAGGTATACGGCTCCTGATCGCTCTTGCTGCTAGTTTGCGCGACTGTAAGGCCGGGAGGAGAGAACCGGCACCGCATCATGATGTTGGAGGAAGTTATGCCGACTGGGACAGTCAAGTGGTTCAGCGACGAGAAGGGCTTCGGATTCATCACACCCGATGATGGCTCCAAGGACGTCTTCGTCCACCACAGCGCAATTCAGTCCGATGGGTTCCGCACCCTCGCTGAAGGCGCCAAGGTGAGCTACGAATCCGAAGAGGGCCCGAAGGGTCCCGCAGCCGCTTCCGTCGAGACCATCTGATCCGGTCTCGGAAGCTGTTTGAAACGGCCGCCTCAGGGCGGCCGTTTCGCTTGCAGGGCAAGCTAGGGTAACTTCACGGGTCATGTACAGCACAGGTGGTATCGCTAACCGGTTCGTTCCTCTTTGGACCAGGGTTGAAGCCCGGCTGAACGGCGAGCTCCCGGCCGCGATCAGGTTCTGGGACGGCAGTGAGATCGGCCCCGGCGAGGAGGGGTCCTGTCCCGATGTGATCGTGCTGCGCAGCAAACGCGCAATGACTTACGTGGTGACCCGTCCCGATCAGCTAGGGGTTGCCAGAGCTTTCGTCTCCGGCGACCTGGTTCTCGAAGGCTCGATCGAGCGGGTGATGGCCGGCGGCGCCGCGCTTTACGGCTTCGACTTCACCGTCCAGGACAAGCTCGAAGCAGCCCGGCTGGCGATCACTCTCGGCGCGGTTAGCGTGCCACCGCCCAAACCGCCGGAAAGCGAAGCGAAACCGAAAGGGCGTCTCCACTCGCTGCGCCGGGACAGTGATTCGGTCCGGCATCACTACGACGTTTCGAACCGGTTCTACCGCCAGATCCTCGGTCCGACAATGGTCTACTCCTGCGCCTACTTCGAAACACCGGAGGACAGCCTCGAGGAAGCCCAGATCCGCAAGCTCGACGTGGTTTGCCAGAAGCTGAGGCTTGAGCGGGGCGAGCGCCTGCTCGACATCGGCTGCGGCTGGGGCTCGATGGCGATCCATGCCGCGGCCAACTACGGGGTGGAAGTCGTCGGGGTGACACTCTCCCCTTCACAGGCGGAGCTGGCAAGGGAAAGGGTGACCCGGGCGGGACTCGACGAAAAGGTTGAAATACGGGTTCAGGACTACCGGGAAATCACCGACGGACCGTTTGACAAGATCTGTTCGATCGGGATGTTCGAGCACACCGGTGCCGACATCGACACCTACTTCGAAGAGACCGCAAAGCTGGGTCGGGCGGGCGGGCTCGCGCTCCACCACGGCATCTGCCGGCAACACAGCGATGAAGAGTCACCGAACACGTTCATAACCCACTACGTGTTCCCCGACGGGGAACTGCACCGTGTGGCACGGGTCATTGCCGGCCTCGAACGCTCCGGTCAGGAACTGCGTGACGTCGAAAACCTGCGCGAACACTACGCACTCACCCTGCGCCACTGGGTTGCCAACCTCGCCGCCGGGCAAGAGATGGCGATCGCCGAGGTGGGGGAGGAACGCGAAAGGATCTGGCGGCTCTACATGACCGCGAGCTTCCTCGCCTTCGAGAGGGGGGACATCGGCGTCAACCAGATTCTGGCCGTCCTGCCGGAGCGTGAAAGGACGGCTCTCTACCGGCCTTCGGCCGGCCTCGCGCTTGAGCGACCGTCCTTCGTACGGCCGATGGAATCAGTGGATAGTGCCGTGGAAGCCTGAACCGCGGGCATATTCGGTTGCTTCCGTCACGCTGAGCGGTGGCGAGATCAGGAACCCCTGGGCGAGATCACAGCCGAGATCACGCACCATCTGAAGCTGGGTTTTCGAAGAGACCGCTTCCGCAACCACCGTCAGGGAAAGCGCCCGTCCGATCTGGGTGATCGCATCGGCGATCGCTGACGGACCCCGGTCACCACGACCGAGGCCCTCCACGAAGGTGCGGTCAATCTTGATCACGTCGAGCGGGAACTCGCTGAGGTAGCTCAGTGACGAGTAGCCGGTCCCGAAATCGTCGAGCGCAACAAGTACCCCGAGCTCATGGATTTCGGTGAGTACGTCATCGATCACCTTGCTTCCTGTCAAGAGCACGTTTTCAGTGATCTCGATGGTCAGCTGTTCCGGCTGTAACTCATGAATGACCAGCAACTCGGCGATGTCCGTGGCCAGCCCGTTGCGCCGGATCTGGCGCGAAGATGCGTTGACGGCAATCCGTGGAAGGCGCTCAGTGCCGGGATCGCTCGACCAGATTCCGACCTGGCGCATCGCCTCGGCCAAAACCCAGCTGTCGATCCGGCTGATCAAGTCGCTTTCTTCGGCAATCGGGATGAAGCGGTCAGGCTCGAGGATCCCCTCATCCGGATGGTGCCAGCGGGCCAGCGCTTCGAAGGAGGCGAGGCTGCCGTCCCGCAGGTCGATGATTGGCTGATACGCAACTACCAGCTCATCGTTTTCGATTGCGTTGTGAAGCTGGCGCTCAACATCGAGGCGCCGGAGTACCCGGTCGCGGATCGGCTTTCCGAACGACTCAACTCTGGCCCGGCCGGATTCCTTGGCCAGGTACATGGCCGCATCCGCCTCCCGGATCAGGTCCTCGGGTGATTTCGGGTCTTCCTGGCCGGGGCGGAAAGTGGTGACACCGATGCTGGCGGTAATGAAGCGTTCCGTGCCGGCCACAGGTATCGGTTCGGAAAGGCTCTCGAGCATCCGGTTGGCAATCTCGCGGGCTTCCTCGACTGTCTCGATCGACGCGAGAACGATGCCGAATTCGTCGCCACCGAAACGGGCGACTGTGTCACCCCGGCGTATGCTGGCGGCAAGCCGTGGAGCGATGCCGCGCAGCAGCTCGTCACCCGCGTGATGCCCGATTCCGTCATTGATCAGCTTGAAGTGATCGATATCGAGGAAGAGCAGACCAACTGTTCCCGACTTCGAACCGGCTTCGTCTATAGCTTCGCCAATGCGCCTTGTGAAGAGTTGGCGGTTGGGAAGGTCGGTCAGCGGATCGTGGTTGAGCCTGTGTTCCAGCGATTGGTCGCTGCGGCTCCTCTCGATCGAGTTGCCAAGCACATTCGCGGTAGCCCGAAGGAAGTTCCCGTCCTGTTCGTTGAACGCGTTCACACTCGATGAATGGACGAGGATGATTCCGAATTGGGCGACCGCTCCCATGATCGGGGCAATCATCGAGCTCCGTACGGACTCCGGCAATTGGTGCCTGAACCGTTCAAGGCGCGGGTCATCGTCCCAGGAAGGAATCAGCACCACATCGCCGTGGATCAGGTGACTGTCGGGGTACCGTTTGATGTCGTACGGCAAGGTGGTCGACCAGCCATGTTTCCCCGATCGGTGACGGAGATGCAGTTCCCTGAAGTCCTCCTGCTCCCAGATCGAAGCCACCAGCACATTCTCGAATCGTCCGATCCAATCGGCCGCATACCGGATAAGGGAATCCGGGTCCTCACCGCGAATCGCCATTTCGCCAAGCTTCGCGACCAGCAACTGCTGCTCGGCCTTGACCTCGACCGCGGCCTCCGCTGACTTCAGGGCGGAGATGTCCTGCATGACCCCATGCCAGAGAGGGATGCCGTTCTCATCCCGGACAAGCCGGGCGCGCTCGTAAATCCACACGTAGCGGCCGTCCCGGGTCCTCAGCCGATACTCGGCGGGAGGGTGAAGATCAAGCCCGATCAGCCTCTCATCCTCGAATGCCAGCGCACGTTCACGATCGTCGGGATGGATCGCCCGGTACCAGTTGGATGGATCGGAGATCCATTCCTCTGGCGTGTAGCCGAGGATACGCTCGATCTGCGGGCTCACGAAATGCCAGGCACCGGATTCACCCATCTCGGCGGTGTAGAGGATCGCGGGCACCGAATCAATCAGGCCCTCGAACCCCCGGGCATCCAGAGATGCCCGTACCTTTGTGTATTCGTCGGATGAGGGTCCCGGTCCGCGAAACGATCTGGTGGCCGGGCCGTTGACCGGGTTTGTGAACTGGCGGAGCCAGACTGCGAGGGCATCGGCGGCTGCCTGGAGATCATCGGTCCGGGCCATGCTCTCTGGCGCCCAGGCCGCGCAGATCCTGAGTCCGGGGAGGTCAGCCGGGGCCAGGCAGGCGATGTTGGCACCCTCGATGGTGCCGGTGGCGGAGCCGGTCGTTGCGCCGATGGGGACTGCGCCGAGCTCGGCGATAGTCAGCGGGTCGAGGCGTATTGGCCGGGCAGCGAGCGGACCTTCAGCGTCAGAGATGACGACGGCTATTGCCCCGAACTGTTCGACTATGGCGCGGGCGGTGACTTCCGTGGCCTGGCTGCCGGAACGTGCCCTGCGCAAGTCAGTAGTCAGCACCTCCCGGGATGGCAGGTTTCGATTGTCCCGGCTCATGCGATTCCGGCGATCGATCGCACGGCCGATTCGATCAGTTCGGGTGAGGTGCCGATATTGAGTCGGAAGTGCCCCGATCCACCGCTGCCGAACCGGGGGCCGCCCGACACCGCTACCCCTGCTTTCTCGAGGATCAGAGCGGAAGGATCAATTCCCAGTCCGAGCTCGCCAGCATCGATCCAGGCAAGGTATCCGGCCTGCGGAGGCCGGTAGACGGTGTCCGGCAGGTACTCATCCAGCAGGTCTTTCAGCAGGTGCCGGTTGGCGTCCAGCCTTGCCACCACCTGATCGAGCCAGTCTTCGCCTCGTTCGAAAGCGGCGATCGATGCAATCACCCCGAAATGACCGCAATGGGTCGCACCGGCTGGCAGCCGGGAAACAATCCGGGCGGCTCGCTGGCTTGCAGTAACGATCACCGCGCAGCCGAGACCGGCGATGTTGAATGTTTTCGAGGCTGAGGTCACGCAGATCCCGCATTCCCGCGCGGCATCGGAGACATCAAGGAAGGGTGTGTGGGTAACGCCCGGGAGTGTCAGCGGGGCGTGGATTTCGTCAGCGAGAATCCAGGCATCGGCTTCAGCGGCCATCTCGGCAAGCTGCTCCAGCTCGCTCCGGGAGGGGACGGCACCGGTCGGATTGTGGGGGCTGCAGAGAATCATCGCCCGGGCCCCGGCCTGGAACCTCGCCGCGATCCCTTCGAGGTCGAGCTTTCCGTCCGGAGCAACGGGCACTTCGATCAGCTCGGCTCCGACCTCAGGCACAATCGAGAAGAAGGGGAAGTAGACCGGCGGCGTGACCACTACGCCTTCCAGCGGACCGGTGACCAGATCAAGCAGGGCCCTCAACCCTCCGACCACGTCACTGGTGGCCGTGACCTGTCCGGGGTCGACCTCCCAGCCAAAGCGGCGGGCGGCGAAACCGGCGAAGGAGTCGGCGAGGTGGGAGGCTGCCGGGTTGGCATAGCCCGTGTCATCGAGTTCAACCGCTTCAACCAGCGCATCCTTCACCGGCCTAGCCAGCGGGAAATCCATTTCTGCCACGAAAGCCGGCAGGACATCATCGGGGAAAGTGGTCCATTTCGCGGAGCGTCGCCGTCGGAGGCGGCCGAGCGGAATCTCAGTGAGGTTGTACTGGTCGTGAGGCAAGATTAATCGGCATCCATTGTGGGTCCGGGACCATTTTGCACCGGCGCGTCAAGCTCCATCCGGAATCCGGACTCTGGCAAGACGGCAGTCACGAGATCCATGACGGTTCCGGACCGCCATTCTGGCTGAAAGGTCAGGCCGCGTCTGAAAGTCCGCTGGCCTGTGACTGGGCGATGCGGAGGCCACGAAGGTTCAGCCAAGCGGGACTTACCGCTTCCAGGTCCCGGCGGACAGCTGGAGCGATCGGTTCAAGGCTTGCTTCCAGGCAGGCGTTGAATTGGCGCGAAAGGTCCTCTTCGCTGTCGGTCTGGGCCTGCTTCTTCAGGAACGACTCATGCCAGTTCTCAAGCGAATCAGCCGATCGGTCGAAGATCTCTTCCGGGCCGGGCCGGGCCGCTCCGAAATGATCGAGATAGACGTTTGATGCCTCGACTTCGGAAAGCCGGTCAATCGAATTCAGTGAATCTTCAAAAGAAAAATCCCAGGGCGGGGTGGAGGGACGAACAACCCGGCTGCCCGGAAGCTGGACGCCCAGAGCATCCCCGCAGAAGAGTGAAGAGGTTGCGGGATCCAGAAAAGCCATGTGGTCGGCAGTGTGGCCCGGTGTGGAAATCACTTCGATCACCCTGTCGCCGAGGTCGATGCGGTCGCCGTCGGCAAGTGCCCGGATGCGGTCGCCAGGGATCGGAGTGGGCATACCGAAGATGGAACATACCTCTTCGCCGTGGAGTTTCTTCAGGTCTGAAACTAGCTCGGTGGGGTCAGCCAGCAACCCGGTGACGCCGGCTGGTGCGGCGATCTCCGCCTTTGGGTATTGCCGGGCAATCACACCGGCACCGGCGGCGGCGTTGGGGTGGATGTGGCTCAGAAGAATGAGATCCACCCGGATCCCTCTGGCCTTGAGGGCTTCGAGCACCTTCGGGGCGGCATTGGCCGGACCCGGGTCGACAAGAGCGACGCGGGTGCCGGGGATCAGGTAGGAACTCGACTTTCCCGGGCTGTCATTCAGCATCGGATCGACCAGGATCGGGTCGCTGCCGAGGAGTGCTGCCGGCTGCGAGGGCGTGGGGGGGCTGTTTACGGCGTCGCCTTCGGGCCGGTCGTCGCGGCTGCGGCGACTGCCAAAAACCTTGGTCGGGACGTGGAAGCGCGTGTTCAATTCACCCTCTGGCTCTCTAACCGTCCATCTTCCAGATGGATTCGGTTTTCCCTTCATCTCCCTGTAAAACCATCAACGATCGCCAGCATGCCGGTTCCCCCGGACGGTCAAGTGAACCTGGGGTGAAGGCGTTGTCTGCCGGCATGTCCCGAAGGTGACCGGTCGGACCTTTAAAGCGAAACGCCCGCCGGTTGGCGGGCGCGCTCGCGTTGCCTGGGTGGAGCCGGAGGCCCCGGGTGGATCGGGCCTAGATGGGCTCGACCGAAGCGGCTGCCGGACCCTTGGGTCCGTCTTCTGCTTCGTAGCTCACCTTGGCTCCCTCGGCGAGGGTGCGGAAGCCATCAGACTGGATGGCGGTGTGGTGAACGAAAACGTCCTTAGAACCGTCGTCCGGCGTAATGAAGCCGAAGCCCTTTTCGTCACTGAACCATTTGACTGTGCCTGTAGGCATTTAGTCCTCCAACATTGGTGCTGCGAAACGCGGAGGATGCTGGTAAAGCAACGACTGCGAGCGCTACACACGACTTTGTCGGGGCTTTACATCCCCGACCCTGTTTCGGGACCGTAGCAGTATCTGCTCGATCTCGCTTGTTTTGTTACAAGGTTCAGCTAGCTCTGGGCACGCCCGCGTGAACGGTTCTGCCGGCGCTTGCTCTTGCCGCCGCCACTCTTGCCGCCGCTGCTCTTGCCGCCGCTGCTCTTGCCGCCGTAGCCCCCTGAGCTGCCGCTCCGGTTGCCGCTGCCGTTCCGTGATCTGTTGCCGCCCTTTCCTTTGGGCCGGCTGCTGGTCCTTGAACGCTGCTTCGGGTGGCTTTCCGCATGGATCGAAACAGGTCCGCCACTTGCTTCCCATTCGCGGTGGAGTCCGAGTGATTTGGCGATCTTGCCCATCTCCCGGGCCTGATCGGCCTGGACGAAGCTGACTCCGTTCCCATCGGCGCCCGCACGGCCGGTGCGGCCGACCCGGTGGACGAAGGTGTCCTGGTCTTCCGGCATGTCGAAATTGATCACATGGGTGACATCCGCGACATCGATTCCCCGGGCGGCGACATCGGTGGCGACGAGAGTGTCTACCTTGCCATCCTCGAAATCGGCCAAGGCCCGTTGACGCTGGTTCTGGGACTTGTTGCCATGCATGGCTACTGCCCGGACCTGCTTTGTCCGCTTGCCGAGCTTCTTGACCAGACGATCGGCCCCATGCTTGGTTCTCACGAAAACGAGGGTTCGTCCGCGCCCGTCCTGCTCAAGTTCGCCGACCAGGGTCTCGAGCTTGGCTTCATGGGAAACATGGACAAACCGGTGGTTGATCTTTCCCTGCTTCTCCTCGGAATTCCTGTTCACGTGAGTTTTCGGATCGATCGTGTAGGCAGCTGCCAGTTTGCCGGCCGCACCCTCGAGAGTCGCCGAGAAGAAAAGGGTCTGGCGTGACGAATCAACTTGCTTCACGATCCGGTCAACCGCTGGCTTGAAGCCCATGTCGAGCATGCGGTCCGCCTCGTCAAGAACGAGGTATCTGACGTGCTCAAGTGAGAAGGCGCGGCGCTGAAGCTGATCTTCGAGCCGGCCGGGACAGGCGACGATGATGTGGGCCTTGGCTGCGCGTCTGGCTTGCTGCTGGAGGCCGACGCCGCCGTAGACGGCGGCGATCGAAAGCGCCCGCGCATGGCAGATGCCCTCCATTTCGTCGACGATCTGGCTGGCGAGTTCCCGGGTGGGAGCGAGGATCAGGGCCGCGGGGCGACGTGAATCGGCGGCGATCAGGTCAGCCAGAGGCACTCCGAAGGCAAGGGTCTTGCCGGAACCGGTCGGAGACTGGACCAGGACGTCGTCGCCATCGAGGATGTCCTCGATGACCTGGCGCTGGATCGGGAATGGTGCTTCGATTCCGCGTTCGCGGAGGGAATCGACCACGGCTTTAGACACGCCGAGATCGGCAAAAGACTGCTTGGTCATGCTGTTCTGCTTCCTGTAAAAAATGAAAGGGGAGATCCGGTAACCCCAAGACGCCGGTGAACCGGACGAAAACAGGAAGGAACTGAACCTCGATCGCGTCCGTTCGGGACTGCGACCGCTAAACACGGTAGCAGGCCGGTTCCCGATACCCTTGTTGACCCGCGAGTCAACTTCTCGCATCCACTGCGGGCAAGCCGCCCGCAAGGCTCTCAACTCAACGCCCCGGAGGACCAAGAAACCTCATGTTCGTACACAAGGCAGCCGTCGTCGGCGGCGGCACCATGGGCGGTCAGATCGCCCAGGCGATCGCCGCAGCTGACATCCCGGTCGTGATCAAGGACGTCGACCAGAAGTTTGTCGACCACGCAATCGAGGAAGTCAGAAACGTAACCACTGGCCAGCTCGCCAGCAAGGTCAAGAAGGAAAAGATCACCCAGGAGCAGGCGGACGCCCGCCTTGCCGAGGTGCTCGGCAATGTGACCGGCACCGTCACTTACGACGAGTTCCGCGATGTCGACTTCGTGATCGAAGCCGTGCCGGAGAAGATGGCTATCAAGCAGGCTGTATTCGCCGAGCTTGATGCGGTCACGCCCGGTCATGCGATTCTTTCCTCAAACACCTCGGCCCTCTCGATCTCCGAGATAGGCGAGGCCACGCTGCGGCCCGACAAGGTTGTCGGTTTCCACTTCTTCTACCCGGCATCGGTGATGCCGCTGGTCGAGGTGATCATGGGTGACGACACCTCTCCGGAGACTGCCCAGACCTCCTCGAATTTCGCACAGGCGATTGGCAAGTCGCCGATTACATGTGGTGAGATTCCCGGCTTCGTCGTCAACCGCATCCTCAACTCGGCCGTCGGGGAGATCTGGCGTGCCCAGGAGGAACGCGGACTCTCGATCGCAAAGATCGACGAAGGCGTTGGCGCTGCGAATGTCTCCCCGATGGGACCGTTCATCCTGATCGACGTCCTCGGACTCGACACGGTCTACCACGTCGCCGAGCATCTCAACGAGTCATATGGTGACCGCTTCTACGTCCACCAGGGCATGAAGCAGCTGGTTGCCGACGGCAAACTCGGTGCCAAGACCGGCGGCGAAGGCATGTACAAGGACGGTCAGCCGAACGTACCCGGTGACGCCGACGCCGATGCCGCGGAGTTGACCGAACTCTTCCTCGCCAAGTCGCTGGTCGAGGCCTGCCTGATCCTCGAAGAAGGAGCCTGCAGCGTCCGCGACATTGACTGGGGCATGATGAACGGTGCCGGTTTGAACCCGATGAAGGGTCTCTTCCCGCCGTTCTGGAAGGCCGACCTCGAGGGGCTGGACGTTTCGCTGGAACGGATCGAGAAGCTCAACGAGAAGTACGGCGACGACCGCTTCCCGGTACCTGTCACGCTCAAGCGCCTGGTCGCTCAGGGCCGTCTCGGTCTGAAGAACGGACAAGGCTTTTACCCTTACCCTCAGCCGGACGAGGGTGATCAGCCCGAAAAGGTCAAGCTGGAGACACGCGGCGATGTCGCGATCGCCTGGCTGGCAAACCCGCCGATGAACGCGATTTCACCCCAGGTCATCGAAGACCTCGGCACCGTCTGGGAGAAGGTCACCGCCAATCCGGATATCGGTGCGATGGTCATCGCTTCTTCGATCGGTCCGATCGTCTACTCGGCCGGAGCTGACATCAAGGCATTCACCAAGATGGACACCGAAGGTGGTGCCGCATTGATCCAGAACGGTCACGACCTGCTGAAGAGCTTCGGTGAAGGCCGGGTCGCCACCATTGCCGCCGTCAACTCGCTTGCTTTCGGCGGCGGCTGCGAGCTGGCAATGGCCTGCGATTTCCGTGTTGCGGCTGAATCCGCGGTCTTTGGCCAGCCGGAGATCAAGCTGGGCATCATTCCGGGCTTCGGTGGAACTCAGCGCCTGCCGCGCCTCGTTGGCTGGGGCAAAGCCCTGGAGATGAACACCATTGGTGACCCCATCTCGTCGCTTGATGCCCTGGAGTCCGGACTGGTGAGTGAAGTTGTGCCGGATCAGGAACTGTTCGACGTCGCCGTCAATTGGGCGAAGCGTCTCGCGGGCCAGGCTCCTCTGGCTATCGAGCAGGTCAAGCAGGTCTCTTTCCGCGGCGGTGATGCCGACGCCGGAATCGAGGCCGAGAAGGCTGGTTTCGCCAAAGTCTTCTTCAGCGAAGACGGCAAGGAAGGCATTTCGGCCTTCCTCGGAAAGCGAAAGGCGAACTGGCAGGCGAAGTAGTTCGCCCGGCCGATACGCCCGTTTCTTCGAAAGGCCCGTCCCGCGTTTGCGGGGCGGGCCTTTTTCCGGCGCGGATCCCGTGGCGGATGACTGTGTTCCGGCGGATTCAGCGGGTGGTGACCGTGATCCGGTAGCGCTGGTACTGCTCGGATGTCGCCGGTGACGGGGTCAGCGCGACCCAGACCTTTTGTGGCTTCTTCTTGAGGTTCCGGATCAGGATGCCCTCGGTCTTCGGGAAGCGTCGGTTGGATCGAACGATCAGGTTCTTGCGCGGCCTAAGGATTGACCTGGCCTTCGGTTTCATGGCCGCGAGACTCACGTCACCTTCCATTTGTGCCACGTTTACGGTGATCTTCCGTCCTGCGGGAATCTTCACGGCGTAGACATCTGCCGGGTCCTTGTCCCGCGAGAGTGTCGCCTGAATTTTCCGGAGTTTGCCTTTGCCCGGCTTCCACAGGAAGGGCGCACGCGGCTTGATCAGCGATCCGTTGATCCAGCGGATGTCATCATTCGGTTCAAACGGGTCGTCAGCGGGTGTTGGGGCCGCCAGGCTGCGTTCGATGCTGAGCATCCCTTCGCCGTACTCGGGGTCCCTGCCGGGCGCGCCGAGATCGGTCGCCGAGGTTGTGAGGAGACGGCTGATCTGCAAGCTGTCGAGTGCCGGCCGGGCCTGACCGAGCCAAGCTGCCGCGGCCGAGACCATGGGGGCGGAAAAGCTGGTGCCGCTGACCGGCTCCCAGCGCCGTTCAACCACGGTGTTACCGGCAGGATCAGTGGCGTTGGAAACGATTGGGGCAAGGACGGACTGGCCGGGCGCGGTGATGTCCACCCCGGAATTTCGGGTCGAGAAGGAAGCGACCGCGGATTCAGCATCAACTGCTCCGACCGAGACAACATGCGGATCGGTGGCGGGCCGCATCGGAGCGTTACCGGTCGCTCCGGAGTTGCCGGCCGCGGCGACGGGGAGCGACCCCAGCTTCACTGCGTATTGCGTTGCCTTGAAATGGGTGAAGCAGGAGCCAGACGGGAAGGTGTAGCTCATGTTGATAACGGCGGCACCGCTTTCCGCAGCGGACGCCACAGCCGCGGAAGCGGTGGAGCATTTGAGGCCCGAAGGGAAAAGCTGCATCCTTGCTCCGGGCCACACGCCACGTATGCCGAGCATCTCTCCGGGCGAAGCCGCGATTCCGGCCACCGCAGTTCCATGCCAGTCGGCATCCGCGCCGAGTGATTTCGCGCCGGTCAGGCTGGCATTGACAAGGTCAGGGTGCAGGGGGTCGATCGATTCTTCGACAAGGGCGATCAGCGGGCTTTCAGGCGTCACCTCGGGAGGGGTCACGTCACCCGGGCTGACGATCCGGTTGAGCCACCATTGCTGGTCACTGAAGAGGTCGAGCGGGTAGCCGCTCCGTGTGACCGCCACATCCGGTTCGGCGTAAACCAGCCTGTCGGCCCGGTCGAGGCGACGCGCCAGCGCCCTGGCGGCACCCCGGTTGATCCGGTACGAGCCGAACTCCTCGTCGATCGCGGTCGCCCCGGTACTCGCGGCGATAGACGCGGTTCCCGGGCCGGGGACGCCGCCGACAATCCATTGCCGGCTTTCCGATCCCGCGACCTTCCCGGACGCGCTGGTGGCAGCATCTGAAGGCAGGATCACAGGTGGCGCTTCGACGGAGGCTGGTGGAGCCTCCGCGGAGACCGCCGGGGTACCGAAACCGAGCGCGGCAAAGGCGGTGAGCACGATCAGGGGCAGCAGCGCCGGCTTTCGGCCGACCTTCCGTTTCCGTGGCTCTCGCCTACGTTCCCCGCGCTGAATTTCAGATTGCTGCATGCCTGCCTTTAACCCGGGCCACGGCTCTTGGTATCGCCTGAACGGTAAATATTCCAGACCGGGCCGCGGTAGCCCTGCCCGGTGTCGACCTCTAGGCTGGCGGCATGGCATATCCAGAAGCCGTGCTTTTCGACAATGACGGTCTGGTGCTTGACACCGAAGCGGTGTGGAGCCGGGCGGAACAGAAGCTGTTCCGGATCCGTGGCGTGGAGTTCACGATCAACCACAAACGCAGTCTGGTTGGCTCATCGGCGGAGATCGCCGGTCGCAAACTGGCCGGATTCCTGGCTGAACCCGGGCGGGATGCCGAACTGATGGATGAGCTGAATGCCCTGGTCCTGGCCGAGCTTGAAGGCGGTGTGGACGCGATGGTGGGGGCCCGGGAGTTGATTGAGCTGCTGAGGCTGGCTGGAGTGCCGGTTGGGCTGGTTTCGAACTCCCCTCGCCAGTTCATCGAGCGATCCCACGAGGTGGCTGGCACCGGCTTGCCGTTCGACGCCGTGGTCAGCGGGCACGAGGTACCTGAGGCCAAACCGGCCCCGGACGCCTATCTGGAAGCCTGCCGGATGCTGGGTGTGGAGCCTGGAAAGCGCGTGATCGGGCTCGAGGACTCGCCCTCGGGTGTCACTGCCGCGGTCGCGGCGGGACTCTTTGTGATCGGTGTCCCCTCTGTGCCAGGGATCGAGCTCGACCATGCGGATCTGGTTGCCCGTTCACTCGAGGACGAGCCGGTCCTTCACGCTCTGGGTATCGAATCCCGCTGATCTACTGATCGAGGATCCGCCGCCTTCGAATCACCCGCTCGGCGAGCGCCAGGCCTTGTTCGATCTTTGGCAGGTCAGCCGGGTCCGTATTGCCGCTGGCTGCCTGACGGGTGATCCGGGTCAACTCGGGAAGCAGCTCCTCGAGCTGGTCGAGGTCACTTTCATGACCTTCGTCTTCAACCGCGAACTCGAGTTCCGCGACCGTAGCTTCAACTGCCGGCCCGATCGCCAGCGCTGCTGCTGCCGGGTTGCCGGTGTTCAGGTCGAGTCTGATCCGGGGTATGAGCAACTCACAGGCGGCGGCGCGTTCCCGGCCCCCGAGGATCGCTGCGGTTCGGGCTGTCGGCCTGGTCCGGCCCAGCCTTTCACGCCTTCCTCCGCCGGTGCCTCCCCGCGCATCAATGTCGAAAGCCTCGATGAAACGTCCCGATGCAACCTGGTCACCGTCCCCGTATCCAACTCTCGCCGCGAGGATCTGACCTATCGCGGTCGGGGTGCCGAAGGGAACGCCTGATGCGGCGGCGTCCGCAGCGCGGACACGATCGAGCGTAAAGAGGGTGTCGTCGAGCAACTCGTCGGTGAACTCCTGTTCGCCGAGCCGGTCGAGCCAGTCGTTCCCGGCGGTTTCACCCGCCAGCGGCTCGTCCGCCCGGATCACGGTTACCACGGAGACGGTCACGGAGACCGGAGTTTCGGAGCGCACCGACTTTTTCGGTCGCCGGCGGCGTCTCCGGGCCGGCGGGAGGGCACCTTCGGTCTCGATGACCAGAACCCGCTCGGCGGGTCCGTTGCGGACCAGGTAACGGCCGTCATCGAGTGGGAGGCTGCCGGCCAGCTCGATCTGGATGAAGCCGAACAGGGGACTGATCGCGGCTACTTGTCTTCGTCCGGTTCGTTGCCCGACTTCTCGGCCGGGAGTGCGTCACCCGAGGGAGTGGTCGGAACGTCCGGATTGCGGATCTGGCCGAGACGCTCGGTCAGTGCTTCCCACTGTTCCGCTCCGAGGGTCGCGGCGATCGAGCCGCCGGGCTGGTCGGAACCGGCCATCGGGCTGAAGCCGACATGGAGATGGTCCCCATGGTCGCCCATGGCGAAGCCGGCCGTCTGCGGGTACTCGAGCAGCGAGATGACCTCATCCGGGGCCATCGTGCCCTGGAGGCTGAGCACGAGGCGGGCGACCTGGTCGGTCAGCGAGCCAGGGCCCTGGGTGCCCGGGGTCACAACCTCGCCGTTGATGGCCGCGATGTCGATTGCCGAGCCACGGGTGTGATTGGACACATTGCCGGAGGTAGTGATCGAACCTTCGCGTCCACAGAGCATCGAGGTGATGAGCATCGTGTACCCGTGGGCGGTGATGAACTCGATCGATGCCAGTATCCGGCGGTCAACCGATCCGCCAGCGATGTAGTCGCGGTCACACTGCTGGGTGAACTCGACCATGTCGTTGTTGAGAACCCGCTTCTGGAGCGCGGACTTGGAGAGCAGCAGAATGCCACCGACTCCGAGCTTGCTGGAGAAGCGGTCCTTGCCACGGGCGCTGTAAATGTTGGTTTCCGCGAGCAGCTTCCACCCGTCGAGGAAAGGCTTCGGATCGATCTGCGGGGTGTCTTCGCCTCCGGGCTTGATCGAGAAGTTGACGGCTGACCCGGGGGATTCGCCAAGACGGCCAAGTACGGTGCCGGCGACCACGCGAGAGCCCTTCTTGAGCTCGTGGAGCTCGGTGGTTTCGGGGTCGAACTTGTAGATACCGCTGCGGCTGCCGTCATAAATCAGGTAGTCACCGGGCTTGCCATCGATCCCGATCCCCTGGGACTGGCGGACCGCGTTCTGAATTGACTGACCATCGGTGGAGGATCGTTGCTGGTTACTGGGTCGCAGGGGACTGGCATAGACCCGGCTGCGGACGTTCTCGGTGTTGTGGTTCGACGGGGCCGGGACCTGACGTATCTCGTCCTGGGAATCGCGGCGCTCGACGGCGGTTGAGACTGCCGGGTCCTCCTGCTCCGGGGAGGTGGCCGGATCGCTGGCGGCGGCGTCTGCGGCAGCGGCAGCATCGGCGGCTTCGGGGTCGACCAGCACTTCGCTGATGTTCTGCTGTTCCTTCTCGGAAGGCTTGCCCGAACCCTGACCTTCAGCTTGAGGGTCAGATCCGGTGTCATTTCCGTCCGGGGAGGAATCGGCTGCCTTTTCCTCGCCCATCTCTGCCTCGGCGTCGGGTCCCTGGTTGCCGGAGTCCGACTCAACCGGATCAGGAGCTCCGATATCCGACTCCTGGAAGGCGGTGGCGTTGGTTGGCTCGGGCTGGGGAACCGGGTGGACAGTCGAGACCGAACCGAGGCCTGCGTAGCTGTACCGGTTTCCGTAAGCGTCCTCGAGCACGATCGTGCCGGTTTCCTGGTTGATCTCGGAGATTGTGCCGTCGTTGACAGCGATCACCGGCGATCCGCCCGACGCGGTGATCGCGATGGTGCGGCGGGCTGCTGATGATTCGATGTTCTGGGAAGCGGTGCCGTTCTGCTTGGCGGCTTCGGTTGAGACCTGGCCTTCGTAGTTGGCGTCGGCGGAGGCCACGGGGAAGCGCGCGCCTTCGGTGAGACCGGTCAGAGCACTGATCATCTCCGGAGGAATCTGGGAGTAGATCTTGGCGTACTTGAAGATCTTCTGGACGTACCAGTCGGCGTGGTTGTAAGCGAAGATCGCGTCGTAGGGGCTTTCCTCGTACCCGAAGAAGTCGAGGTAGTTGGCGGCAGAGCAGATCGCGTCAACCGGGTTGTACGGGTCGCGGATCTTGTCGCCGTTTGCGTCAACTCCCCATTCGGCCCAGGAAGCCGGCATGAAAGCCATCCAGCCATTGGCGCCCGCCGAGGAGGTTGCGACATTCGTGCCGAAGCTGGTCTCGTTGCGGTTGATTGAAGCCAGCACGTACCACGGCACTCCGTACTGGCTGCCGCAGGCCTGGTAGATCGGGAGAAGGAAAGGCGGGATCTCGAACTGGTCGATCACAAAGTTCGGGACGGTCAGGACATCGGATTCCATCGGATCGACATCACTGCCCGGAGTGACTCCGCCGGAGAAGGCGGGGTCCTCGACGAAGTCCGGCTCGCTGCCGTCAGGGGTGATCTCCTCAACCTCGCCTTCACCGCCGGCCGATCCCGTGCCGGTGCCTGTGCCCGTTCCGGTTTCGGGGGTGACACCACCTCCGCCGGAGACCGGCGAAGTGGTCTCGGCGGTCCCGGTCGAGCCAGGCTCGATCATTCCGGAAGGTGGGGTAGTGGTGCCCGAAGGGGCGTTGGCGGCCGGCTCGGAACTCTGCTCGTCGGCGGCGGCGTAGCAGCTGGATGATCCGGGGGCACAGGGAACGGGGGTGCTCGCGGCTTCCGAAATACTTGAGCCAAACCAAGTCACAGAGCCGAAAAACAGCGCGAAAGAAAGGACCGCCAGAATGGCAGTCGGCGTAAAGCGACGTGTCGGAATTGAACCCTGTTCCACCTTTGGCTTCCCAACTAAAACAGACGCGGCCGACGCCCTCCCGGAACGCGGCAGGGAGAACCGTATCGCAACCGGATTCGTCAGCACATGGACACTTCCTCCCCATCTGGCTTTCCGGTCTCCGATGGCTCCCTTTAAGATGGTGCCATGTCAGCAGAAAACGAAGGTAGTGAGGGGATACGGGACCGCGTTCAGTCCAAAGGCGAGAAAGCCGCTGCGGACTTCGCCCAGGTACTTATCGGAAGTCCCGCGTTCGGGCAGGCGGTCTCGGCCGCTGTAGCCGCCCGAGACAAGGCTGCCGATGCCCAGAAGGCAGCAATGGGAGCGATGGGAGTTTCCTCGCAGGACGCTTCGGAGCGCCTCGAACGGCGGGTGAGGGTCCTTTCTGACCGTCTTGAGGAGACCGAAGACCGGCTGGATGCGGCACTGGAGCAGATCCGGGAGCTTCGCAATGAACTCAAAGGCAAAGGGTCCGCGAAAAGTAGCTGACCTAAACCTCAACTTGAGGGTTAGGTATCGGCCTTTGGCAGCCTTTCCAGAACCGCCCGTCCGGTAGCGCGGAAGAGGTCCCAGAGAAGTTCCTCGCCCAGCCTCTTTCCGGAACCGTCTTCAACCACGATGAGTAGTGCGGCGGCTGCAACTCTGAAGCGCATCGACATGGCCAGGATTGCCGCGGTCTGAAGATCCCGGACGATCGCCCGATCCGGTTGTGTCCCCGGCTCTTCCGGTGGTTCGTACCTGGCGACCAGGTCATGACTGGAAACACAGCCCCGGCGACCCAGACCGTCGAATGCGGTCAGCAGTTTCGGGTCGGGAAGCACGAAATCCCGGCCGCCGCTCAATTTCCTTGACGCGCCATCCCGGGCTGCGGCCCGTTCGATCAGGATCAGATCCCCGGCTTCGAGGGCGGGGTCAAGCGCAAGGCAGGTTCCCAGCCTGACAAAGCGCTTCATCCCCTGGCCGATCAGGTCGCCGATCACCGGTACCGCACTCGGGCCTCCCGCCCCGGTGGACTGCACTGTCAGGTCAAGTCCGTCTTTCGTGATTCCCCGGTACCCCCAGAGGCCACGAGCCTGGTGGCTCATACGCGGCTGTACGGTCAGCTCCTGGGCCAGCGCAAATGCACGGCGCGGGTCACCGACCAGGATGGCATCCCGTGCGGCGACCTCGATTGGTGTCATCTCTACTGGCATCAGCTCCACCGGAAACGGCTGAATGAAAGTAAACTAGGCCTATGTCAGAGAGCGGTGAAGACAAGTCCGGTGCCCGCAGTGTTCCCGACGGCCTCAAGGAAGCGATCGAGGGTGCCTTCGCCGCGACCGGGCGCACCCGGGCGCAGGCGCAGGATCTGACCGAAAAGACCCGCAGCCGGGCCCAGGGGCTGGTGGACGAGGTTTCAAAGCGGGGTTCTGACGCTCGAGACACACTCGAGGGTCTGCGTCTGGTCAGTCGCGATGAAATGCGTCAGCTGGAAGAGAAGATCGATGATATTTCCAGTCGCCTGGCCGAATTAGAGCAAAAGTCCAAGTCTCAACCTGAGGGTTAGGGTAGGGGCGGGTTTTTGGTTCCCGAAGCCGCGCGGTGGCCAGAATGAGTGACAAGAGGATCATCATTGCCGGGGTCTCGACCAGATGGGGTTCCCAACTTGCCCGAACCCTTCAGAGACGCACCGGCGTCGGTGAGATAGTCGGCATCGACTCACGGCCTCCCGCAGCCGATATGGGTCGCATGGAGTTCGTCGAGGCGGACATCCGCAACCCGGTCATCTCACGGATTATTCCCTCGCTTGAACCGGATGTGGTCGTTCATTGTGGAATCGTCTGGTACCCGGAACAGGGGCGGCCGTCACGGGCTCTCCATGACATAAACGTGATCGGCACCCTTCAGCTGCTTGCCGCTTGCGAAAAGACGCCGGGCCTTGAAGCGGTGATTGCCAGGGGTTCGGCGGCCATCTACGGCTCGGCTCCCGGGGTACCCGCTTTCTTTACCGAGGACATGGCCCGCCGCTTTCCCCTGGCGACTCGATTCCAGCGTGACATCGGAGAGCTTGAGGGCTACTTCGACAGCTTCGCGCGTCGCCGTCCCGAAGTCACCTGCTGCATGCTGCGCTTCGAAGTCGAGGTCGGTCCCGGTCTGGACGACCCTTTGAACCGCTA
>WPCI01007979.1_pt1 | contig 30173 bp, 25 predicted proteins | sample 5399871 | NCBI WGS metagenome assembly WPCI01 (sample SAMN12869469, study PRJNA574797) | sludge metagenome | isolation source: wastewater treatment of pH7 | place: China:Beijing | collected 2019-05-20 | reverse complement strand
CTTTGCAGGGCGATTTCGGCCAGTTGCTCGGCGGTCGGGTTCGGGTTGACGGCACAGTCGCCGTACACCAGTACTTGGTCGGGCAGCAACATGAAGAACACCGAGGATACCAGGCTGTAGCCGGGGGCGGTCTTGATCAGTTGCAGGGCCGGACGGATGGTGTCGGCAGTGGTGTGGACCGCACCGGAAACCAGTCCGTCAACATCGTCCTCGGCCAGCATCATGGTGGCCAGCACCACGGTATCGCTGAGCTGCTCGGCAGCCTGTTCTTCGGTCAGGCCGCGGCTCTTGCGCAGCTCGACCATGGGTGCAACGTATTTTTGCTTGATCTCTTCCGGATCAAGGATCTCGATACCAGCGGGCAGGTTGACGCCCTGCTGACGGGCCACCGAGCGGATTTCCTCCGGATTGCCGAGCAGGACACAGTTGGCAATGCCGCGTTCCTGGCAGATGGCGGCAGCGCGAATGGTGCGCGGCTCGTTGCCCTCGGGCAGGACGATACGCTTGTTGGCGGCCTGGGCACGCTTGACCAGCTGGTAACGGAAGGCGGGCGGTGACAGCAGTGGCACGCGGTCGGTAGCGCAACGGGCGGTCAGCCAGACCTGGTCAAGGTAGGAGGCAATGTGTGTGCTGGTATTGCGGGCACGCTCCAGATCGGTAACCGGGATGGCGCGCGGCAGACGGGTAAGCTGATAGGCGGTGTCGTAGGAGCCGGTAGCGACGCTCATCACCGGCAGGCCGCCTTGCAGGGCACCTTTGCCCATGTCCAGGATGCTGGCGTTGGGTACATAGCCGCCAGTCAGCAGCAGACCGGCCAGACGAATGCCGTTCATTTCGGCCAGGCTGGCGGCCAGGATCACGTCGTCACGGTCACCGGGCACCACCACCAGGACATTGTCCTGCAGCAACGGAACGATGTTGGCCACTGTACGTGAGCACAGGATGACCTTCTGGACGCGGCGATCGTCAATTTCGCCCTTGTTGAGGATGTCGGCCTTGAGGAAGCCGGAGTAGTCGGCGGTGCGGGGTGCGTTGAGTTCCTCGCGGGCATTGATGCAACCGATCAGGTGCAGGTCGCCCTTGCGCAGTGCCGGCAGGTGGCCCTTGAGCTTTTCGGCAAAGCCGTTCAGGGACGGGCTGGTGACCTTGTTGATGACCACGCCCAGTACCTTGGGTGCGCTGGTGCCGCCAAACAGTTGTGCCTGGGCTTCGATGCGGTCGGAGATCTCGTCGAGGTCCTCGCTCTGCTGGGCGCTGACCAGAATCACCTCGGCGTCCAGCGTGCGGGCCAGGCTGGCGTTGATGCGCTCGACGTATTGGGCCTGGCGTGAGGGAGTCATGCCTTCAACGATGATCACGTCGTAGTGCTCGGCCATCTCCTGGTGCATGCTGACGATTTCTTCCATCAGTTCGTCGATCAGGCCGTTGCCGACCATGCGCTCGACGTGGCTCAGGCCGAGGCTGGCAGGCTGGCGCGTGTCGTACAGACTGGCCATCAGCTGGCTGACACGTTCGGCACCGCTCTCGCTGGGGTGGGGTTGGGCAATCGGCTTGAGGAAACCGACCCTGAGGCCGGCGTTTTTCAAAACCTGGACCATGCCCAGGCTTACGGAGGTCAGGCCAACACCAAAGCCGGTCGGGGCAAGCAAAAATGTATGCATTCTGGAGTCCTGTATAAGTCTGTCTACAAGAAAAAAGGCCGGCGAGGGTGCGCCGGCCATCTGGATTATTTGCCGTCGATGACCGCCAGGGTCTCATTGGCGATCTGGCGCTCTTCGTTGGTCGGCACGACCATTACCAGCGGATGGCCTTCGGCACTGATCTTACCACCTTTGCCGCGCACGCACTCCTGGTTGGCTGCGTCGTCCAGCTTGAAGTTGAAGACGCGCATGTGGTCCAGGGTTTTCTTGCGGATCAGGGTGGCGTTTTCGCCGATGCCGCCGGTGAACAGCAGGCCGTCCAGACGCGGCAGGGCGCAGGACAGGGCAGCCAGGGACTTGGCCAGGCGGTAGCAGAAAATCTCGATGGCAAGGGCGGCTTTCTTGTCGCCTTTTTCGCTGGCCTCGATCAGGGTGCGCATGTCGTTGGACAGGCCGGACACGCCGAGCAGGCCGCTCTTCTTGGTGAGCAGGGTTTCCACGTCCTGGGCGCTGTAACCGAAGGTGCGGTGCAGGTGGACCTGCAGGCTCGGGTCGACGTCACCGGAACGGGTACCCATCACCAGGCCTTCCAGCGGCGTCAGGCCCATGGTGGTGTCGCGGCTTTCGCCGTTGACCACGGCGGTGGCGGAGCAGCCGTTGCCCAGGTGGGCGACCAGCCAGCAGCTGTCTTCGACCGGCAGGCCGGCCATTTCCGCGCCCTTGCGGCTGACATACATGTGGCTGGTGCCGTGGAAGCCGTAACGGCGGATCTGGTGCTGGGTGTAGAACTCTTCCGGAATGGCGTAACGGTAGGCATGTTCCGGCATGGTCTGGTGGAAGGCGGTATCGAACACGCCGATATGGGGCAGCTCCGGGTACAGGCTGATGGCGGCGTTGATGCCCATCAGGCCGGGCGGGTTGTGCAGGGGAGCCAGTGAAGCGTTGGCTTCGATCACGCCAATCACTTCGGGAGTCAGCAGACAGGCTTCGTGTACCTGGGAGCCGCCGTGAACGACACGATGACCGATGCCGGTCAGGGTGCCGGCGGCTTTTTGTACGTGGGGCAGAATCTGGGCCAGGGCTTCGGCGTGATCGGCATTGCCCAGTTGCAGATGTTTTTTCTCGCCGTTTTCCTTCCAGGTGACTTCGGCTTCCGGGGTGCCGATACGTTCGGCCAGTCCTTCAATGATGAAGTCGTCCCGGTCCTCGTTGACCAGGGCAAACTTGATGGATGAGCTGCCGCTATTGATGACTAGAATATTGCGTCCGGACATAATTTTCTCGTTTGGTTGGTTTGTAATTGTAAGACGGTTATGTACTGACCAGCCGGTATCTTGTTGTTGTAGGACGGCTCCGGTCCCCAAAAAATAGGCCTAATGTTCGGGTGGGTATCAATTAAGGTCAATACTGCTATAGGTCTAGTTAATCTAAAGTCGCATTCGTTTTTGGTAGAAGGTACACTGCGCTGTCACTCACAAAACACAGGTTTTACAATCATGCAAATCGCCGAAAACGCAGTCGTGGCCATTGACTACACATTGCGCAACGATGAGGGAGAAATTCTTGACAGCTCCGAAGGTGCGCAGCCCCTGGCCTACCTGCATGGTGCGGCCAACATCATTCCCGGCCTGGAACAGGCGCTGGCTGGCAAGTGTGCCGGTGATGCGCTGGATGTCAGCATCGAGCCGGAGGATGCCTATGGCGAGTACAGCGTGGAACTGGTTGCGACATTGAACCGCAGCATGTTCGAGGGTGTGGACGAGTTGCAGCCCGGTATGCAGTTCCATGCCTCTGCTCCTGATGGCGGCATGCAGGTTGTCACCATCCGCGATGTTGACGGTGACCAGGTGACTGTTGACGGCAACCACCCGCTGGCCGGCCAGCGCCTGAACTTCCAGGTCAAGGTGGTCAGCGTACGTGCTGCTACCGAAGAAGAGCTGGCGCACGGCCATGCCCACGGTGAAGGTGGTCATCACCACTAGGCGCATTTGCCAGACAGAAAAAAGCCCGGAGTTTCCGGGCTTTTTTGTTGGTATTAACGGCTGCAGTAGCGCTTTTGTGCGAGCGGGCTTGTCCCGCGAGAATATCCGGGCACACACCACCGGTGCAAAAAACCTGCTTATTTGTTGGCTGCCATCTGGAACGCGGTGACCAGGGCGATTTGCAGGCTGCCGGTGTCGATGTTGCCGGTACCGGCCAGATCCAGCGCGGTGCCGTGGTCGACCGAGGTACGGATGATCGGCATGCCCAGGGTGATGTTGACGGCAGCGCCAAAGCCCTTGTGCTTGAGCACCGGCAGGCCCTGGTCATGGTACATCGCCAGTACGGCATCACACTGCTTCAGGTTGTTCGGAGTGAACAGGGTATCGGCGGGCAGGGGACCGGTCAGGTTCATGCCGTCCTGGCGCAGGCGTTCCAGCGCCGGAATGATCACATCCAGCTCCTCGCGTCCCAGATGGCCATCTTCCCCGGCGTGGGGGTTGAGACCGCACACCAGAATGTGCGGATTCTTGATGCCGAACTTGTCCTGCAGGTCGCGGTGCAGGATGCGGGTGACGCTGTCAATGCGCTCGGCGGTGACGGCATCGGCCACATCCCGCAGTGGCAGGTGGGTGGTGACCAGCGCCACACGCAGGCCGTGGGTCGCCAGCATCATGACCACTTGCGGTGCGTCAGTGAGCTGCTGCAGGAATTCGGTATGCCCGGAAAAGGGCACGCCGGCCTGGTTGATGATGCCCTTGTGGACAGGGGCGGTGATCATGGCGCTGAACAGCCCGTCCAGACAGCCCTGACCGGCACGGGTCAGGGTTTCCAGCACATGCTGGGCATTGGCTTCGTCGAGCCGGCCGGGTGCGACCGGCTGGTAGAGGGGCGTATCCCAGACATACAGGGTGTTGACGGGAGCCGGCTGGTCAGGGAGCTGTTGCGGGTTCACTGCGCTGAGCTGGACATCCAGCCCCAGCAGGGTAGCCCGCTCACGCAGCATGTCGATGTTGCTGATGACGATCACCGGATAGGGCTGTGCGGCCTGGGCCATCATCAGGCACAGGTCGGGGCCGATGCCGGCAGGCTCCCCCGGGGTAAGGGCAAAACGCAAAGTCATGGTTCTTTGATCTCCACATAGGCTTCGTCACGAATTTCCCTGAGCCAGAGTTGAAGCTCTTCTTCATATTTGCGGTTGTGCAGCAGGTTCAGGGCCTGCTGTTCGCGCTGTTCCAGGCTGCTGTCGCTAAAGCGGCGGTCCAGCACCTGCAGCACGTGCCAGCCGAACTGGCTGGCAAAGGGTTGTGACAGCTCGCCAATGGCAGTGCGGGCCATGGTGTCGCGGAATGCCGGTACCAGGCTGTCGGGGCTGACCCAGTTGAGTTCGCCCCCGTTGCGGGCCGAGCCCGGGTCTTCGGAAAACTGGCGGGCCAGCGCGGCAAAGTCTTCGCCGTTTTTCAGGCGCTGGTAAATGCGTTGTGCCAGCTGCTCTGTGGCTTCGGCAGTGCGGATTTCGCTGGGTTTGAGCAGAATGTGGCGGACGCGTACCTCTTCGCTGTAGCTGGCGTCGTCGGCACCTTCCTTGTCCAGCAGCTTGAGCAGGATGATGCCGCCGGCGGTGCGCATGGGCTTGCTGACCTCGCCGGGCTGCATCTGGGCAACGGCGCTATCGAAAGGTGGTGGCAGCTGGGCCGCCTTGCGCCAGCCCATGTCGCCGCCGTCAAAGGCGTTCTCGCTGGCAGAGAAGCGTACCGCCAGTTGCTGGAAGTCCTCGCCTTTCTGCAGGCGTTGCAGCACTTCATTGACACGGGCCTGGGCCTGGTCGATTTCGTCGGCGGTCGGGCTGTCAGGCAGGGGGATCAGGATATTGGCCAGATGGTAGTCATCGGCCAGCTGCATTTGGCCGAGGGCCGAGTTGAGGAAGTTTTTCACTTCCTGTTCGGTCACCTGGACCTGCTCGGATACACGGTACTGGCGCACCCGGTTGATGGTCACTTCCTGACGGATCTGCTCGCGCACGCTCTGCAGTGACATGCCGCCGGCTTCTGCCAGTGATTGCAGAAACTGTTGCGGGCTGGCGCCGTTGCGCTCGGCCAGGGTCTGGATGGTGTCGTTCAGTTCTTCATCGCTGATGCGGATGCCGGAGCGCTCGGCGATCTGCATTTGCAGCTCGTCGAGGATCAGGCGATCCAGCACCTGCTGGCGCAGCTCGTCTTCTGGCGGCTGCTCGCCGCTGCGGCGGGCGATGGTATTGCGCACTTCGTCCAGCCGCTTGGCGTACTGGCTGTGCATGATGATGCCGTCATCGACGATAACGGCAATGCGGTCCAGGGGTTGCTCGGCGGCAATACTGCTGCCGGTGGCCAGCAGCAGTGCCAGGCACAGGGATTTGATCGGATTAATAGCCATGTTGCTCACGTCGTTGATAGCCGGGGATGCCTTCATCCAGGAAGGTGCCTACCTTGTTGCCGGTCACGCCACCCAGTCCTTTCAGGATGACTTGCAGGAAGATGCCGCGATCCGGGCGGCGGTTGTCTTCGGGGGACATGCTGCGCTCGTCGTAGTCCACCCAGTAACGCTGGATCAGGCGGACTTTCCAGCAGCAGTTGCTGTACTCGAAGCCGCCGAAGGCGTCGAGGGTACGGCTGCGGTTGTAGTCGAACTGCCAGCGGGCGATGGCGTTCCAGCGCTGAAATACCGGCCACATGATGGAGGCATCGGTTTGCTCGATCTTGTAGAAGTCCTTGTAGGTCTTGCCGGTGCTGGAGTTGTAGTAGTCGGTGCTGCCGGTTACCCAGCGGCCTTTGTCCTCGTCAAAGTAGACCCCGTCGTTGCTGTAGCGATAGCCGAAGTTGATGATCTTGTTCAGGTTGTCTTGAGGCTGATAATTGAACATCAGGCTGCCGGTGCGCGTCCGGTGCTCGTTCGGATCCCAGGCCCAGTCGGCGTTCAGGCGCCAGTCCTGGTTGAAACGCAGCATGTATTGCGTGGCATAAGGCGAGCGGCTGGCAGTGTTGCGACGATTGAGCTTGTAGTCGTCCTTGTGTTCGGCCGACAGCATGACCTTGCGGTCCGAGAGGTAATAGGCCTGGCCAATGGCGGCACGCTGACGTTCGAAACCGGACTCTTCCAGCCAGCGCCAGGTCAGGCCCAGCGAGATCTGGTTGGTATCGCCAATACGGTCACGGCCGGTAAAGCGGTTGTCGCGCCACAGGCTGGAGTAGGTGAACGAGCTCTCACTGGTGTCGAACAGTGGAATGTCCAGCTGGTCTTCGTAGGGTACGTAGAGATAGAACAGGCGCGGTTCCAGAGTCTGGGTGTACTGTTTGCCAAACATCTGGCTGGGGCGGTCGAAGTACAGGCCGCTGTCGATGCTGGCAATGGGCACGCTGCGGCTGGCGTTTTGCTTGAAGCGGCGTCCATTTGCGAGCAGGTCGTTTTTGCCTTTGCGATCCAGATCCAGGTCGTACCTGGTGTAGGCGTACTTCAGGGCCGGCTTGACAAAACCCCAGCTCCAGCTCATCGGCATGCTCAGGCTAGGCTCAAGATGCAGGCGGCTGCCGTCGGCGCGGTCAATACCGCTGAGGCGGGTGTCGCGCCATTGCTGGACTTCGCCGTCACGATCAGTGAATGAACCCTTCTTCAGCGAACGCTCAAAGCGCACCAGCTCGCTCTGGTAGGCCAGTTGCAATCCGCCCCACTCACCGGGTACCCGCCCATTGAGTGTCAGCTGGGGCAGCTTGTTGTGCGGCGTGATGTCGGTCACGTTGGCCCGCTCGTAGGCATGCAGGTTGAGGCCCGCAGTGTAGCTGTCGCCACGCCAGCGCAGGCTGGCACGCTGGTCAACCGTGGTGTCTGACGACTCGCGAATATTGGATGACAGGTCCTGGAAGTAATAGGGGTCGCTGATATCGGTGTAGTCGATTTCGGCCAGCAGCCGGTTATTGAAACCGTGCTGATGTTGCCAGGTGTACATCCAGCGGTCTTTTTTATATTCGGACTGGCGCTTGCGTTCTTTTTCCTGGTCATCGCCCAGCCAGGCACCGCCGACCATGCCCTCGCTTTTTTTGGTCAGGTAGCGGAATTCGCCTTCGGTCAGCAGGCCGCGCTCACTCATGTAGTTGGGATACAGGGTGGCATCCATGTGCGGAGCAAGGTTGATGTAATAAGGCGTGGTCAGGTCCACACCCTTGCGCCGGCTGTAACTGACGCTGGGCGGCAGGAAGCCGGACTGGCGACGGTCATCGATCGGGAAGTGGATATAAGGGGTGTAAAAAACCGGAATATTTTTCACCCGCAGGGTGACGTTGGTGGCGGTACCAAAGCCGGTGTCGGGGTTGAGGGTGATGTTGTTGCTCTGCAGGTGCCAGTCATTGTTGCCGGGCACGCAGCTGGTATAGCTGCCGTTCTTCAGGCGGATGATGCCTTCTTCCTGGCGCTTGATGTAATTCGCGGTGCCGCGAGACTGCATTTCATGCAGTACGTATTCGGCGTTGTCTATCTGGGCTTCGCCGGAGTCGAGCTGGATCCGGGCATGGTCGCCGACAATCAGCACGTCACGGTCACGCAGGCTGACGTTGCCGTCGAGCCGGCCCAGACTGGTTTGCTGGTTCAGCTCGGCGCTGTCGCCGGTGAATTGCAGGCTGGCCTGACGCAGGATCACGTTGCCGTCCAGCGTGGTGATCTGCTCCGGCTGGTTGTAGCTGGAGCTGTCGGCGCTGGCGAAAATAGGTGACTGGTTCAGCGGGGTGTTGTCATCCTTGCCCAGGCGAGCGGGTTCGATGTAAGTGCCGGCACAATAGGGGGCGATCTCTTCCAGTTGTGCCGCGCTGAGCTGGTCACGGGGGATCCAGTCCAGATGGGCGTAGGGGTTGGCGGCAGTGCTGCGGCGGATGTCGACCGTCCCGCTTTCGTCAGAGGCCGGCTGCCCTGTGGCAGCTGGCGTGCTAACGGTTTGTTGCTGGCTGGCGGGTGCCATGGGTGCCGGGGCTGTTGCCGGGCGTGGAGCCACCCGGGCTTTTTCTTCGGTGACACACAGCCATTGGCCATTGGGGCCGACAGTACAGTTGAATTCGTTGGCCAGCACCTGTTGTGCGGCAAAAGGGTGAAGCGCGGCAAAAATGCCCAGGGCCAGCGCGGTGGGCCGTAAAACCTTGTAGGGTTGAGTCATCGTTTCTGGATCCGTACTGCCTGCATTTCAGGGGCTGATATTCCCGCGCAACTCGAACACGGGACTAAGATAGGCGATAATAAAGCATGGCCCGCTTTCGGGCCAGCATCCATTGGAGAATTGAAGATGCCGCAACCACAGGCAAAGAGCGCAGATGCACGTTTTGAAGCCTTGCAAAACTGGTTTTTACAACAGGGCCCGCACCTGGCTGCCACGCTGAATTTGCCGCGGCTGCCGCAAGGGCGCTGGCAGCCGGCCGGCAGTGATGCCAGTTTTCGCCGTTACTTTCGCTGGCAGGCAGAGGGCTTGCAGCTGATCCTGATGGATGCGCCACCGCCGGGTGAAGACTGTCGCCCTTTTGTACGCATGGCGCAGATGCTGGCTGTGGCCGGGCTGAACGTACCCCGGGTGCTGGCGCAGGATGTGCAGCAGGGGTTCCTGGTCTTGAGTGATCTGGGCGGGCAGACCTGGTTGCAGGTGCTGGATGCGGCCAACGCCGACCTGCTGTTCGGGCGGGCGCTGGATACGCTGGTGTGCATGCAACAGATTGATGTGGCCGGCAGTAATCTGCCGGAATATGACGAGGCGCTGTTGCGGCGCGAGCTGCAGCTGTTTCCGGACTGGTATGTACAGCACGAGCTTGGCCTGACGCTGGATGCGCGGCAGCAGGAATGCTGGCAGCAGGGCAGTCAGCTGCTGGTGGACGCGGCACTGAAGCAGGCACGGGTGCTGGTGCATCGAGACTACATGCCGCGTAACCTGATGGTCAGCGAGCCTGATCCCGGTGTGCTGGATTTTCAGGATGCGGTGCTGGGGCCAATCAGCTACGACGTCATCAGTCTGTTCAAGGATGCCTTTCTCAGCTGGCCCGAAGAACGGGTGCATGGCTGGTTGCGCCAATACTGGACCAAGGCGCGCACGGCCGGTTTGCTGGTACCGCCGTCATTTGCGCAATTTGCCCGTGACTGTGACTGGATGGGCTTGCAGCGCCACCTGAAGGTGATCGGCATTTTTGCCCGCATCTGTCACCGTGATGGCAAACCTCATTACCTGCGGGATGTTCCCCGGTTTTTTGCCTATGTGCGGCCGGTGCTGGCGCGTTATCCCGAACTCAAGCCCTTGCAGCAACTCCTCGACAGCCTGCACCTGCCGGAGAACTGCCGATGAAGGCAATGATCCTGGCGGCCGGCAAGGGCGAGCGCATGCGGCCGCTGACCCTGCATACACCCAAGCCCCTGTTGCCGGTGGCCGGCAAGGCGCTGATTGAGTATCACATCGAAGCGCTGGCGGCGGCCGGCATCACCGGGCTGGTGATCAATCACGCCTGGCTGGGACAGCAAGTGGAGCAGGCGCTGGGCGACGGCAGCCGTTATGGCGTCAGCATCGTCTATTCACGCGAAACCGAGCCGCTGGAAACCGGGGGCGGCATTCTGCGGGCGCTGCCATTGCTGGGTGATGACCCTTTTGTGCTGGTCAATGGCGATATCTGGGCCGATTACGATTTTGCCCGTTTACCGCAGCAGCCGGACGGGCTGGCGCATCTGGTGCTGGTGGATAATCCTGAGCATCACGGTGGAGGCGATTTTGCCCTTGAACAGGGACAGGTGCGCAGTGCCGGAGCAGCGATGCTGACTTATAGCGGGATTGCCGTACTGCACCCGCAGCTGTTTGCCGGTTGTGCCGGCGGAGCATTCAGGCTGGCGCCCTTGTTGCGCGCTGCCATGGAGGAGGGGCTGGTGAGTGGCGAGCATTTTGCCGGACGCTGGCTGGATGTGGGTACGGTCGAGCGGTTGGCGCTGGCCGAAAGTATGGCGCTGCAGGCATGATCTGGCCGGCGGTTCTGGTTTTCGTACTGGCCATTACGGGGTGGTGGCTGGCCAGTATTCCCGGCCTGCTGCTGGGTACCTTGCTGGGCGTCTGGCTGGACCGCCGTCTCGGCAACAAGGGCTGGTCCAGGTTACAGAATATGCTGCCCGCCGGCCGCCCAGCCGGTAAGGCGGCGGCATCTGCCAGTCAGGTGCAATTCATGTTGCTGGGTCATCTGGCCAAGCTGCATGGCCGGGTGCTGCCGGCCCATATCCAGCAGGCCCGCGTGGAAATGCGTCGACTGGGGCTGGACGGTTATCCTTACCAGGCGGCGATTGCCGCGTTCAACCAGGGCAAGGGCATGGAGCTCAAGGCGCTGCGGCGTGACCTGCAGCGCGCCTTCCGCCAGGACCTGGCTGCAGAGCAGTTATTGCTCAGTGCCTGGCGGCTGGTCTGGGCGCAGGGGCGTGCCGATCGTGAACAGTATCAGGCGCTCAAGCAGTGCGCCGGCTGGCTGTCAGTCGGTACCGGACGGTTGCTCCAGCTGGAGCAGCAGGTCAAGCCGCAAAGCCGTCCGGCCAGCGGCATGCGGGTACGCCTGGACGAGCGCGACCGGGCTTTGCGGTTGCTGGGTCTGCAGCCGCCGGTGGAGGATTTTTCCCGTGTGCGGCAGGCATATCGCCGCTTGCTGAGCGAGCACCATCCGGATCGCCTGATTGGTGCCGGAGCGAGCGAAGAGCAGGTGCAGCGGGCCAACGAAAAAACCCGTGCCCTGCATGATGCCTACAGCGTGCTACGCAGGTATTACCAGTCCCGCTGATGCATTGCTAGGGATTGAGCCCCTGCAGGTAGTGGGCCAGCACCTCGACATCCTCGTCGGTCAGGATGGCCGCGATAGGAATCATCTCTGATTTGGCACGGCTGGGGTCCTTGCTGCGGAACAGCTGCAGGGAATGGCGGATATAGCCGGCCCGTTGTCCGGCCAGGCGAGGCTTGTCGAAGCCGCCAGTGGCGTCCGCACCATGGCAGGCGGCACATTGCAGGAACTTGCTCTTGCCTTTTTCAGCCAGGTCCGGGCGGTCTGAAGTTTTGACGGCCACCTTTTGCATACCGAAATACAGGGCGATATTGATGCGCTCTTCCAGACTCAGTGTTTTTGCCAGCTTGCTCATCACATAGTCGGTGCGTTCGCCGGTGGCGAATTTTTCGAATGCGGTAAACAGGTATTGCGGGTTTTGTGCGGCAAGATTGGGTATGTCGTCGCGCGTGCTGTTGCCGTCCGCGCCGTGGCAAGCCTTGCAGAAAGCGATCCGCTCTTCTGCGCTGGCGTATGCCTGGCGGGTCAGTTCGGGATCGGCCTGCAACGCCTGCAGGCGTTGCAGCGCTTCCTGGATTGTATTGGCGTATGCGGCAGGGCTGGCTGCCAGCAGTAACGTGACGGACAGCAGAAAAGTGCGAATCGTGGAAGTAATGTGCATGTTGAATCCGGTTGACTGGACAGAAAAATAATCAGGTTGCCAGAATGTAAGCCAGATCGGTTGCAAAAAGAGCTGATCTGAAGCAATGAAACGCCTGTTAATTGGCGTCAAGAAGTATAAGCCATCCCTTGACTCTGCGCACCAGTTCGCCCTCCTGCAGTGCTTCGGCGGGTTCGCGCAGCCCCGTTTGCCGGTACTGGCTATTGGCGTTGCGCTTGCTGCTGTTGAGGCGCTGGCGGGCTGCCTGTGAGGCACCGGCATTGAGTGCAAGGTAGTAATCAGCCACAGGGATATTGAGGCGTCCACTCAGTTCGTCCAGTGCCGGGGAGGGCTCGGCCTGTTGCGGGTGCAGCAGGATCAGCGCATCTGCCGGTGGCGAAGGTTCTTGTGCGGCAAGCCAGCGTAGTGCCCAGTAGGCGCCCTCCTGCTGGCCAAGCACGACCAGGCGGGCTGGCTGTGATTCGCGCGCCATGTTGCTGGCTGCATCAAGCAAGGCCAACATGCGCCGGGCATGGTCGGGTTTGGCTGTTTCTTCGCTATCAGCGGTTGCGGTGCTGGCCGGTGCATCCGCATCCGGAGCGCTCATGCCATCGTCGTCAGCGGGTTGTTCTGGTGTGTCGGGCAAGGGCGCTTCAGCGGCCTGCACTTCCGCTGCGTCGTTTTCTTCAGGGCTGTCTCCGGTGTCCGGCAGAAGGGGCTCGGGAGGTGGTGATACATGCAAGCCGGCAAAGTCCGGTGCGGGCAGCTGCAGGCTCAGGGTGTGCCAGCCTGAGTCGGGCAGGGTTTGGCGCAGGCGCTCAATGTTGAAGGTGGCATCTGCCGGCTGGCCCGTGCCCGGCAGCAGGATCACCCAGCCTCGTGCCTGGCTCTGGTTGGCCGGCAAATAGAGGGCTGCTGCCGCCTCGAATTCGCTGTGCAGGGCGCGGAACTGCCCGGGGTAGGCGCGTTGCAGGCGCTGCAGCTCAAGCTGGTGCTGGCTGCGCAGGGATGGACGCTCGATCTCCTCCGCTACGCTGGCCGGTTGTCCGGCCAGCTCAGGGTCGCTTGCGGTGTCGCTCTCGCCAGCATGCAGCAGGGCGATACAGCAGCCTAGTGCCAGGATGATCAACCGTTTGCCCATGTGCTGATGACTCCGTTGACGTAAAAACAGGGCTGCGCCAGTCAGCCTCACTCGCTATCGCTGTGCAGGCTTTGCTCCTGGATATGGCGCAGATAACGGCGGAAAATGTGTGACAGTACATCGTTGGCCTGCTTGAGTTCGTCGCGGGACATTTGCGCGTCGAGCAGGTCGCTGGCGTCAAAGGCTTCATCCGAACCGTTGATGGCCGACATTTTCAGGATGACATAAGCCTGGGGGCGGTTGACCGCAACCCCTTCGCCATGGGCAAACATCAGGCCCAGGCGGTACTGGGCGCCGGCGTGGCCTTGCAGCGATGCCTGTTCATACCAGTGCAGGGCCTTGTTGAAATCTTGCCCGGCGAGTGTGCCATCGTGCCAGTAATTGCCCAGTTGATACTGGGCTTCGGCGTGGCCCAGTTCGGCCTGGCGGATGCACAGTTTGAGGTCTGCGGCCAGTGTCGGGCCCTCTCGCAGGGGCTGGCATGTGCGCGGGCCGGCGTCGATCAGCAGCGGCGGCTCGTCCGACCGGGCGCTTGTCGCGCCCAGTGTCAGCAAAAGGGCAAACAGGGTAAGATGGACCGCTTTCATGGGTATGCAATGATTCCGCTGGCAAAGCCATCCGGCTACGGACGGCGTACGCAATGGCAGGCAGCCGTGCCGGGTTGGACATTAATCATGCGTGCATTGTAGCAACTTGCCCGGGTTGCGCCTATGCAGAGCTGCCAGCTGCTATTGTGGCCACGTCCCGGGGCGAATGGCGTCAATGCCGGCATTCCGGGTCATTCATGACAAAACTGAAATCTATGCGTATCAAACAACGACTTTTACCCGAACAACTCCCGGAGCTGCAGGGCGTGCCGCCATTGCTCGCGCGGATTTATGCTGCCCGGGGTGTACGCCATGCCCGTGAGCTGGACACCGGGCTCAAACAGCTTGAACCCTACCACTCGCTCAAGGGCATCGATGCAGCGGTGGCTTTGCTGCTGGACGCCATCGAGCAGCAGCAGCGGATTCTGATTGTCGGAGATTTTGACGCCGACGGCGCTACCGCCACTGCTACCGCCGTACTCGGGCTGCGCATGCTGGGCGCGCGGGATGTGCATTATCTTGTACCCAACCGCTTCGGTTATGGCTATGGCCTGAGTCCTGAACTGGTGGCTGCGGCCGCCCCGTTGCGGGCCGATGTGCTGGTGACAGTGGATAACGGCATTTCCAGTATTGAAGGTGTGGCTGCCGCGCAGGCCGCCGGCATGCGGGTACTGGTCACCGATCATCACTTGCCGGGCGAGGTGCAGCCGCTGGCCGATGCCATCGTCAACCCCAACCAGCACGGCTGCATGTTTCCGAGCAAGGCGCTGGCTGGCGTCGGCGTCATGTTTTATGTATTGCTGGCGCTGCGTGCACGGCTGCGTGAGCTGGGTCATTTCGATCAACGGCCCGCTCCCAATCTGGCCGAGTTGCTGGATCTGGTTGCGCTGGGTACGGTGGCCGACGTGGTGCCGCTGGATGCCAATAACCGCATCCTGATTCAGCAGGGGCTGGCCCGTATCCGTGCCGGGCGTACGCGACCAGGTATTCGCGCGCTGGTGGAAACCGGGCGGCGCAACCTGCCGCAACTGGTGGCCACGGACCTTGGGTTTATTGTCGGGCCGCGCTTGAATGCCGCCGGGCGCATGGATGACATGAGCGTTGGCATCGAGTGCCTGCTGGCTGATAGCCAGGAAGAAGCCACGCAGCTGGCCCGGCGGCTGGAAGAACTGAACCGCCAGCGCAAGTCGGTTGAACAGGACATGCAGCAGGATGTCGAGCAGCAGCTGCAGGCGCTGGACATGGAAGAGTTGCCGTTTGGCTTGTGCGTGTACCAGCCGGACTGGCACCAGGGCGTAACTGGCATTCTGGCGGCGCGGCTGAAAGAAAAGCACCACCGTCCGGTGATTGCCTTTGCCGATGCTGGCGATGGCCTGCTTAAGGGCTCGGCCCGGTCGGTGGCTGGCCTGCATGTGCGTGATGCGCTGGAAGCGGTGGCCAGCCGCAACCCCGGCATGATCGTCAAATTTGGCGGGCACGCCATGGCGGCAGGGCTGACTCTGGCACGGGAGCGCCTTGACGAGTTTGTTTGCGCCTTTGACCAGAAGGTGCGCAGCTGTCTGAGCGAGGATGACCTCCAGGGGCTTTGGGTAACCGATGGCCAGCTGCAGCGGAACGAATTTGAGCTGGAACTGGCTCGCCAGCTGCGCATGGCCGGCCCCTGGGGTCAACAGTTTCCCGAGCCGAGTTTTCACGGTCGCTTTCGTCTGCTGTCGCAAAGGCTGGTGGGCGAACGCCATTTGAAGCTGCTGCTGCAGACCGAGGACGGCGCCGTATCACTGGACGGTATCGCGTTCAATGTGGACCTGGAGCGTTGGCCCAACCCCAATATCCGTTTTGCCGACATGGCCTACCGGCTGGACGTCAACGAGTTTCGTGGGCGTGAGAGCCTGCAGTTGATGGTTGAGCATCTGGTGGCTGTTGGTTGAGTGTTTTTTTGCCTGCTGGCGTGGACTGGGTGGTGTTTTTGTTTGGTTGGTGCAGGCAGGGCTGGCGAGACGCTACGCAAGGCTGACGCTGCCACTGCCGCCTGCGGCGGCAATGACGCTGATGCCTTGCTCCGGTCCCGCCAGCCCTGCAATACACCATGGCGTTTGGGGGAGGGTGGCCCGGCTGCGCCGGACTGCTGTCGCGTGGAGGGAGAGGTTTTTGTGTGGGTCGAAGAGAGCCCAGGTGGTGTTTGGGCTCCCGTATGGGCCTGGCTCCTTGCTGCCATCCTGCACGAAGCGTGGCGTGGTCGCAGTAACCACTGGTTATCGAGTTTCGTGATCAAACCCTGGAAGCAAACACGCGACAGCAGCACGGCGTAGCCGTGCCACCCTCCCGCCACCGGCAAGGTGTTTTGGCGGGCGGGGGAGGCCGAAGCAAAGCCTTAGCGCCATGGGCGCATGGCGACCGTGGCAGCGCAGCTTTGCGTAGTGCCTCACCCGCCCGCACACACCGCAGCCAAAATATCCTCTTACGCCACACTCAAAACACAACCCCACACCGCAGCCAAAACCATCTCCTTATTCCCCCATAAATCCGCTATACTTCCCCGTTTGAAATTTTCACCAAGACAAGAGAAATACCACCATGGAAGTCAACCCGATCTATAACCACATTGATGACCTCAGCGAACGTACCGCGGCCATCAGGGGGTATCTTTGACTACGCCAACAAGAAAGACCGCCTGGTAGAGGTCGAGCGCGAGCTGGAAGATCCGGCGATCTGGAATAATCCCGAATATGCGCAGAATCTGGGCCGCGAACGTGCCCAGCTGGCACAGATCGTCGAAACCATCGAAGATCTGGATGGCAGCCTGGCTGATGCGCCCGAGCTGCTGGAAATGGCCGTCGAAGAGAACGACGAAGATGCCGTCGAGGACGTGCGCACTGAAGTGGCACGGCTGGAAGATATTCTCGCCAAGCTGGAATTCCGCCGCATGTTCAGCGGTGAAATGGACTCGAATAGTGCCTATCTGGATATCCAGGCCGGTTCCGGTGGCACAGAAGCCCAGGACTGGGCCAACATGCTGCTGCGCATGTACCTGCGCTGGGCTGACCATAACGGTTTTGAAGCCACCATCATGGAATTGTCCGCTGGTGAGGTGGCCGGCATCAAGAGTGCTACCCTGCACATCAAGGGCGACTACGCCTTTGGCTGGTTGCGTACCGAAACCGGCGTACACCGCCTGGTCCGTAAGAGTCCGTACGACTCCGGTAACCGCCGTCACACCTCCTTCACCGCGGTATTCGTCTCGCCGGAAATCGACGACAACATCGAGATCGACATCAACCCGGCCGACCTGCGAGTCGACACCTACCGCTCGTCCGGTGCCGGTGGCCAGCACGTCAACACCACCGACTCGGCGGTGCGCATCACCCACGTGCCGACCAACACCGTGGTGTCCTGTCAGAACGAGCGTTCCCAGCACGCCAACCGTGACCGCGCGATGAAAATGCTGCGTGCCAAGCTGTATGAGCTGGAGCTGCAAAAGCGCAGCGAGGCCTCGCAGGCACTGGAAGACAGCAAGTCCGATATCGGCTGGGGGCACCAGATCCGCTCCTACGTGCTGGACCAGTCGCGCATCAAGGACCTGCGTACCAATATCGAGGAAAGCAACTGCGATGCCGTGCTGGATGGCGATATCAACGAGTTTCTTGAAGCCAGCCTGAAGATGGGGCTGTAAACAGAATAATCCGGAAAGAACAATGACCGAACAAAACCAGACCCAGGAACAACTCCAGGCTGAAGAAAACAAGCTGATTGCCCTGCGCAAGGAAAAGCTTGCCGCCGCCCGTGCCCGGGGTAATGCCTTCCCCAATACCTTCCGCCCGCAGCAGCGCTGTGCCGATGTGCAAAAACAGTATGCCGAGGCAAGCCGCGAAGAGCTGGAAGGCCAGGACATCCGCATCAAGATTGCCGGGCGCATCATGCTTAATCGTGGCCCCTTCATGGTGTTGCAGGACTCTAGTGGCCGCCTGCAGGTGTATGTAGACCGCAAGACCCTGCCCGAGGAAACCCTGGCCGAAGCCAAGACCTGGGACCTGGGCGACATCATCGGTGCCGAGGGCAAGCTGGCCCGTTCCGGCAAGGGCGACCTCTACGTACATATGGACAAGGTCAAGTTGCTGACCAAGTCGCTGCGTCCGCTGCCGGACAAGCATCATGGCCTGACCGATACCGAGCAACGCTACCGTCAGCGCTATGTCGACCTGATCGTTAACGACGAGGTACGTGAAACCTTCCGCGTGCGCAGCAAGGTGATTGCGCACATCCGCAACTTCCTGGTCGAGCGCGGTTTTCTCGAGGTGGAAACTCCAATGCTGCAGACCATTCCCGGTGGCGCGGCGGCCAAGCCGTTTGAGACCCACCACAATGCGCTGGACCTGCCCATGTTCCTGCGTATCGCGCCCGAGCTGTACCTGAAGCGTCTGGTGGTGGGCGGTTTTGACAAGGTGTTCGAGATCAACCGCAACTTCCGCAACGAAGGCGTCTCCACCCGTCACAACCCCGAATTCACCATGCTGGAGTTCTATCAGGCCTACGCCGACTATGAAGACAACATGGACCTGACCGAAGAGCTGTTCCGTGAGCTGGCGCAAACCGTACTGGGCAGCACCGATGTGCCTTACCAGGGCAAGGTGTTCCATTTTGGCGAGCCTTTCACCCGTCTGAGCCTGTTCGACTCCATCCTCAAGTACAACCCGGATATCAGCGCCGAAGACCTGAACGACATCGAAACCTGTCGCGCCCTGGCGAAAAAACATGGCGCACCGGTACTGGGCCACGAAGGCCTGGGCAAGCTGCAGACCATGATTTTCGAGGAAACCGTCGAGCATCGTCTGGAACAGCCGACTTTCATTACCCAGTATCCGTTCGAGGTATCACCGCTGGCCCGTCGCAATGACGACAACCCCGAGGTGACCGACCGCTTCGAGCTGTTCATCGGTGGCCGCGAGATCGCCAACGCCTACTCCGAGCTGAATGACGCCGAGGACCAGGCCGAGCGCTTCCACGCCCAGGTGGCCGACAAGGAAGCCGGTGATGACGAAGCCATGCATTTTGATGCCGACTTTGTCCGTGCGCTGGAATACGGCATGCCGCCGACCGCGGGTGAGGGTATCGGTATCGATCGTCTGGTGATGCTGCTGACCGACTCGCCGTCCATTCGCGATGTCATCCTGTTCCCGCACATGCGCCCGGAGCACTGATTGAATGACTGACAACACCGGTAAAAAATTCACCGAACTGCACCTGATCGCCACTGCTGTGGCGACCGTGTGCGTCACGGTGTTTTCACTTTCGTACTACGGTTATGTGCATTTCGCCAAGCCGGAAGACGCCCTGCTGCTGGCCGAGTACACCATGCTGAAGACCGTGCCGGGCGAGGACTATCGCGCCTCGCTCAAGCCCGCTGAGCAGCATGCCCAGTGCATCGACGGCATTGTGGTGCTGTTTGACGACAAGCAGAAAGGCCTGACCGGCGTGCTGGTGGATGACAAGAAGCGGGCAGTGCGCTGCCAGTAACTTCTGTTTTCCGGCCAGTACCAGAGTACACATAGCCTCAATCCCGCCGGTAGTTTATGCTGTGACCTTTGTTTCCCTTCATCAGCGCAACAACAGGAGGTCACATGGCTCGCATCAGCCAGCGGGTACACGACAACGTCTACATGTTCGGCGATCTGCTCGGGCAGACCATGAAAGCCCAGCGCGGTGCCGAGTTTCTGGAGAAGGTCGAGCTGATCCGTACTGGCGCCAAGTCAGCACGGCGCGGCTCACAGGATGGCCGCAAGCAACTCGAAGAAACCCTGGCCGGGCTGGCCGAGGACGAATTGTTGCCGGTAGCACGTGGTTTCAGCCAGTTTCTCAATCTGGCCAATATCGCCGATCAATACCACCTGATGCGTCGTCGTGGTGACGATGAAGAGCCGCCTTTTGAAGACCAGATGCTGGCGCAGGTGCTGGAGCGTCTGAAAGCCTCTGCCCACTGTCCAAAGGATTTGAGCAAGGCCGTGTCCGGTCTTGACATCGAGCTGGTGCTGACTGCACACCCAACCGAAGTGTCGCGGCGCACGCTGATCATGAAGTATGACTTCATCGCCCAGCAGCTTGCCGAGCTGGACCACAAGGAGCTGCCGGCCGCAGAGCGGGAGAAGCTTGTCCAGAAACTGCGCAGCCTGGTTGCCGAGGTCTGGCATACCAGTGAAATCCGCAGCAGCCAGCCAACCCCGCAAGATGAAGCCCGCTGGGGCTTTGCCGTGATCGAGCGTTCGCTGTGGCAGGCCATTCCCAATGTGTTGCGCCATGTTGACAGCGTGCTGCGTGAGGCCGGTGCTGATCCGCTGCCCCTGAGTGCCGCGCCGATCCGTTTTGCCAGCTGGATGGGCGGCGACCGCGATGGCAACCCCAACGTGACCGCAAAGGTGACCCGCCATGTGTTGCGCATTGCCCGCTGGTTGGCGGCCGACCTGTACCTGCGCGATGTTTCGCAGCTGACGCACGAGCTCTCGATGCAGCGTGCCACTCCCGAATTGATGGCGGTGATCGGTGAGGAAACCGACGAACCCTACCGCGTCATTCTCAAGCGCCTGCGTGCCCGTCTGCGTCACACCCGCACCGAGTTGCAAAACGCCATTGCGCATGACCTGCCGTTGCCGCAGGACATCATCCACAACCGGGCCGAACTGATGGACCCGCTGCTGATGTGCTACCGCTCGCTGCACGAGTGCGGCATGGGCCTGATTGCCGATGGTGATCTACTGGATACCATCCGCCGTGCCGCCACCTTCGGCCTGTCGCTGGTGCGCCTGGACATTCGCCAGGATTCCTCACGGCATACCGCAGCGCTCAACGAGATTACCGAATGGCTGGGGCTGGGCAGCTATCAGGACTGGAGCGAGGAAGAGCGCCAGCAATTCCTGTTGAAAGAACTGAACAGCAAACGTCCGCTGCTGAGCAAGGATTTTCAGGCCAGCGAGGATACCCGTGAGGTGCTCGACACCTGTGGCGTGATTGCCCGGGCACCGACAGAGTCACTGGGGACCTATGTCATTTCCATGGCCGGTGCGCCTTCGGATGTACTGGCGGTGCAATTGCTGCTGAAAGAGGCCGGCGTGCGCCGGGCGATGCGCGTTGCACCACTGTTTGAAACCCTGGATGACCTTGATCACGCGGCGGCGGCGATCAAGCAGCTGCTCAGCCTGGATGACTATCGCACCCGGCTGGCCGGCCCGCAGGAGGTCATGATCGGCTATTCCGATTCCGCCAAGGATGCCGGCACCACCGCTGCGGCCTGGGCCCAGTACCGGGCACAGGAAGAGCTGGTGCAGGTGTGCCAGCAGGCCGGTGTTGAGCTGTTGCTGTTCCATGGCCGTGGTGGCACCGTGGGCCGTGGCGGCGGTCCTGCCCATGAGGCGATCCTGTCACAGCCGCCGGGCTCGGTAGCAGGGCGTTTCCGCACGACCGAACAGGGCGAGGTGATCCGCTTCAAGTACGGCTTGCCGGAAGTGGCGGCGCAAAACCTCAATCTGTACCTGGCCGCCGTGCTGGAAGCCACGCACTTGCCGCCGGTTGCCCCCAAGGATGAATGGCGGGCAATCATGGACCGTATGGCGGCCGATGGTCTGGCCGGCTACCGCAAGGTGGTGCGCGAAGAGCCGCAGTTCGTCGATTATTTCCGCCAGGCCACGCCCGAGCAAGAGCTGGGCCGCTTGCCGCTGGGCAGCCGGCCGGCAAGGCGGCGCAGTGGTGGCATCGAGAGCTTGCGTGCCATCCCCTGGATTTTTGCCTGGACCCAGACCCGCCTGATGCTGCCGGCCTGGCTGGGCTGGGAAAGCGCCCTGGAGCAGGCATTTGCCCGTGGCGAGGAGCCGGTGCTGGACGAGATGCGTGACCAGTGGCCGTTCTTCCGGGCCCGTATCGACATGCTGGAAATGGTGCTGCTCAAGGCCGACTCGGGTATTGCCCGCCTGTATGACGAGCGGCTGGTCGAGCCGGAACTGCGCCCGCTGGGCGAGCAGCTGTTCCAGCGGCTGAAACAGGCCATTGAACAGGTGCTGCGCCTGACCGGGCAAGAACAGCTGTTTGAACGGCATCCGATTGTGCGGGCCTCCATCAATGTGCGGGATACCTATCTGGACCCGTTGCACCTGTTGCAGGTGGAATTGCTGGCCCGTTCGCGCAACCAGGAGAAGCCGTGTCCGGCCATCGAGAAAGCCATGCTGGTCACCGTTGCCGGTATCGCTGCGGGGCTGCGCAACACGGGCTAAAGACAAACAAAACCTTGTGCGACTAAAGGCTAGTGTGTACATTGTGTCGTTTGGCTGCCCAGCGCCGCCATCAAGCGTGCCCTTTTCCCGAGGGCACGGCATTCAAATTACAATTAAATAAAGCGATTCGTTCAAGAGGAGCACAAAATGCGCGTGATTTTGCTGGGAGCGCCCGGTGCCGGTAAAGGTACCCAGGCAGGCTTCATCACCAAACAGTTCGGTATTCCACAGATTTCCACCGGCGACATGCTGCGTGCTGCCGTCAAGGCCGGCTCCCCGCTGGGCCTGAAGGTGAAAAACGTCATGGAAACTGGCGGTCTGGTGTCTGACGACATCATCATCGACCTGATCAAGGAGCGTATCCAGCAGGACGACTGCGCCAACGGCTTCCTGTTCGACGGGTTCCCGCGCACCATTCCGCAAGCCGAAGCGCTGCGCGATGCCGGTGTCGCCATTGACCACGTGGTTGAAATTGCCGTTGATGACGAAGAAATCATCAAGCGCATGGCGGGCCGCCGTTTCCACCCGGCTTCCGGCCGTACCTACCACGTCGAGTACAACCCGCCCAAGGTTGCCGGCAAGGACGACGAAACCGGTGAAGAGCTGATCCAGCGCGATGACGACAAGGAAGAGACCGTGCGTCACCGTCTTGAGGTATACCACGAGCAGACCAAGCCGCTGGTGGACTTCTACCAGACCCTGTCCGCTGCCAATAACGGCACACCAGGCTACAGCGCAATTGCCGGTGTCGGCACTGTGGACCAGATCACCGCCAAGGTGCTGGCTGCGCTGAGCTGATCTGCCTGTGCTAACCCCTGGCTGCAATTGCCAGCCGGGGTGTAGGTGCGAATTCATTCGCACTGCATGTCTCATGTGCGAATGAATTCGCACCTACAGATTCCTCCCTCTTATGACCACACTGCTCGCCATAGATACCGCTACCGAAGCCTGTTCCGTTGCTCTGTTGCATGACGGTCGGGTGATCAGTCGTTATGCGGTCATTCCTCGACTGCATGCCCAACAGGTCTTGCCGATGGTGCAGCAAGTGCTGGACGAGGCTGGTGTTGTGCTGGCTGATGTGGACGCCATCGCTTTCGGGCAGGGCCCGGGTGCCTTTACCGGCCTGCGCATTGCGGTTGGCGTGGTGCAAGGGCTGGCCTTTGCCCTCGACAAACCGGTCTTGCCGGTGTCATCACTGGCGGCCATTGCTCAGCGGGCATATCGCTTGGACGGTGCAAAACAAGTTGCCGTAGCCATTGATGCACGCATGGATGAAGTCTACTGGGGCTGCTATGCATGGGTGGATGGCCACATGCAGCTGCAAGGCATCGAGCAGGTGTGTGCACCGGAGCAGGCTGCATTGCCACGAGCGGCATCGGGCACTTGGCTGGCTGCCGGTACCGGCTGGCAAGCCTATGCCGGGCGCATGCCGGTTGCTGTTAGCGGGCAGGCTACAGAATCCCTGCCACATGCCGAAGACATCCTGCAACTGGCGCTGCATGACTGGCAGCAAGGGCGTCATGTGCCAGCCGATGAAGCATTGCCGGTTTACCTGCGCGACCAGGTCGCCACTCCGAAAAACCCGCTTTAGCAGGTACTACCACTGTAGGTGCGAATTCATTCGCACAACATACCCAGCTACCTGGCGCTGCCGCGCTTTGTCCGGATAAATCCGGACCTACAATGGGCCGTTACCGGGTCCGCCCCGACAGCGGTCCCTGGTTTCATACTGTAGGTGCGAATTTATTCGCACACATGCTTTTGCTGCTTTGTCGGGGCACTTTGTACGAATAAATTCGTACCTACATTTCTTATACCAGCCCTGCTGTTGCGAACGGCCATGCTTTCACACTAAAGTAATGGCATCTGCTTGAGGTTTATCCATGCGTATTGACGGTTTTTCTCCCGCTTATGTGCCCAACCGTACCACCCGGCCGGATGCCGTGGCGACGGCTGATGCGCTGGTGCGTCAAGATGAAAGCCGCAACCGTACGCCTGATGCGCTGTCGCAGAGCGTCCGCCCGCAAACCTTGCAGGCGGTCGCGCAGCTGCAGGAGCAGGAAGAATATCAGCGCTATCAGGACCGCCAGCCGGCTTTTCCCCGCGAGCAACTGCCCTGGCAGAATCAGCAGGCACTGGCCAGTTATGCATCCACTGCAGGGCTGGTTGATGACTCTCCCGATGCCAGCCAGGTTCTTGGTCTGGATTTGTACGCCTGATGAGCGTAAGAGTTACCGCACTTGATCCGACTCTGAATGCACAGGCGGCTGAGCTGTCAGCTGCGTTAGCGTTGCAACTGCCGGATGCCGATAACCCGTTGTTTGAACTGCAACTGACGCCAGACGGGCTGCAGCTACAGGAGCTTGGCAGCAAAACCGGCCCCGTACGTGTCGACTTTGTCGGCGGAGCACTGGCCCATCGTCGCCAGTTTGGCGGCGGCAGCGGGCAGATGATCGCCAAAGCCGTTGGTATTCAGGGGGCAATCAGGCCCCGTATTCTTGATGCTACCGCCGGGCTGGGCCGCGATGCCTTTGTACTGGCCTGCCTCGGTTGCCAGGTCGATATGCTGGAACGGCACCCAGTGGTGGCTGCATTGCTGCAGGACGGCTTGCAACGGGCATTGCAGGATGCCGATACCGCCGCCATCATCAGCAATATGCAGCTGCATCAGGGCAACGCTATCGAGCTGATGCAAAACTGGCAGGGTGAGCAGCCGCAGGTGATTTATCTTGATCCGATGTTTCCCCAGCGCAGCAAGAGTGCCGAGGTGAAAAAGGAAATGCGCCTTTTTCAGCCGCTGGTAGGCGGGGACGAGGATGCGCCGTTATTGCTGGACGCGGCACTGCAGTTGGCCAGTCACCGGGTGGTGGTCAAGCGTCCGCGCATTGCTCCCGCACTGGAAGGCCCGACTCCCGGTCATGTGCTGCAGGGCAAGTCGAGCCGTTTTGACATTTATCCGCTCAAGAGCCTCAAGGAACTTTCCGGCAGACCATGACCGCTTCACTTGCTGCATGAAGAGGGTATCTGTACGAAGAGGCTTGTCCCTGAAAAGACTGCATCACCCATGCCGGGGCAAGCGCCCTCCTGCATGATCTGCACAAAAAGGAGACCCGCATGTCCGAACTGATCCCGCTGCTGGAAGAAATTAACGCCTGTACCATCTGTGCCGAATACCTGCCATTGCCACCGCGACCGGTACTGCAGGCAGGCGAAGGCGCACGGATCCTGATCATCGGTCAGGCCCCCGGTCTGAAGGCTCACGAGACGGCAACCCCATGGAACGACCCCAGCGGTGAGCGCCTGCGTGACTGGCTGCAGGTCAGCCGCGAGCAGTTTTACGATCCGCACCTGTTCGCCATTGTGCCGATGGGTTTTTGCTATCCGGGCAAGGGTAAAAGCGGCGACCTGCCGCCGCGCAAGGAGTGTGCGCCGCAATGGCATGCGCGCCTGCTGGAGCAACTGCCGGATATCGGCCTGACCTTGCTGATCGGCCAGTACGCACAAAATTATTACCTGAAGGACGGTCATGCCACACTGACCGAGCGGGTGCGCAACTGGCGCAATATGCCGGGCCATATGCTGGCACTGCCACATCCGTCACCGCGCAATATCGCCTGGTTCCAGCGTAACCCCTGGTTTGCCGAAGAAGTGATTCCGGAGCTGCGCCGCAGGGTCGAAGCGTTGCTGGCATCGTCAGCCTGACCCCGCGCGAACGGGCTTGACCCGCGACCCGGGGGTGCAAGCGCGGCAGAGTCTTGTCCCCCGGGCGGAGATATGTGCTTTTCAGGAGCAAGCACCTTCGCACAGATCATGCAGGTGGCTACGTCATGAGTGCCGTTAGATGATAGAATACTTGACATTTTATGAATGGCCGGGTCATTGCTGGCCAGTAGGTAGTTGACTTGATGAACCCTTTTTTGGCCGAACCCTTTGCCAGCCTGTGGGCGCAGCAGGATGTGTTTGTTGCCGTCGAGGCCCTGGACGGCGAGGTTTTCCGTGAGCTGGAAGGCCGCCGCACTCTTCGTACCGAAGTGGCCGGACGGGGCTATTTTGTCAAGATCCACCGTGGCATCGGCTGGGGCGAGATCATCAAGAATCTGCTCAGCGCCAAATTGCCGGTGCTCGGTGCGCGTAATGAATACCGGGCCATCCAGCGGCTGCAGCAGGCAGGAGTTGATACCATGACGGCGGTGGCCTTTGCCGAGCGTGGCCGCAACCCGGCAAGGCAACACTCTTTCATCATCACCGAAGAGCTGGCCCCGACCATCAGTCTTGAAGACTACTGCATGGGCTGGATGCAGCAACCGCCAGCCTTCGCGTTGAAAAAACTCCTGCTCGAACGGGTTGCCGACATGGCGGGCAAGATGCATCGGGCCGGGGTCAATCACCGGGACTTCTACATTTGCCATTTCCTGCTGCACACCGACCAGCCGGTAGAAACAGGCAGTCTCAAACTGTCCCTGATCGATCTGCACCGTGCCCAGACACGGGAACGGACTCCACTGCGCTGGCGCAACAAGGATCTGGCAGCGCTGTATTTTTCCGCGCTCGATATCGGACTGACCCGTCACGACAAGCTGAGGTTTTTACAGGTTTATTTCCAGCAGCCGCTGCGCAAGATCCTGCGCGATGAAGCCCGGTTGCTCGGCTGGCTGGAGAAAAAAGCGGAAAAACTCTATGAGCGCAAACAGCGCTATGGGGATGCCCTGTAATGAGCGACTGGCGTTTGAATGCGGAGTATCAGCAGCTGACTGCGGATTTCGGCAGCCTGGAAAAGGTGTTTGCGCTTGAAGGTGAGCGGATAACCCGGGATTCGGAGTCGGAACTGATCCGGGTTGAACGTGGCGGAGTCCAGTATTACGTCAAGCGCTACCGCAGCAACGGAACGGCCTGGCGAGCCTGGCTGCCACGCCCGCGGGTGATGGCCGAATGGCAGAATCTGCAGCACTTTGCCGACTGGGGCATACCCACGGCAGAGGTCGTTGCATATGGCATGGAGCGGAAAAGCTTTGGCAGGTTTGGTCGTGGTGCAATGATTACCCGCGAGCTGCCGGATACCGAAGATCTTGCCATGCTGGCATACCGCCAGGATGCACGGCTGAAAGATGCGGGCTGGGTGAAACGGGTTTCCCGGCGGATTGCCGACTTCACCCGTGTCATGCATGAGCATCGCTTTGTGCACAACGATTTGAAGTGGCGAAATATTCTGGTGGACGGTCAAGAGCATGCTTTTCTGATCGATTGTCCAACCGGCGGCTTCTGGTGGGGGCCGCTCCTGCAATACCGCATCATCAAGGACCTTGCCTGCCTGGATAAAGTGGGCAAGTACCAGTTGTCGCGCTGCCAGCGTTTGCGCTTTTATTTGCACTATGTACAGCGTGACCGTTTAACGGTCACGGATAAAAAGCGTATTGCCAAAATCGTACATTTTTTTGCCGGGCGGGAATGAGTGATGTCACAGGAATTTGTTGATCCGGATATTGTTGAGCTTTTTTCCCATCATCAGCTGAATGATTTTGATGCGCTCTGGGCTCTGGAGCTGGAAGCAGTTGACCGTCCTAACACGGAACGTGGCGGTTGGAGTTCAGTTTCATATCTTGAGCTGGATGGACAGGGTTTTTATCTTAAACGCCAGCGCAATCATTTGACCCGTAGCCTGTTGCATCCACTGGGCGAGCCGACCTTTGCCCGTGAGTTTCGTACCATCGAGCAGTATCGCAAGTTGGGTATTCCTGCGTTGCAGGCCGCCTGGTTCGGACAGCGACGCATAAGCGGCGAGCAATGTGCAATTCTGGTAACCCATGCCCTCCATGGCTGGCAGGATCTTGATAGCTGGCTGAAGCGCTGGGAACATGTGTCTGATAATGAACGGCATGCCATTCTGGATGCCTGCGGCACGCTGGCACGCACGCTACATGATGCCGGACAAATGCACGGCTGCTTTTATCCCAAACATATTTTTTTACAGCCACGTGGCCAGGGCTTTGCGGCGTGCCTGATTGATCTGGAGAAGACCCGTCGCCTGTGGCTGGGGCGGCGTGACCGGATCAAGGATATCGAGCCGCTGATTCGCCGTACCCGCCATGTATGGACGCCGGATGATCACCTGTGCCTGTTGACCGCCTATCAGGGTGATTCGGAGCAAGCCCGTATCTGGTATGACTGGCTGCAGGTACGGACCAGGGACAAGGTCAGCCGCCCATGAGCATCACGCATTTGCGGGGGCGCTCGCCCTCTTTGCCGTATACGTTGCGCTTTCTGGATGGCTCGCGACTGGAGTTGCTTCAGTGGTTGCGCGTGTTGCCGGATCAGCGTTATGTGGCCAGGGCACAATGGAAAGGCCGCAGTGTGCTGGCCAAGCTGTTTGTCGGGTCGAAAGCCCAGCGCCATTTTCAGCGTGAATTGACCGGGGCGCAAAGTCTTGCTCAATCCGGGCTGCCAACCCCGGAGTTGCTGGCCAGTGACTATGACCATGCCTTTGGCGGCTGGATTCTGTTTGCCTTTCTGGAAGAAACCTTCAGCCTCGGGCAGCAATGGCAGACTGTTGCACAAGAGCCGTTCCTCAGTGATAGCCAGCAGCAAGTGCTGATTCAGGCGTTGGGCTGCATTGCCCGGATGCACCGGCAAGGATTGTGGCAAAGCGACCTGCATCTTGACAATTTTTTGCTGCATCAGGGCGAGCTGTATGTGATTGATGGCGGTGGGGTCGAGCGGCAACAGTCCGGTCAGTTGCTGGAATCCGGGCTGGCACAGGAAAATCTGGCGGTGTTTTTTGCCCAGCTGCCGTCAGCGCTGGACGAGTGGCTTGAGCCTTTGCTGCAAATATACAAAGAGCGGGGCGGGCAGCAGGATGTGCAGCTTGCAAGCTTGCGTGACGGGATTGCGAAGATACGCCGCTGGCGCATCCGCGATTACCTGAAAAAAACCGGCCGTGACTGCAGCCTGTTCAGTGTCAGCAAATCCCTGTCTGGCGTAACCGCCATGCAGCGTGCCCGGCAGGACGAAGTAGCCGCACTGATCGCCGATCCGGATGCCTTTATCGAGACCGGCCATATCTACAAAACAGGCGGTGCGGCAACCGTGGCCAGGGTTGAGCACGAAGGGCAGCGCTGGATCATCAAGCGTTACAACATCAAGAACTTCACGCACTGGCTCAAGCGCTGCTGGCGGCCCAGCCGGGCCTGGCACAGCTGGCAGGCCGGCTTTTTGCTGGAGCTTGCAGGCATCGCAGTAGTGCAAAATATCGCCGTGCGTGAAAAGCGCTGGCTTAGTCTGCGTCGGCAAGCCTGGCTGATCAGTGAATATGCCGGCGAGCAGGACCTGATTGCCCGCTTTGCGCCCCATGTGAGTGATGGGCAGATTTCACAAGCGGACCTGCAACAACTGCAAGAGTTATTGAGGGCAATGATCCGGGCAAAAATCAGCCACGGTGACCTGAAAGGCCATAACATTCTCTGGCATAATGACCGCTGTTTATTGATTGATCTGGATGCCGTGCGCCAACACTCCAGCCACGGCAGCTTTGCCCGTGCTTTCAAGCGGGACCGTGCACGTCTGTTACGCAACTGGCCACAAGACAGCCTGCTGTATCTTTTACTGGACAAACATTTACCGCAGATTGATTGAATCTGCCGATATTGAGAGGCAACAACTTCATGGCATTGACTATTCTGGGTCTGTCCGGCGCATTGAGCCACGACCCGTCCGCCGCCCTGTACATTGATGGCAAGCTGATCGCTGCCGTGGAAGAAGAGCGTCTGGTGCGCGACAAGCACGCCAAAAACCGCATGCCCTACGAGTCTGCCAAGTTTTGCCTGGAACAGGCCGGCATCAAGCCGGAAGATGTTGACATCGTTGCCATTCCCTTTGCACCTATCAGCATCAGGGAAAAAGCCCGCTGGCACTATGCCAAGCGCTATTGGTATGCGCCGGATCGTGCGCTGGATGCCATCCTCATGGGCAACCGCCGCTACCGCCGCTACTACAAGAAAATCCAGTGGTGCCTGCAACAGCTGGGTTTTGACCTGAAAAAGGTCAAGATCGAGCCGGTCGAACACCACATTGCCCACGCCGCCAGTGCCTACCTGTGCTCGGGCTTCCAGGAAAAGACCGCCATTCTCGGCATCGACGGCAAGGG
>WPCI01023760.1_pt1 | contig 30176 bp, 25 predicted proteins | sample 5399871 | NCBI WGS metagenome assembly WPCI01 (sample SAMN12869469, study PRJNA574797) | sludge metagenome | isolation source: wastewater treatment of pH7 | place: China:Beijing | collected 2019-05-20 | reverse complement strand
TGGAGCTAGGGGGATTCGAACCCCCGACCTTCTCATTGCGAACGAGACGCGCTACCAACTGCGCCATAGCCCCGATGTTTCCCCACATTCAGCGGGAAAGACCTGAATAGCTTATCACGGCCCCCGGTTCGGCCTGCAACTTGGCTCCCGCTCAGGGGGAGGTGGTCCTGCTCACCACCACCAAACATCAGCCGCCAGCAGCCAGCCTGGATCTACCAGCCGCCATCTACTGCGCTCGGCGCTTTTCGAGCACCGCTTCCAGGTCCAGGTTGAAGTCGTCTTCCTCGTCCATCGGTCGCAGGTTGACCACCGGGCTGGCGGTGGCCGCCATTGGCCGTCCGACCTTGCTCTCCACCCGCGGCACCCCGCGCAAATCGGTGTCGATGTGAACTTGGCGCCGTACGGTCTTGGCCTTTCGCACAGCCGCGGGAACTGGCAGTTGCGGCACGGTCCAACCGGTGGCCACCTCGGCTGCCACCGACTCGGTCAGCTCAATCGCCGAAGCCACCGGGGCCGCCTCCTCCACCTCGACAAGCTCAGTCACTTCGGTAACCTCAGCCACCTCAGCCACTTCACCTTCAGCCAGAACCAGTTCAGCCGCCTCCACGGCCTGTTCCGAAACGGCCTGCCCCGAAACAGCCGCAGCCGAAGCACCCGACACCGTCTCCGAAGCAACCGGCGCCACCCGGGTCCCACCCCGGGCATCCACCTGCTCCTGCAAAGCCTGGAACTGCTGGTCTTCCCGCTCGCGCGCCCGCTCAATGTTGATGGCCGCCAGCCGCGAACCGCCGACGCTCCCAACCAGCAGAGCACCCGTTCCGGCCGTCCACCACCAGCTCGCCACCCCGGTGGCACCCAGGATCACCGTCAGCAGCACCAGCGCCGCAGCCACCCCCACCGTCACCAGGCGACGTTGGGCGGCGGCGGCTTCGCGCGAGATGCGCGCGGCCCGCTGGGCTTTCAGGGCGGCCAACTGCCGGGTCTGCTCGGTGGTCATCCGCAGGGTGGTGGCGGACCGGGGCCGGTGTGGCCGAGAGGCTGACGATTCGTAGCTCATGGCTGTCCCACTTTCCGAGGGGCTGGACGCGTTTTTCAGTAAAGGCATGGGGGCGGGCCTCCGCCCGCGGGTGGTGGGGTTCAGCGCCGGCGGTTCCTCCAGCAGGCGCAGCTCAGTCGAGAATCGGTCGCCGTCACGCGAGAGTACCAACGCTTGACGGCGCCCCACAATTCGCGGTGCCACTATGCCTCCCACCAGGAGGAACACCGTTGCTAGAGCCAGACCACCTAATACCACAACTCCAACTTAGGTCAGGGCCAGCCAATTGGCTTGCGACGCCCCGGGGGTGTTGGAACTTTACCCGCTCAGGGCTGGTATCGACCGACGATTCGGCACTCGACTAGGCCGCCTTCACTGAGCATCTCGGCGTCGACCGCGAACCCCTCGTGGTCGGCCCAGGTCCCGGCGATGCACATGTAGCGCACCCGCAACCCTTCGTGGCGCAAACCCAGCCGGCGGGCCACCCCGAGCGAGGCCGTGTTTTCGGGGCGAACGTTGATTTCGAGTCGGTGGAGCCCCAACTCGCCGATCACCAGGTCGATCACGGCGGCCACCGCCAGCGAGGTCACCCCCTGCCGGGCCCACTGCTGCCCAATCCAGTAGCCCAGGTTGCCCTGGCTCATGGCTCCGCGCTGAACCCCGGAAATGGACACCAGCCCGGCCACCTCACCGTCCGCCTCGATCACCATCACCAGCGATTCCCCGTCGTGCATTTGGCGTTCGACGCGCCGGCGGTACTCCCCGGCGGTGGGCAGCAACTCGTTGGAGCCCGGGGGCAATGTCGCCTCCCACGGGCTCAGCCAGAGCCGGTTTTGGCGCCGGACCGCCTCCAACTTCTGGTGATCCGAACCCCAGGCGGGCCGGATCCGCAGGTGGCGGATAAAGGTATCTGGCCGCAGCAGACCGTTCGCCCCGGGGGCGGGAAAGTCGAGGGTGAGTTCCTCGACGCTTCTCCCCCACACGCTGGGAGCCCGCAGGCGTTCCCACCAGGACGGACTCACGGGCAGGCCGTCCACTAGTCCAGCACCAGGCACTGGAGGGCGTCACCCGCCCGCACGTTGGTCACGTTTTCGGGGACGATCGCCAACGCGTTCGAGGCGGCCAGGGCGGAGAGCCACAGGGAGGCGGGTTTGCCCATCACGCGGGCCTGGTAGCCCTGGCGCGGATCCCCCACCAGGCGCACGCGCACAAACTCGCGCCGTCCACGGGGCGAATACCAGCCGCGGTCGACCCGGGCCTGCACGCTCGGGCGGGTCAGCTTGGCCCACCCCTGCATTTGGCGCAGTGCCGGTCGAACGTACACTTCGAAGCAGACCTGAGCGGAGACGGGGTCGCCGGGCAGACAGAAGATTGGGGTGCCGTCGCCCACCGTGCCGACCCCCAGGATGTGCCCGGGCCAGGCGGCCACGTTGTCGAACCGGACGGTCCCCAGGGTGCCCAGCACCTCCCGGACAGTGTCGCCCGAACCGTAGGAGATCCCGCCGGTGGTGATGATCAGGTCCGCCCGAACCAGCTGGTCCTCAATCGTGTTTTTCAGGATCGAGCGGTTGTCGGGCACGGCCGGCACCCGAAACACTTCCGCCCCGGCATCGGAGATAGCGGTGGTGAGGGCGTGACCGTTGGCGTCAAACACGGTGCCGGGCCGGGCCTTCGAGCCGGGCTCCACCAGCTCGTCCCCAATCGAGAGGACGACCACGCGGGGACGCGGGTGCACCACCACGCGCGAGCGGCCCACCCCGGCCAGCAGCGCCACCTGCCGGGCCCCGACACGAGTGCCTGGCCGCAGGACAATGTCGCCGCGCTCCACGTCTTCCCCCTGGAAGCGGATGTTTTCGCCCACTGCCGGCTGGGTCCGCACCTGGACGCTGGCCACCCCGTGGTCGGTGAACTCGAGCGCCACCACCGCGTCGGCCCCTTCGGGCACGGGCGCGCCGGAGGCAATCCGCACGGCGGAGCGGGCCACCAGCACGGTCGGGCTCACGTCCCCCGCCCGCACCTCGGTGGTCACCTGCAGGGTGACGGGATGATCCGGGTTGGCCCCGGCCAGGTCCGCGGTCCGCACGGCGTACCCGTCGCCGGCAGCCACGTTGGCCACGGGCAGGTCAAAGGGGGCCTGGACTTCCTCCGCCAGCACGCACCCGACCGCATCGGAAAGTTGAACATCCAAGGGGGGTTGTTGGCGGGCCGAACCCAGACAATCCTGATAGAACTCAGCAACAGAACGCATGCTCTAAGTCTCGCAGACAATGCGCCGTTTCGGTTAGCTCACGCTCCGAGTTCGCCGGCTTCACCTACGATGGTTCTGTGAGCGTAGCAACAGCGAAATCGAATTGGCGCCGGTGCGTGCGGGCCCGGCGACTGGCCGCCCACCAGGCCGGTCTGCTGCCAGCGGGCAGTGCTTTCTGGGCGGGGTTAGAGGCGGTTTGGGTGGCCGCCGGCCAGGGCGGGGTGGCCGCCTACGTCCCGGTTGGGACCGAGCCGGACGTGCGCGTGTTTTGGGGCGAGCGGGACCGGGTCCTGCTGCCGCGCCTGTTCTCGGTGGACGAGTCGGAGCTGGCGGGGGCGCCGCTGGCGCCGGGTCAGTGGGCCTGGTGGAGCCCCGGGGAACTGTGGGAGCAGCCGCGCACCTGGGCCCCGGGCCAACCGAGCGCGGATCGGCCGGGTTCCCTGGCGGAGGTCAGCCTGGTGCTGGTGCCGGCCCTGGCGGTGGACGAGGCGGGGACTCGTCTCGGCCAGGGGGGCGGCTGGTATGACCGGGTGCTGGCGGACCTGCCGCCGGGGGTGTTGACCGCGGCCGTTGTCTACCAAGCGGACTTTCTGGCGGGGGCGGCGCTGCCCCGGGAGGACCACGACGTGCCCCTGTCGTTCGCGGTCACCGAGAACGGGGCCTTCCCCCTCCAGTAGTTCTCCACAGCCAACGCGGACCCCGGTTTTCCACCGGCGGCAATCGGGCCCCTGGCCGCGCCCCCGCTACGGTGGCACCCTGACTGGATGAACACCTGGTGGCGTGGCACTTCGAAGGTCCTGCGGACCCTGGCTCTGGCGGGCGTAACCCTGACCGTGCTGGGGCTCGGGGTGCTGGCGCTGCGCGCCCCGGGGGACGGGTCCCCGGTTTGGGTCACGACTCACGACATTGAGCTGGGTGGGCAGGTCACCGGGAAAGACCTGCAGTTGGTTACCGTCCCCGCCGCAGCCCTTCCCGACCTGGCCCTTCCCGCGCAGGAGGGACCGCCCGGCTTTGTGGCGGCGCGGTTCTTACCCGCCCGGACGGTGCTGACCCAGGTGGACGTGCGGGGCTCTGAACGTGCCCGGCTGCTGGCCGCGGATGAGACCCTGGTTGAGGTGACCGCAAGGAGCGGCAGCTTTACGCCGGGGGATGTGGTGGATGTCTGGGGTCAGGCGGCGGACTGCGTCGAGTTGGCCTGCCCGCCCACCCTGATGGCCGCCGAGGCCCGGGTCTTGCAGCAGGCGGAACCCCCGGGCTGGACCGAAGCAGAGGGGGTGCTACTCAGTTTGGCGGTCCCGGCTTCGGCCACCGCCGACGTCCTCTGGGCCGCCCAAAACGGCACGCTCAGTCTGACGCTCCGGCCGGGCTAGGGACGCGGGCTCCAGTGCGGGGGCCGATCCTCCTGCAGGCGCCGGTCGTTGGCGGTCTCCCCCTGCTGCTCGGGGACGGGTTCGTCGTCGCTCAGCTGGGCTGGTTCCAGCCAGGTGGGGGCCAGGCCGCGTTCCAGTCGCGCCTGATCAATAGGGTTGATCTGTACTACGCGCCGGCGCCGCCGAGGGGAGGAAGCCTCACTCAACGGTGGGCTCCTCCAGTTCAACTTCGAGTTCGGGCTCATCTTGGCCCTGGAACGGCGTTTCCTCCGGCAGGTCCAACGCGGCCCGGTTCCGGCGGACCACATTGCGCAGAACCGCGTCCGACTGGGCCCCCCGGCGATGCAGACCCAGGGTCTTTCGCAATTCCTCCACCAGTTCGTCGCCGCCCAGCTCGGGGGCGCCCTGGATGATCCACTGGGCCACCTCGTCTAGTTGATCATCCCCGTAGGCTGCCAACGGCAGACCCGGGGCGATCGAAGGCCGACCCTCGCGGGCTTTGATTTCGCGCAGGTGAGCAGCCGTGTCCTCCAACTCGAACAGGCTCTCCTCCTGGGTGGGGGCTTCCTCCTGCTCCGCTTCGGTGGCCTCTTCGTCCTCGGTGGCTGACTGGTCCTCCCCCATCGGGTTTGGTTCCTCATCCAGCAGATCCAGTTCGGCGGCGGTGGCCGGACCGGCCTCCACCTCGATCAGGGTCGGTTCGGGGCGAAGTTCAGGGTGCCGGTCGTAGAACTCGTCGACGGCGTCCAGGACCAGCTGGACGATCGCCTCGGCCTCCTTGTTCGGGTCGATGAAAACGGCCATCGACAGCTCAATCCGGACCTTCCACCCCTGCTCTTCCAGCAGCTCCGGGATCAGCCGATCCCGCACCCGCAGGGAGGGCTCAGAGATGTAGTCATCGTCATCGGTCAGCACCGCCACCAGCAGTTCACCCGGCACCTCCGGGTGCCCAATGCCCAGCGGGATCCGCAACCCACCGGGGACCCCCAGGTTCGGAACCACGTTCAGGCCCAGGCCGTACAGGCGCTCGGCCAGATCCACCAGCAGGTGGTCCGGGGCTACCTCCAACGTCGGCCACGGGGTCTCGCTTTCCGCCTGAACTGTGCTCCCGAGCTTCAGCAGATCCACCAGCATGTGGGCGCCGGGTTGGCGCAGTCGCTCGGTGTCAACCTCCGCCGGGTCGAAGGCCGCGATCAGGTCCAGGTCCCCCCGAGCGGTGCGCAGCACCTGGGCCAGCAGGTGTTCGCCCCCGGGCTGAGAGTACGGCCCAAAGTCGTGGATCACGCGACCGTGCGGCGTCTTGGCGTAGCCCACCGCGACAATTACCCGGTCGCGGCGCAGTCCGTGGGCGGCTTCCGGTCCGATCACCACGAACGGTTCGGTCCGTCCCGCCCGGACAAAGCCGCGCAGCGTCGTGTCGGTCGCCACCGCGGTTCGCAGGGCCGCCTCAATCCGTTCGGCATGCCGGTCGTTCAGGGCGACCACCGCCAGGGAGACGTCCGCCTGGTGGTGGGCGTGCTCGCGCACCCGCTGAACCACCGCCTCCACCTCGGCGGCCGAAGACTCGATCGCGTGCAGACCCGGCGCGGGCATCCCGGTCCCATCCACCAGCTGCAGGTCCAACCGGCCCTGGGTCCGCCGGGACGGAATCGAAATTCCGGCCGACCCCACGTCGTAGCGGCTCAGCAGCCCCACGATGGCGTCGTTGACCCGCTGCGGCTGCGGGGTCATGGTTACCTTCGGCAGGGCGCGGGCCAACTCGGCAAAGTTTTCCTGCTGCGGTCCCCCCGGGCCCACCGCAATCACCTGGCGACCCCGAGCCAGCACCGGAATCAGGGCCGGCAACGACACCTCGTCCAACCCGGCCAGCAGCACCACGTCTACGTGGCGTCCCCAGGGCACCACCTGCGGCACCAGGGCCGGGGCGGTGATCACGATTGGCATCAGACGCCAGCTAATAGGTTGGCGCGCATAGTAGGCGGCGGCAGCCATCGGCACCGCCAGTTCGCGCTGGGTCTGCTCGTAGTTCGAGCCAATCTCGGCCAGGGCCTGCTGGCGCAGCCGCATGATCCGCGAGCGCGCCTGCGGCCCGAGCGAAGCAGCCTGCTGCCCCTCCAGGTCCCGCAGCTCCCCCAGGGCGTCCTGCAGCTGGGAGGGGTCGAACCCACCCAGGCGCGGATCCTGACTCAGCATCATCGACAGCGCGGTCGCCCACCAGGCGAGGTCCACCTCCAACGACAGGGCTTCCCCGTCGACGCGGCGCTCCTGCAGGTCGGCCATCAACTCGCCCAGCCCCATCGCTTCGAGGCGGCTGGCAATCCGGACCCGTTCGGGCAGTTCGCGGGCCCCGGCCGGGTCGGCCGCCAGCGCGTCCATCAGCCCGCCGAGTTCCTCCATCGACAGTTCGTACAGGTTCCCGTAAACCGGTTCCAGGTAGCGGTTCAGCAGGTGCAGGCTCTGCATCAGCAGTTCGAAGGTGGCCAGGACCGCGGTGATGTCGGCCGGTACGGTCGGCCAAGTCTCGGGCGCGGCCAGTTTGCGCCACTGGTCCCGCCGCTCCTGCACCGACACCAGTTCCCGGTGCAGGTCCGGCACGTGGGCCCCGGGCACCAGCAGGTCTTTTGCCTGCTTGACCAGGCGGCGGCGCTGGGAGCCCCGCAGGTTGATGCCCCGGTCGCGGCGCCACTCCTTGCTGGCGGTGGCCAGGACCATGTCGGCGGCGGAACGCTCAAACACCCGGGGGACGAAAACATCCAGGCTCTGGCGGACCCCCCGCAGCAGGTCCAGTTCCGCTTCCCAGTCGCGCACGTTGGCTGCCAGGCGCAGTCCGGTCTTGGCCGACACCGCCTGCATGTCCCGCTCCGTCTGGGGCAGGACCCGTTCGGACAGTTCACGGACCGCGTGCAGCGCCTGCTCCACGCTGGGGTCGTCCAGCAGCTCCACCCCGGTCCACCAGTTCCGCAGTACGTCGCCGGAGAACATGCCGAGGCTCGACGCCTGCTGCAGCAGTTCGCGGGCGGCCTGCCCCTGGTCGGCGGCCAGGGCTTCCAGTGAGGCTCGGCTGAGTCGGACCCGGGTGGTGGGACCACCTGGAATTGAAGTCAGATCGGTTAGCACCTGAAGGGCATCGAAGGCTGACACTCCCCATTCGGGAAACTCCTGGTGCAGGCTCTCGGTGTAGGAAGACAGTTCCTCCCGGCGACGCCGGAGCCGGGTGCGCATCTCGTCAATCGCGTCTTTGTCGAAGTCGTCGGAGGCATCCAGGAAAGCCGACTGCAGATGCTGTTGCACCGTCTCGGCCGACCGGGCTGTCCCCCCAATCAGGTTGGCCACCCCCGCCACCCCTTCGCGGGTGAGGGCGTCGGCCACCGCCTGCTGGGCCGCCCCCTGGGCGGCCACCACCAGGACGGATCGACCCTGGGCCGCGTGTTCGGCGGCAATGGCCGCCACCGTGTGCGAGTAGTCCTCCCCGGCGGGGGCTTCCACCAGCACCGAGTTCGGGCCGGTGGCCGCCTCAATCACGTCGGCCAGCTGCGGGGGCTGTTCCCCGAGGCCGCGCTCGGCCCACGGGTCCCGGTCCCCCGGGTTTGGTGGGGCCGGCTCAAAGTCCAGTTCGCCGCGCGCCTGAGCATCTCCCGCCAGGGCCCGCACCGGTGCCGACAGGCTCAGCCACTGCGGGGCGCCCAGCTCGCGCAGCAGGGCGGAGGTGGGGTGGGAGAACACCCCGACCGACAGGGTGTCTTCCAGCTCGAACCCGGGGACGGCGCCCCCCGCCTCGCGCACCAGCTGCAGGGCGGCTTCGGGCGAGAACCCGTGGCGGGTCCGAACCAGGTTCAGCAGGTCGGCGGTCTCAATCGGCTGACCGTAGCGCGAGAGCACCATCAGCAGCCGGTTGGAAATCTCAATGCCCGGGCGCAGTGCCAGGTAAATCTCCGAGTCCTCCCCCATCGTCATGTCGATCGGGCGCAGCAGGATCGGGGTGGTCCGGCGGGCGTCGTCTTCGAGCCAGCGAGCCGTCCCGATGGACAGGTACAGCGTGACCGAGCCGTGATCGTCAATCATCCGCTGGGCTTGGCGCAGGACATCCAGCGCGGCTGCCTCGCTCACCCGCTGCTGATCAGAGTCGCGGAACAGGTTCGAAAGTTTGGTCGGGTGTTCGGCGTAAAGCTGGGCCAAACCGCCCGGGTGGGGGTGGCCCAGGTCGAGGCGGGTCAGCGGGTTGCTGGCCAGCTCCTGGCGCATGGTGTCCGCCAGCTGGGTTCGCCAGTCGTCAACCACCGCGCGAAATGGGCGCGGCTGGTCGGCCGGGGTCTGCTCAACCGGCGGGGCAGAATCCTGCTCGGCACCGCTCTGACTCAGGCGGCTGAAGATGCTTGGGCTCACGCCTAATACACTAACCGGACCTTGGGCAATACCCCAACAGGCGTGCCGAAGTTGCGCATTTTTCCGCCGACAAAAGCGCGGGGCGCACTCCGCCCTGACCTGCGTTTTTCGGGCGCCAACCACGCGCACCGAACCGGTGCCCGCGAGACGATTCGAACGTCCGACCTACCGCTTAGGAGGCGGTTGCTCTATCCCCTGAGCTACGCGGGCGGGGGTGGACCCCACTACCCTAGCACTGGGGTTTATCCGCCCGAAAATTAGCGCCGTTCCCAGCTTTGGGTTGGGCTGGGGCGCCGATCGCGGTGCCGGGAGGGAACGGTCATCACCGGGCAGGTGGAGTGGTGCAGCACCGTTTGCGAGGTGGACCCCAGCAGCATGCCGGCGAAGCCTCCGCGCCCACGGGTCCCGACCACGACCAGGTCCACCGCGGTGGAGAACTCGGTCAGGAGCGCGGCCGGCGATCCGTCCAGCACGTGGCGGGCCACCCACATGTCCCTCCCGTTTAGCGCCTTCTCAATCGCGGAGTTCAGACTCTCCATAATGTCGTCCAGCAGCACCTGGCGATCGACCGCCACCGGCAGCCAGGCCATTGCCCCGCCGGCCGTGGCCACCGGAATCGCTACCACCGCGGTCAGCTCTGCCTGCCAGGCAAAGGCCAGGTCCACCGCCTTGACCAGCGCGGTTGAGGCCTGGTCCGAACCGTCAACCCCAACCACGATCCGCTCGATCGGAGTGAACGGCTTGCCGGACCTGTGCGGGGGCACCGTGACCACCGGGCACTTGGAGTGGGCCGGGACAGCCGAGGAGACCGCGCCCAGGAGCCGGTCGGCAAACCCGCCGCGCCCGCGCGAGCCGATCACGATCAGGTCGCACTCCTTGGACAGCTCAGCCAGCACAATCGAGGGGTCACCCACCAGTGCGCTCACTTCGGGGTCCACCCCCACCTGTTCCCGCACGGCCGCGGCCGCCTCGTTCGCGGCGTCCAACGCCCCCTGGTGCAGCGACTCATCGTCGACCACCGCAAACCCACCGTCCAGGGCCGCCGCACTGTAGGAAGCGGTCGGGTACGCGCACACCACCGTCAGGTGTCCATTTACCCGTTTGGCGTGCTCCCCGGCCCAAAGTGCGGCGTCAAGGGACTCTCGGGAGCCGTCGACTCCAACGACGATCTCTGTCTGGTCCATCAGATCTCCTCCAGCTAGCTCTGGTTCTATTTTGCACTGTTTTTTTGATACGTGCGTCACAGTTGGACAACAAGGCGTGGTTGGGGGAGTTCCGGGCACTGTTTGGCCGCCCGCCCCCGGATAGCAAAACTGGCACCGATTTCTCGGTGCCAGTGTGATGCTCTGTGTCAGCCTTAGATGCGCACGAACCAGCCGCCCCCGCGAACGGGAGAGAGCTGCGAAACGTATCCGTAATCCAGAGCTTCGATCATCATTCCGTTGCCCACGTAGATGGCCACGTGACCCGGGTAGGCGACGACGTCGCCGGGCTGGGCCTCAGAGGCGGGAATCATGGTGCCGGCAGCGGCAATTCCGTCAGAGCTGTGCGGTAGGTTGACCCCAACCGCAGCAAACGCCATTTTCACCAGTCCGGAGCAGTCCACCCCGGCCATCGATTCGCCACCCCACGCGTAGGGGATCCCCAGCAGCTGGTAGGCAGCTTCCACGACCGAAGAGGCGTTCACGGAGCCGGAGGGAACGTAGACGGGTTCCTCAACCAGTTCTTCGCGTTCCTCAGAGCGGGAGACTTCCTCGACCTCTTCTTCGACGGGCTCTGCCACCTCAACCGGGGCCTTGACCGCGACGGAAACTTCGTCACCCGGATCCCAGGCCTTATCCAGGGACACGATCGTGCCCACGGACTGGTCGGTCAGGTTGACCGAAGGATCAGCAAGCTTCGGCTTCGCCTCGGATTCCAAGGTGGGGGCGGCGTTTGCCACCCCGGCCAGTCCGGCTGTGACCATGATGCCCGTGGCGGTGACGCCAGCGGCTCGACGCAGAGTAATCCGGCCAAATTCAGAGGTCTGTGTTAGGTCCACCAACGGGGTGATCGGGCGTGCAGCCAGACGATGCCGACCTACAGTTCTCGATTTTGTCACTTATTAATCTCTCCTGATTGAGCCTACGAAGTTAGCTGTCGGGTTGGGGCCGGAGCGCCCCGTCCATTCGGACTTCACCCCAAGACCTTGCGGTCGGGATTCGGTTCCTCCGTCCTGCAGCGCGTCTTTCACCATCTGAGAGGCTGCAGATTCGGCTTCTCATCAGAGGCGGCATCACCCCGGGCGGGGATCGGCTAAAAAGAACAGTAGCATCCCGTTCAAAAAAATGTCACGTTTTGGTAACTATGCTCACCGACGCCGGTCCAAAGGGCGGGAAACTAGGGCAAAGTCACGAACAGGTGGGCGGCAAAGACCGGTTCCAGCACCAGTGGTTCGCGCCCACCTTCGGGCCGATCCAGGCCAATTTGGTACCCGCTGGGCACCCGTCGGATCCAGACTTTAGCGCCGGGTCGTGCGGAAAGCTCCTCGAACTTTTTCAGCAGCCACGGCTCGGCCTGAATGGGTTCCCCAATCCGGACAATGGTCCCGGTAACCTCGTCTTTTCCTTCCAACGCCGTTTCAATATTCACCTCAGTGGCGTTGCTCACACCGCGTCCGGGGACCGGATTGCCGTACGGATCAAACTCGGGACCGGCTAGGAGGTCTTCCAGGCGATCCTCAACCGCGGCGGACATGACGTGCTCCCACCGGCAGGCTTCGTCGTGAGCCTGAGTCCAGGACAGGCCGATCACGTCGACCAGGAGCCGCTCGGCCAGGCGGTGTTTGCGCATCACTTCGACGGCAATCCCCCGGCCCTCATCGGTCAGCTCCAGGCGGCGATCGTCGCGCACGGTCACCAGGTTGTCCCGTTCCATCCGGGCGATCGTCTGGGACACGGTCGGTCCGGAATGACCCAGCCGCTCCACGATTCGGGCCCGCAGCGGCGTCACCCCATCCTCTTCCATCTCGTAGATGGTTTTGAGGTACATCTCGGTGGTGTCAATCAGATCAAAGGACGCCATCACATCTCCTCTGCACGTGGACTCGCGGGCTTCAGCCCAACTCTACCGGGCAGTTCACCCTATGGTCTTTGGCAACATTTCTGCCGCTCCCTGCCCTAACGTATTGGCATGATGACACAGGAACTTCCCCCTCGCTCCCTCTGGCCACGCGATGGGCGATTTGGTGCGGGCCCCTCAAAAGTGCGTCCAGCTCAGATTGACGAATTGGGGCAGTCAAACCTGTGGGGAACCAGCCACCGGCAGGCCGGGGTAATCGGTCTGGTCCAGTCGATTCAGCAGCAGTTGCGGGAGCTGTTTTCGGTACCCGAAGGTTACGAAATCGTTTTGGGCAACGGTGGCGCCACCGCCTTTTGGGCCACCGCCTGCGTTTCGCTGATTCGCGAGTGGGGAAACTTTGCCGTCTTTGGCGAGTTCGGCGGCAAATTTGCCGCTGACGGCCGCTCGGCCCCCTGGATGAACGCGACGGTGGACGAGGCGCCCGCCGGCGAGTTGGCCATCATGAACACCGCGCTGCCCGGCGGCCTGGGGCTCGGCCCCGACGCCTACTGCTACCCGCACAACGAGACCTCCACCGGGGTCGTCTCCCCCCTGTACCGGGCCCCGGATCCCGAGGCACTTACCCTGGTGGACGCCACCTCGATTGCGGGGGCAGCCACGGTCGACCTCAGCCTGGTCGACGCCTACTACTTCTCTTTGCAAAAATGTTTCGGGGCGGATGCGGGCCTGTGGGTCGCGATCCTCTCCCCCCGCGCGGTGGCTCGGGCCGAAGAGTTGAACCGGCTCTCGAGCCGGCCCCAGTTTGGCATCTTGAACCTGACCTCGGCGATCAAGTCGGCTCGGAAGGGCCAAACGGTCAACACCCCCGCCATCGGCACCCTGCTGCTGGTCCACAGCCAGCTCGAATGGATGCTGGCCGAGGGGGGTCTGGCGGAAATGGCCGCTCGGGCCGAGGCCGGCGCCGACGCGATCATCCGCTGGGCCGAGTCCCGCCCCTGGGCCACCCCCTTCGTCGAGGTTCCCGCCTGGCGCTCACCGGTGGTCTCCACCGTGGACCTGGCCGAGGAGATTTCGGCCAGCGAGTTGGCGGCTCGCCTGCGCCCGGCCGGGATTCAAGACATTGAGGGCTACCGCGGACTGGGTCGAAACCAGCTGAGAATCGCCTCGTTCCCCTCCATCGACCAGGCGGACATCGACTCGGTCCTGGCCTGCATCGACTGGGCGGTCGAGCACTAGTCTCCGCGCTGCGCCTGCTGCTCGGGCGGATCGGAGAGCGGCTTCAGGGTGATCGGGTCCAGGCCGGCCCGCTCGACCGGGCCAATGGCCCGCAGACGATACGGGCTGCGATCGACCTGCAGGTGAACGTCCCAGTGGACCTTGCCCCAGACCCCGACCAGGAGGGCGACGACCACGCAGGCAATCGCCCCGATCCCCAGTGACCAGCGGGCCCCGAACTGCTCGCCAATCCAGCCGACGATCGGTGCGCCGAGCGGGGTGGAACCCATGAAGATCATCATGTACAGCGACATCACCCGCCCGCGAATCTCGGGCGCGGTGGAAATTTGGACGGCCGCGTTCGCCGCCGTGATCAGCGTGAGCGAGGCCAGGCCGGTCGGGGCCGACATGACCGCAAACCAGAAGTAGCTGGGGGCCAGGGCCAGCGCCGCCTCGAACAGGCCGAAGATCAGGGCTGCCCCCACGATCAGGCGCAGGCGCGGCCGGGCCCGGCGAGCAGCAATTAGCGCCCCGGCCAGAGACCCGATCGCCATGTAGGAGCCGAGCATCCCGTACTCACCGGCGGACTTGCCGAACACCTCGGTGGCCATCATGGCCGAAGTCATCTGGAAGTTCAGCCCAAACGCCGAGACCATCCCCATGATCACCATGATCGAGACAATGTCGGGGCGCGAGCGGACGTAGGCGAAACCTTCGCGAATCTGCCCCTTCGCGCGCGGCACCAGCGGGGGCCGGCGGAGCAGGTCCGGATTCATCAGCGCCAGTGTCAGCACCGGCATCAAGAACAGGCCCGCGTTAATTAGGAACACCGGCCCCATTCCCACCCACTCGATGATCAGGCCGGAGACGGCCGGGCCAATCAGGCGGGCGGTGTTAAAGGCGGCCGAGTTCAGACCGACCGCGTTGGCCAGCGAGGTGGGCGGGACCAGTTCGGACACGAAAGCTTGCCGGGCGGGAGAGTCGGCCGCGGAGGCAACCCCACCCGCCAGCGCAAAGCAGTAAACCATCCACAGTTCGGCCTGGTTGGTCAGCACCAGCAGGCCGAGCCCCAGGCCCAGGATCCCGGTGGAGGCCTGGGTGATCTGCAGGAGGGTCCGTCGGTTAACCCGGTCTGCTAGTGCTCCCATCCAAGGTGAGAGCACTAGCAGCGGAAGAAATTGCAGAGCCGTCACGATCCCCAGTTGGGAACCGGCGCCGTCGGTCAGGACGGTCAGCACCAGCCAGTCTTGCGCCACTCGCTGCATCCAGGTCCCGGTGGACGCCACGACGTTTCCGGCGATCCACAGTCGGAAGTTGGGATATTTGAGTGAGTGGAACGTTTTTGACAATTGGCTGGGCGCCTCCCCCGACAGCTAGTGAACGGTTCTGCTCTCTATTGTAGCCCCGCCTATCCCAGCAAAAGTTGCTGGATCGGGGTCATCGCGAAGTAGACCACGAACAGTGCGGCCACCACCCACATGAGCGGGTGGATCTTCCGGGCGTGGCCCCGGGCGATCTGGATGACGGTGTAGGAGACGAAGCCCACGCCGATCCCCACGGAGATGGAGTAGGAGAAGGGCATCATCGCGATGGTCAGGAAGGCCGGCAGGGCCATTTCCTGGCGGGACCAGTCGATCTCGGTCACCTGGGTCATCATCAGGAAGCCGACGAAGACGAGGGCGGTCGAGGCGGCCTCGGCCGGAACCAGCGTCATCAGCGGAGCGAAGAACAGGGCCAGCAGGAACAGGAGCCCGGTCACGACCGAGGCCAGACCCGTGCGGGCCCCCTCACCCACCCCGGCGGTGGATTCGACGTAGGCGGTGTTGGACGAGACGCCGCCCAGGCCACCGGCCATCGCGCCGAGCGAGTCGATCATCAGGATCCGGGCCGAGTGCGGCGGGGTGCCGCTCTCATCCAGCAGGTCCCCTTCGGCTCCGACCGCCACCATTGTGCCCATGGTGTCAAAGAAGTCGGCCAGCATCAGGGAGAAGATCAGCAGGATGACCGAGAGGACACCCAGCTTCTCGAAGGCGCCAAAGAAGTCGACCTGGCCCAGAGTGCCGAACTCGGGCAGGGAAACGGGCGAGCCGTGGAACTCGGGAACGGTCCCCATCCAGCCGGTCGGGCTGTCGTCCCCGGCCCCGGGAACCTTGGCCACGGCCTGGACGATGAAGGCCAGAATGGTGGCGCCAATGATGCCGAACAGGATGGCGCCCTTGACCTTGCGAACGTACAGCACGATCACCAGCAGCAGGCCGAAGATGAAGATGGCCATGGGCCACCCGGACAGGTGTCCGTCGGCGCCCAGTTGGACCGGGGTGCCGGCCCCGGCGCGGATGATGCCCGCGTTGGCCAGGCCGACAAAGGCGATGAACAGGCCGATCCCGACCGAGATCGCGCTCTTCAGCTGCTGGGGAACCGCGCGGAAGACCGCCTCGCGGAAGCCCGACAGGACCAGCACCAGGATGATCAGGCCTTCCCAGAAAATCAGGCCCATCGCTTCCTGGTAGGTCAGGCCTTCCCCGCCGACCAGCGAGAACGCAACCATGGCGTTCAGGCCCATGCCGGCAGCCATCGACATGGGGAAGTTAGCGAAAACCCCCATCGCAATGGTCAGGAGACCGGCGATGAGGGCGGTGCCGGCGGCAATAGCCGCGGTGGTAATCGGGCCGCTTTCGGGGGCGGCAGCCGAGAGGATGGATGGATTAACGACCAAAATGTAGGCCATGGCGAAGAACGTCACCAGTCCGCCGCGAACTTCGCGGCTGACGGTGGAACCCCGCTGAGAGATCTTGAAGAATCGATCTAGTGCGCCGTTGGCAGGCTGAACCTGCTTCTCTGTGTCAGTGGTACTCACTCACGTCAGTTTGCCCAGTTCGGACAAGGCTTCCAACCGAGTCCGCTATTTGGGGGGCGGTCCTACCCGATGATATAATTGCGACCCACGTTCACTGGCGAAGGTCGTCAACCGCAATCTGGAACTCGTCGATTCGTGAACTCTGCATCGGCCACTGTGGCTTCCGCTTGGTGGTGTCAGTCTCAGAGTGGGCCCCGCAGCTGTGGTCCAGGGAAACTACCCGTCCGTCATCCGGGGACCATTCGTTGGCACAAACCCCGAACACCCGTCCCAGCGAGCCGGGCAGCTTCAGCAGGAACCCGCAGGTGGCGCAGGTCTGCTTGGCGGCCGGCACCGGTCCCTGATCGGAGGCGTACCACCGGTCAGCGGCCTGCTGGATCCCGTATTCGGAGAGCACCCGCGGGCGACCCAACCCCAGCTCTTCCACCCCGAGCTCGTCGACCAGGTCCGGGTCAGTCTGCTCCAGGTTGGTCATCAGGCGCGGGTCGTTGGCGCTGTAGGGCAGCACGTCTTCGCGGGAGACGTCGCCGGGGCGAAGCCGCTCTTCCCAGGGAACCCACTCGGGGGCCAGCAGGGCGCCCTCGCCGGGCAGCAGCGACACCTCGCAGACGGTCACCGTCTTGGAGCGGGGAGCCCGGGCAACCGAGACCTCCCAGTCCCAACCCGGGTAGCCGGCGTCTTGGCAGTGGAACCGGTGGGCAGCCACGCCCTTGGCCACCATTCGAGCGCCCACGTGCTCACCCACCGACTCGGGCCGGGAAATTTCCACCGCCGCCTGCCGGGCCACCTCTACCGCCTCGAGCAGCAGTTCGTCGCGTCTTACCGACCGGTCCAGTTTCGGGGCCGGATCATTGATCTCATTCTCAGGCACTAAAGTCCTCCGCTACTGCGCGCAGAACCTTGGCAATCTTGCCCGCATTGTCTGGGTATTTGCCGCGACGCAAAGAATCTGACGACGAGTCGAGCAACCGAATTAGGTCCTCAACCACCGGCACCATTTCCTGCGGCTTGCGGCGTTGGGCGCGGGCTACCGAGGGGAGCGCCGAAAGGGCCCGCACCGAGATCGCCTGCGGGCCGCGGCGGCCGTCGGCAATTCCGTATTCGACCCGTTGACCAGGCCTGGGCGCCGGAAGATCGTCGGGCAGTGCCGAGGCGTGCAAAAACACCTCGCGCCCATCCTCGCCGCCAATAAACCCGAATCCTCGGTCGACGTCGAAAAACTTCACCTTACCGGTAGGCACGGCAACCCCATTTCTTCCGAACCGCTTTTTGGTCACAAATCCTCAGAACAAGCATAGTACCCAACGAGTACCGTGTCATTGCCGCCTACAGAAAGTTATGCTTGAAGCCAACTGATCGGAGGGGACATGAAGACCAAACACAACTGGCTGGCCCGCCTGGGCGGGGCTGCAACGGTCGGGCTGGCGACGGTGCTGCTGGGGGTGGCCGCCTCGGCCGAGCCGCCACTGGCCATCACCGACCGGGTGACCGACCCAAACGGCTTCCTGGACGCCTCCCAAACGCAGGAGGCGCACGACGCCCTGTCGGCCGCGGCCGAAGACGGATTGGCCCTCTACGCGGTGGCGGTCCCCACTTTCGACGGCCAGGACGCGACCGGGTGGTGCCTCCAGACCGGCGAGCAGTCCCACCTGGCCGGCGACTCGGTTATCTTCGCGGTCGCCTACGAACAGCGCGACGCGGCCTGGTGCACCGGCGCTGACTCCAACCAGGTCAGCGACTCCGAGTTGAACCGGGCCTTCGAAGCCGCCCGCAGCGAGCTGGGCCGGTCCAACCCGCTTCAGCCCGAGGACCTGACCGCCGCCATCGTCACCTTTGGCGAGCGAGTCAGTGCCAGCGCGAACGGCTCCAGCTCTGGCAGCAGTGTCGGCGCGCTCGTCTGGGTGGCAATCGCCATCATGATCGCGGCGGTCCTCGCGGTGGTGGTCTCATCCTCCCGCCGGGGTGCGCGCCTGCGAAAAGCGGGCCTGGGCCCCAAGGCCAGCCCCGCCGCCCAGCAGAAGCTGGTCGACGAATCCTCCCAGCAACTGCTGTACGCCGACGAGGCTCTGCGCCGAAGCGAAGACGAGCTGTCCTTTGCCACCGCCCAGTTTGGCACGCTGGAAACCAAGTCGTTGGCCACCGCAATCGAGGCGGCCAAGCCGGTGCTGCAGCAGGCTTTCGAAGTCCTGTCCCGAATGAACGACGAGCCGAACCTGGACGCCAAAGCCCAGCTGGCCGGGCAAATTCAAGAGCTGGTCGGCCGGGTGATGCCGGCCGTGGCCACGGCCCAGAAGGTGCTGAAGGACCGGCGCGAGCGGGAACGGACCGCGGAGCAGCAGGCCGCCCAACTGAACGAGCAGATCGGTGAAGCCGACCGGCGTCTGGAGGCGGCCCGGGCCGAGTTGCAGAGCCTTCAGCAGCACTTTTCCGCCTCGTCCCTGGCTTCCATTGCCAACAATCCGGACCAGGCCGAGGCCGAGCTGACCGAGGCCCGCGAACACGTGGCCCAGGTGCAGCAGCTGGTGGCGACCGACCGGACCCGGGCGGTGCAGGAGCTGGATCTAGCGGCGACCGCCCTGGCCCAGGCCCTCCGCCTGATCGAAACGGTGACCGGAGCGCGGACGGCCCTGGAGCAGTCGGCCCAGGTGCTGACCGAGGCCATCGCCTCCATTTCGTCCGACCTGGACGACGTCGCCCGCCTCTCCGCCGACCGGGCCTCTTTTGCCCCGCTGGTGGACGAGGCCAAGGCGGCCATCGAGGCCGGAATCGCCGCTCGCTCCGGCCAGGGCGACCCGCTCTCCGCCATTGAACGCCTGCGGCTGGCCGAGGACGGCCTGGACCGGGCCCTCGCTCCCCTGCGTTCGGCCCACGACCAGTTCCAGAAGGAAACCCAAACCGCCCAGCAGCGGATCGCCGGGGCCCAAACCCTGGTCTCGCAGGCCCAAGCTCAGCTTCAGGCTCACGGAGCCTACGCCACCATGGAGCAGCGCAACAGCGTGGCCAAAGCCCAGTCGCTCCTCACCTCCGCCCAGTCACTGCTGGAATCCAACCCCGGGCAGGCGGCCCAGCAGGCCACCCAGGCCGAGTCCTTCGCCCGCAGCGCACTGGCCACGGCCCCGCAACCGGCCGGGCGACGCAGCTCCGGGATGAACATGAGCGACGTCTTCCTCTGGTCGATGATTCTGGGCAACATGGGCGGCGGACGCAGCTCCGGTGGGCACAACTCCGGCTGGGGCGGCGGCTCATCCTGGGGCGGTTCGAGCGGGTCCTCCTGGCGCGGCTCCTCCGGCGGGTTCGGAGGCGGCGGCGGCTTTAGCGGGGGCCGTGGTGGCTCCTCCGGCTTCTAGTAACCCCTATCACCCGGACCGCCGGGCAGATACGATGGACTTACCTACCTATTAAAGGAGAAACAATGGCTCAGAAAGAATCCGTATTTGGCCGGGTGTCACAGCTTCTTAAGGCCAATATCAACGCCCTGATTGACAAGGCGGAAGATCCAGCCAAAATGATTGATCAGCTGATCCGCGACTACACCAACGAAATCGTGGAGGCCGAAAAGGCCGTGGCCCAGACCATCGGTAATCTGCGCCTGGCCGAAAAGGATCACGAGGCGGACGTGGCCGCCGCCAACGACTGGGGGCAAAAGGCCCTGGCCGCCTCGAACAAGGCTGAGGAATGCCGCGCTTCGGGCGACACCGCCGGCGCCGACAAGTGGGATGGCCTGGCCAAGGTGGCCCTGGGCAAGCAGATCTCCTTTGAGCAGGAGGCCGCCACCGCCGAACCGCAGATCGCCACCCAGCAGCAGACCGTGGAGCAGCTGAAGGCCGGACTCTCGCAGATGAAGGAGCGTCTGTCCGATCTGAAGACCCGCCGCGACCAGCTGGCTGCCCGACAAAAGACCGCCGAAGCGCAGGCGAAGGTGAACGACGCGATCAAGTCGATCAACGTCCTGGACCCGACCTCTGAGCTGGCCCGCTACGAAGAGAAGATCCGCCGGGCCGAAGCCCAGGTTCAGGGGCAGATGGAACTGGCCGGGGACTCGCTGGAGGACCAGTTTGCGGAGCTGCAAACCGACGCTTCTCAGCTGGAGGTGGAGGCCCGCCTCGCCGCGTTGAAGAAGAAGGATTAGTTTTACCCAATCGTGGGGGGCGCCTTGATCGAGGCGCCCCCCACTTTGGTTTTTACCTAATTTCTGCAGCAGAAAGGGCGGCTCCGCAGAGCCGCCCTTTCCAGTTCGATTACTTCACGTCGTCGTCGACCCAGTCGAACGTCCGGGTGACAGCCTTCTTCCAGAGGCGGTAGGTACGTTCCACCTCAGTCTTGTCCATCTGCGGCTTCCAGCGCTTGCCCTCGGCCCAGTTGGCAATGACGTCAGCTTCCCCATCCCAGTAGCCGACCGCAATCCCGGCTGCGTAGGCGGCGCCCAGCGCGGTGGTCTCAGCCACCTGGGGAGCTACCACGTCCACGCCGAGCACGTCGGCCTGGAACTGCATCAGGGTGTTGTTTGCGATCATGCCGCCGTCAACGCGCAGCTCGGAAAGCTTGGCGCCGGAGTCAGCTTCCATGGCGTCCAGCACCTCGCGGGTCTGGAAGGCAGTTGCCTCCAGGGCCGCGCGGGCAATGTGACCACGGTTGTTGTAGCGGGTGAGGCCCACGATCGCACCGCGAGCATCATCCTTCCAGTACGGGGCGAAGAGGCCGGAGAAAGCGGGGACGATGTAGACGCCACCGTTGTCCTCCACCGTCAGGGCCACCTCTTCGATTTCCGGAGCGGACTCGATCAGCTTCAGGTTGTCCCGGACCCACTGAATCAGCGAGCCGGCCACCGCGATCGAACCTTCCAGCGCGTAGACGGCCTTCTGGTCGCCAATCTTGTAGCAGAGGGTGGTCAGCAGCCCGTTGTCGGAGAAGACCACCTCTTCGCCGGTGTTCATCAGCATGAAGCAGCCGGTTCCGTAGGTGTTCTTCGCCATCCCGGGGGTGAAGCAGGCCTGGCCGAAGGTGGCCGCCTGCTGGTCGCCCAGGATGCCGGCGATCGGGGTGTCGATCAGCAGGCCCTGCTTGCGCCCGTAGCCGTAAACCTCCGAGGAGGAGCGAATCTCCGGCAGCATCGACATCGGAATGCCGAAGTCCGCGCAGATTTCCGGATCCCACTGCAGGGTCTTCAGGTCCATCAGCATGGTCCGCGACGCGTTGGTGACGTCGGTGGCGTGAACGCCGCCGTCGACCCCACCGGTCATGTTCCACAGGACCCAGGCATCGGTGTTGCCGAACAGGAGGTCTCCCGCCTCGGCCTTTTCCCGCGCCCCTTCCACGTTGTCGAGGATCCACTTGACCTTCGGCCCGGAGAAGTAGGTGGCAAGGCTCAGGCCCACCTTGGACCGGTAGCGATCCATACCCTGGTCACCGGCCAGTTCACGGATGATCTTGCTGGTACGGGTGTCCTGCCAAACAATGGCGTTGTAGACGGGCAAACCGGTGGTCTTGTCCCAGACGACTGCGGTTTCACGCTGATTCGTGATCCCGACGGCCGCCAGCGAGTGCCGGTTGATCTCCGCCTTCTGCAGCGCATCAGCTACGACGGCGCGCACAGACTCCCAAATTTCAATGGGATCGTGTTCCACCCAACCGGGGTTCGGGAAGATCTGCTCGAACTCTTGCTGTCCGACGGATACGATCTCACCCGAGTGGTTGAAGATGATCGCGCGCGACGAGGTTGTGCCCTGGTCGATTGCGAGAACATATTTCTCTTCAGACATGTTTTTCCTTACTCACCTTTCACTTCGTTGTGTGCTACAGCGGCCAGAAGTCCAGGGAGGACAGGCTGAGGGCGTAGGTCACGACCACAGCGACAACCGCACCGATGATGGGGCCGACGACCGGCACCCAGGAGTAGCCCCAGTCGGAGTCGCCCTTGCCCTTGATCGGCAGCACAGCGTGCGCGATGCGGGGGCCGAGGTCACGAGCCGGGTTGATGGCGTAGCCGGTCGGCCCACCGAGAGAGGCGCCAATACCGACGATGACCAGAGCAACCGCCAGCGGTCCGACCGCAGTCGGGGTGCCCCCGGCGACCAGGACGAAGACGATCAGGATGAAGGTACCGACGGCCTCAGTGACGAGGTTCCAACCGTAGGAACGGACTTCCGGTCCGGTCGAGAAGACGCCGAGCTTGTGCGCGGCCGGAGCATCCTCATCGAACTGCTTCTTGTAGGCCAGGTACATGATGATGGCGCCGATGAAGGCACCGAGGAACTGGGCTACCAGGTAAAGGGCAATGTTGCTGGCGGTGGCCGGGACCGCGAACTCGGAACCCATCGGCTGACCGTTGAGGGTGACGTTCGGGTCGTAGAAGGTTGCCACCCACTTGGCAATGGTTACGGCGGGGTTCAGGTGACCGCCGGTCTTCCAAGCGCCGTAGACACCGACAAAGACCGCGAGGCCCCAGCCAAAGTTGACCATGAGGAAGCCGGTGTCCTTGCCCTTATCCTTGGGGAGCAGGTTGTTGGCCACCACGCCTGTACCGAGGATGATCAGCAGCATCGTGCCGAAAAACTCGGATGCAAAAATCTCAAATGCATTCACTGTGTTTTGTTCTCCTTACGCGCTACATCGCGCTGTGGTCTGGTGGCACCGCGATCAGCTACGACTCACGATGCCACCTCCTGAGGGTGGGGCCGACCGGAAGAGGATGGTCGACCCCGGTTTACTTCGGGTGATACTAGACGTCCAACATTGGGCGAATCGGTTCCACCTCGTCGCGAACTGCCTGCGCCGCAGACTCATCGGTAATGAGTTCTGCTTCCCGGACCGCCTCGCATGCGCGGCGGTACAGGTCCATTTCGCGTTCCTTGGTGTCCTCGTCCCAACCCAAATAGTGGCCCATGATATCTGCAACTTCGGGCATTGCTGCCAGCCCCGCATCACGGTGCTCGTAAACGAGCCGAATCCGGTGCAGCAGAATGTCTTCCAGGTGCAGCGCCCCTTCGTGGGTCACCCCAAAGGCCACTTCAGCCCGCAAATACTCGGGTGCCTCAGCCAATGGTTCTCCCAGATCGGGGGTGTCTTTGATCATATCGAAGATCACATCGATATTGTTTCCATAGCGGTCCAGCATGTCTTCGATATGGTCGACGCTCAGCCCGGTTTCCCTGGCCATCGCCTCGCGTCGCGCCCACAGGGCCCGGTATCCATCCGCCCCTTCCAGCGGAGTCTTCCCGGTGACGCACGGCTGCTTTGCCGCCCGCTCTTTGCCCAGCATGAAGTCGACCGCATCCTCCGCCATCTGGCGGTAGGAGGTGAGCTTGCCACCCGCGATCACGGTCAGGCCGGGGGCCGCCTCGGTCACGGTGTGCTCGCGCGAGACCTTGGTCGACTTGGCCGCGTCCCCGTCGAGGGTGCCCGGCTGCAGCAGCGGCCGCAGCCCGGCGTAGGTGCCGATGATGTCGTCCTTGGTCAGCGGATCCTTCAGCACCGAGTTGGCGTGCTCCAGCAGGTACTCGATGTCGGCCTCATCCGCGACCGGGTTCAGCAGGCTCTCGTGGTACTTGGTGTCGGTGGTGCCGATGATCCAGTACCGCTTCCAAGGAATGATGAACAGAACCGACTTCTCGGTCCGCAGGAACAGGCCCACTTCGGACTTGATCCGATCCTTGGGGATGACCAGGTGGATCCCCTTGGAAGCCAGCACTTTCAGGCCGCCGGTGGTGCCGGCCAGCGCCTGCGTCTTTTCGGTCCAGACGCCGGTCGCGTTGATGATGGCCTTGGTCTTGATCGTGTAGCGCTCGCCGGTTTCCAGATCCTCAACCACCGCACCGTTGACCCGGCCCCGGTTGTCCTTCAGGATCTCAATTAGCTGGGTGCGGCTGGCTGCCTTGGCCCCGTAGCGAACCGCAGTCCGGACCAGGGTGATCACCAGGCGGGAGTCGTCCACCCGGGCATCGTAGTAGACGATGGAGCCGTTCAGGGCGTCATCCTTCAGCGCCGGGCACAGCTTCAGCGAGCCCTTCTTGGTGTGGTGCCGCTGGATCGGAACGGCACCCGGATGGGCTGCCTGCGCGATGGCGTCGTACATTCCGACACCCACGGCCGAGTAGGTGCGCTCCACTACCGGGATCTTCAGCGGCCACAGCAGCGGCTGGGCCTTGACCAGGTGGGGGGCGTTTTGGATCAGCAGGAGTCCGCGCTCACGCAGGGACTCGTGGACCAGCTTGAAGTCCAGCTGATAAAGGTAGCGAAGCCCGCCGTGAACGAGCTTGGATGAGCGCGACGAGGTTCCCGAGGACCAGTCTTGGGCCTCGATGATGCCGACGTTCAGGCCGCGGGTGGCCGCATCGACGGCAATACCTGCGCCGGTGACCCCACCCCCGATTACCAGGACATCGAGCTCTTCGCCATTCGCCATTTCTGCTAGCGCTGCTGCACGTGATTCCTTGGATAACACTGGCGTTGCCACTTTGTCTCCTTCGACTGCCGATGATGACCTATGTGAAAAGTATCTATGCTTTGCACGCCGTTGCGTAGCGGTTGCACATCCGTTCATGGCAGACTTGATCCCGTGAACGTGCGTGATGAACTGGCCCAAGAGGCCGCCACCCTCTACTACCTCCAGGATCAAAAAATGGAGTCGATCGCCTCCAAGCTGGGGGTCTCTCGCTCCACCGTCTCCCGCCTACTCAGTTACGCGCGCGAGGTCGGCCTGGTGCGCATTTCGATCACCGCTCCGCCCGGCACCAGCGACACCCTGGCGCAACAGTTCGAGGAGACCTTCGGGGTGCACACCTGGGTGGTCCCGGTCGGATCGGCCGACACCGACCTGAATCGGCTCCACAACGTCTCGACGGTGGCGGCCGAACGCCTGATCAACATGCTGTTCCCCGGGGCGACGCTCGGGATCGCCTGGGGCAACACCACCTCGATGATCGCGCAGAACATTCCGCGGGTGGACCTGCCGGGGCTGACGGTGGTTCAGCTGAACGGCGCCTCGAACGCGGCCGAGTCGGGCCTGCCCTACGCCCAGGCGATCATCACCCAGGCCGCCCAAGCCCTCGGGGCGAAAATGGTCAACTTCCCGGTGCCCGCGTTTTTCGACTTCGCCTCAACCAAAGAAGCCATGTGGCGCGAACGGTCGATCCAGCAGGTGCTGCAGACCATCGACTCCTGCGACGTGGCCCTGTTCGGGGTTGGCTCCCTCGACGGGTCCATTCCCAGCCACGTCTACTCCGGCGGTTTCCTGGACCAGAAGGAACTGGACCAGGCTCGGCGCGACGGCGTCGTCGGCGACGTCTGCACGGTGCTGCTGCGCCGGGACGGCTCGACCGATATGAAGTTGAACGCACGCGCCTCCGGCCCCACCCCAGCCCAACTTCAGAAGATCCCCCGGCGCCTGTGCGTGGCCGCGGGCGATTCGAAGGCGCTGCCCCTGGTCGGGGCGCTCCGCTCCGGCGTCGCCACCGACCTGGTGATCGATTCCTCCTTGGCGCGGGTGGTGCTGAACCAGTTACGCTTGGAACGCCGACCCGCAAGGAGAATCGTTCAGTGACCCAGCAGCCGCCCCTCTTTCCCCTCCCGGAAGGGGCGCTTCGTCCCCAGGCCAGGGTGATCGTCCTGACCGGCCCGTCGGGGTCGGGGAAGACTTCGCTGACCAATCGCCTCGGGTTTCCGTCCCTCTCCCTGGACAACTTCTATCGCAACGATGACGAGGAGGGGATGCCCCGCCTGGCCGGGGGGCTGATCGACTGGGACGACCCGGCGTCGTGGGCGCAGGACGAGGCGATGGAGGCCCTGAGCACCCTGTGTTTGACCGGTCGGGCGCGGGTTCCGATTTACAACATCCCCACCAATCAGCGCACCGGGATGGAACAGTTTGACCTGGGTGGTCAGCAGGTGGTGATCGTCGAGGGGATTTTCGCCTCTCTGCTGGTGGAGCCGCTGCGCCAGGAGGGCCTGCTGCTGGGGGCGGTCTGCATCGCCCGCTCCCCGATGCGGAACGCCTGGTTCCGGCTCGCCCGCGACCTGGGGGAAGCCCGGAAGCCGGTGCCGGTCCTGCTGTGGCGCGGCTTCAAGCTGGCTTTGTCAGAGCCCAAGCAGGTGCAGCGCTGGATCGGTCACGGCTGCGAGCCGGCTAAGTCACTGGGCGCGGCCGACCGGCGCATTCGGGAGATTGTCGCCTCGGCTCACATTCCCCCGCCCCCGATTTAGGCGTACAGGCCGCCGTCCACGCGCAGCGACTGCCCGGTCAGGTAGCGGGCCTCGTCGGAGGCAAAGAAGGCCACTGCCGCCGCAAGTTCGGCCGGTTTTCCGAGGCGGCCGTAGGGAATTGAGCGCTCTCGCTCGGCCCTAATTTGGGCGGTGGTTTGCCCCGACTGGGCGGCAGCTGCCTCGTCCAGGGCCGCCACCCGAGCAGTGGAAATCAGCCCCGGCTCGACAATATTGACCGTCACCCCGGTGGCGGCCACCTCGCGGGCCAGGGCCCCCAGGTAGCGCTGCAGGCCGGCGCGTCCGATGGCGGACAGCGACAGGGTGGTGGAAGCCTGCTCCATCGTGTAGGAGCCGATCGCGATGATTCGCCCCCACCCGCGTTCCTTCATTCCAGGCAGAACCTGTCCGACCAGGTCGACGTGGGGGGCGATCAGGCTGCGGGCCGCCTCGACCACATCTACTGGCTGCAGTTCCTCAGATCCGCCCGGGCGCGGGCCCGGACCGTTCAGCAAAATGATGTCGATCGGACCCAGTGCCGCCACCGCCTGCGCGAGGGCCTCCCGGCGGGAGTCCGCGTCCAGCAGGTCGCATCCCAGCCCGATCGCGTCCACCTGGTAATCCTGGCGAATCCGCTCGGCCTCACGGGCGGCCACGTCGGCGCGGCGCCCGGTGACAGCCACGTTGACCCCTTCGGCCGCCAGGGCGTCGGCCACCGCCAGCCCAATTCCGCCGGTAGAGGCACAGACAAAGGCGTTTCGGCCCAAGATTCCTAGGTCCACGGGACTATCCTTCGCGTCGTTTGACCAGGGGGAAGGTGATCGTTTCGCGGATTCCCTCCCCGGTCAGGGCCATGATCAGGCGATCCAAGCCCATCCCCATGCCACCGGCCGGGGGCATGGCGTACTCCATCGCCTCCAGGAAGTCCTCATCCAGGACCATGGCTTCAGGGTCGCCGTTGGCAGCCGCCAACGCCTGGGCTTCAAACCGTTCGCGCTGAATCACCGGGTCCACCAGCTCGGAGTAGGCGGTGGCCAGTTCGAACCCGCGGACGTACAGGTCCCACTTCTCGGTCACCCCCGGGATGGAGCGGTGACCGCGGGTCAGGGGCGAAGTGTCCTCGGGGAAGTCCCGCACAAAGGTGGGTTCGTACAGCTCGTCCCCCACCAGGACCTCGAAAATTGTCTCGGCAATCTTGCCGTCGACGTAGTGGTCGGGGATTTCCTCACCCAGTTCAGCCGCAATCGCCAGCAGTTCTGCCCGCGGGGTCTGTGCGTCGACCTTCCGACCCAGCTTCTCGCTGATCGACTCGTACAGGGAAATGGAACGCCACTGGCCGGACAGGTCGTAAACCGTCCCGTCGGAGAGCGTCACCTGCTCGGTACCGAACACGTCGCGGGCCGCCTTTTGGACCATCTCCTGGACCCGGCGGGCCATCGAGTCGTAGGTGCCGTAAGCCTCGTAGGCCTCCAGCATGGTGAACTCGGGACTGTGGGAAGAGTCCGCGCCCTCGTTCCGGAAGTTCCGGTTGATCTCGAAGACCTTCTCTACCCCACCGACGACCGCCCGCTTCAGGAACAGTTCCGGCGCGATCCGCAGGAACAGCTCCGTGTCGTAGGCGTTCATGTGGGTGGAGAACGGGCGAGCCGCCGCGCCCCCGTGGACCACCTGCAGCATCGGGGTCTCGATCTCAATGAAGCCCGACTCGTGGAAGTATTCGCGCAGGGACCGCACGATCGCGGCTCGGGTGCGAACCATGTTGCGCGCGGCCGGTCGGATGATCATGTCCAGGTAGCGTCGGCGCACCCGGGCGTCATCGGACAGGCTCACCTCGGTCCCGTCTTCAGCCTCATAGGTTTTGGGCAGGGGCCGCAGCGCCTTGGAGGCGAGCTGCCAGGCGGGGATTCCCTCTGCCGGCTCGGCCATAATTGAGAGTTCCCCGCGCCGCGATGCAATCATCTTCCCGTGCACAAACAGGTGATCGCCCAGGTCTACGTCCGCCTTGTACTGGGTCAGCGACTCCACCCCCACCTCGCGGGCGGAGAGCATCACCTGCAGCCGATTGCCGGCCCCGTCCTGCAGGGTGGCAAAGCACAGCTTCCCGGAGTTGCGGGCCAGCACGACCCGTCCGGCCACGCCGTAGTAGTCCTGCGTCTCCTCGCCGGCCTCCAGGCCCGCGTATTTGTCGCGCAGCTCAGCAATGGTGGCGGTGATCGGCACCTCCACCGGGTACGGGTTGATGCCCGCGGCTAGCAGACGTTGACGCTTGGCACTGCGGACGCGGAACTGCTCCGGAGCGTCAGCAAGGGCGGGATCGACAGCTGGTTGATTCTCGTTAGTGCTCACCCCACCATCGTAACCGGTTTTTCTACCGGCCCAGATCGTGACCTACTTCTACCTGGCGATTGTTCGCATCCACCAGGACCACGCGGGGTTCGCGGGTGCGGGCCAGTTCCTCAGGTAGGTGCGCGTAGGCGATGATGATGACGATGTCGCCCTGGTGGATCAGGTGGGCGGCGGCGCCGTTCAGCTGCACGGTGCCGGAGCCGGCCGGGGCCACAATGGTGTAGGTGGTCAGGCGAGCCCCGTTGGTCACATCGACCACGTCGACTTTTTGCCCGGGCAGGATATCGGCTGCAGCCAGCAGGTCGGAGTCAATTGAGACCGAGCCGACGTAGTTCAGGTCGGCCCCGGTCACCCGAGCCCGATGAATCTTTCCGGACACCATCTCCCGATAGACGGGAAACTCAGTCATTACTGCTCCACCTTCCAATGGCGATTGTCGATAAGTCTAGTATTGCCCAAACGAGCCGCCACGAGTAGGGTCAGATCACCTTTCGGGGGGTTGAAATACTCCACATTCCCCACGGTGGCCAGCGCCACCAGTTCGAAGCTGTCCCGATTGACCACGGCCGCATATTCGGGTTCCACCAGCGGCTCCGAGACCAGCGTCTGCATCACCTGGTTGACGGCGGCGGGCGGATCCACCCGCCCGTTGGCACTGCCGGCCGCAATGCCCTGCTCCAGGGAACGGAACAGGACCGGGGCGGCCAGGCGCTCCTCGGTCGACAGGTAGGCGTTTCGACTGGACCGCGCCAACCCGTCACTTTCGCGCACGATCGGGGCGCCGACGATTTCCACCGGGAAGTTGAGGTCCCGGACCAGCTGGCGGATCACGGCCAGCTGCTGGGCGTCCTTCTCCCCGAACACGGCCACCTGCGGTTGAACCAGGTTGAACAGTTTGGCCACCACCTGGCAGACGCCGTCGAAGTGACCGGGGCGCGAGGCACCCTCGAGAATAGAGCCCAAATCGCCCACGCGCAGGCTCACCCGGGCGGGCGGGTCCGGGTACATTTCGTCGGCACTGGGCACGAAAACGGCATCCACGGACAGGTCCGCCAGCGCCTCCAGGTCGGCCGCCAGCGTGCGTGGGTAGCGCGCGTAATCCTCGTTCGGGCCAAACTGGGTCGGGTTCACGAAGATGGAGACGACTACCCGCTCAGCCAGCTCACCGGCCTGGCGAACCAGCGACAGGTGCCCTTCGTGTAGCGCCCCCATGGTCGGAACCAGGGCCACCGTTCCCGGCTGCTGGCGCCACTGGCGCAGGGCGGAAATGCTTTCCAACAGTTCACTCATCGTCTGCCTCCCGGAATCTCATCAGTTCGGTGCGGGTCTGGTCGCTGAGGAACCGGTACGAGTCGGCCACCGAGTTCCCCGCCAGTTCCGCCAAATGGTTCTCCACCGTCTGCTCGTCCCCGCGCGCGACCGGCCCGGTCAGGTTGGCCATCCCCCCGGCGAGCGCCCCCTCGAGGG
>WPCI01245677.1_pt1 | contig 30203 bp, 28 predicted proteins | sample 5399871 | NCBI WGS metagenome assembly WPCI01 (sample SAMN12869469, study PRJNA574797) | sludge metagenome | isolation source: wastewater treatment of pH7 | place: China:Beijing | collected 2019-05-20 | reverse complement strand
TCCAGCCCTCGTCACGGACCATAACCGACGCAATGCGGAGCGCGAAGCACTTTTTGCCGAGCAGAGCGTTGCCGCCATATCCCGAACCGTAGGACCAGATCTCGCGGGTCTCCGGGTAGTGAACGATGTACTTGTTGTCGGCGTTGCAGGGCCACGGCACATCGGCCTGGCCCTCATCCAGCGGCATGCCGACGGAATGGATACAGGGCACAAAGTCACCGTCGTCACCGAGCACTTCGAGCGCGCCCCGGCCCATGCGGGTCATGATCCGCATCGAAGCGGCGACATAGGCGGAATCGGTCACTTCTACCCCGATGTGGGCAATGCTGGAACCGAGCGGACCCATCGAGAAGGGCACCACATACATGGTACGGCCCTTCATGCAGCCATCGAAAAGTGGCTTGAGGTGCGCCCGCATCTCTGCCGGGTCCTTCCAGTTGTTGGTCGGACCGGCGTCTTCTTCTCTCTCGGAGCAAATGAAGGTCCGGTCTTCGACCCGTGCCACATCGCCGGGGTCGGAAAGCGACAGGTACGAGTTGGGCCGCTTGGCGTCGGAGAGCTTCTCGAATGTTCCGGCTGCGACGAGTGCCTCGGCCAGAGCGTTGTATTCCTCGGCCGAACCATCACACCAGTGAATCGATTCGGGCTGGGTCAGCTCGGCGATCTCTTCTACCCAGGCAAGCAGCCTGGCGTTCTTGGTGGGCGCGGTCGCCTGGGTCGTCTCACTCACTGGCGCTTGTCAACTCCTTGGTCTACGCGTCGCCGAATGAAGCGACGCGGGGTTAAGCCGGTTAACGAATTGTGACGCAGATCGGGTACCTCTTGCGGTCTGCCCGCGGCTCGTCTGCGGTCAGGTACCGATCGCAAGGACTGGACGTGACCCGACATCCCCCTACCGCGATATGTGGTCCCCGGCCGATCGGTCGTTTTTGATCGCCTTCTCGGTGAACTCCAGAGCCGCCTCGCCGACGCTGATCCGCCAGTCAACGATCACGGGGACTTCATCTCCATGTCCGCTGGCTTCTGCCCGCAGGTCCCGGAGAATGTCCTCGATTCTCGCGCGTTGTTGTTCAAGCAGAGGCGAAACGGTCAGTCCCCGGCGCTTGAGAAGTACCAGTTTCAGGATGAAGCCCGAGCGGAGATTGCGCAGACGCTGTTCCGGCTGGTACAGCCATTCATCAACCATTGCCCGGCCATCCCGGGTCGCTGTCATCTCGACCCGGGCCGGTCCACCCTGGCCCGGTTTCGATGCCGCCACTTCGATCAGGCCACGTTCCCTCAGGACTTCAAACGTGCGGTACACGAGCGGCTGCCTCACCGTCCAGATGCGGCCGACCTCACCTTCACGGGACGTGAGAGCCGCGAGGCCATAGCCGTGCCGCGGCTGCTCGCATAGCAGCGCCAGCACAGCCCATTCCCCGAGCAGGAGTTCTTTCTTGACCCTCACTCAGGTCAGCATACGGACCCATCCGGGCCCTGGTGGGTGGATCCGGCGGATCTTGAAGCTACCCGTCAAGTGGGACCAGTTCGATCCGATTCCGGTCCAGCACAGCCCAGGCTGGTGCGCCGGGCTCCAGCCCCATCTCACTGGCTTCAGCCGGGCGGCATTCGACCTGTACCGGCCCGATCCGCGCCTCGACCCGGTCCCGAACCGGGGTGAGCGCAGAAACCCGTCCGAAAAGGGCGTTCGCCGGCACCGCCTCCCGTGGCAGATCTCCGCGAAGCACCTCAACCTCCCAGGGTGCGATCACCACCCCGACCGGGCCGGAAAGTTCACGGTCGGCCACGATCGTCTGCCCGTCCTCGAAGGTGAGGGTCGATTTGCCCGATCCGTCGGGCCGGGACACCGCTGGCAGCAGATTGTTGCCGGTCAGAGTGGCCACGAACGAATCGGCGGGTCGGCGGGCAAGTTCCGCTACCGGAGCAAGTTGCCGGACCTCGCCCTCGATCAGCACCCCGGCCCGGCTGGCGAGCGCCGACGCGTCCGCAAAGTCGTGACTGATCAGAACGGTGGGCAGATCGAGCTCCTCAAGCAGTGCCCGGAGTTCCTCTCTCACCACCTGCCTGGTGTGGGCGTCGAGGGCCGAAAGTGGCTCGTCCAGCAGCAGGACGGCGGGATCACGCACCAGGGCACGGGCCAGCGCCACGCGCTGGCGTTCACCGCCCGAAAGCCCGGACGGTCTGGTGTCGGCGAGACTTGTGATCCGGAACCGCTCGATCAGTTCGTCGGTCCGTCTGGCGCCCTTGTGCTCGCCGTAGGCGATGTTCTCGCGGACCGTCATGTGAGGAAAGAGTGCGTACTCCTGGAAGACCATCCCGACCGAGCGGTTCTCTGGCGGGAGCATCACGCCACCGGTCGAATCGAACCAGGCCTCTCCGCCGAGGGCGATTCGCCCGGAGTCGGGGACCATCAGGCCTCCGATCGCTTTGAGGATCGTGGTTTTGCCGGCCCCGGAAGGGCCGACCAGGGCGAGTGTCTCCCGGTCAATTCCGATCGAGACCGCGAGATCGAAGCTCCGCAGACTTACTTTCAGATCGAAGTCGAGGAGCGCCATGAGGAAATCAGTTTGTAGCTGAGCAGGACGGTACCGCTGAGAATGACGAGCAGAACTCCGATCGCCAGGGCCAGGTCGAAGTCTCCGTAGAGTTGTTCGTAGATGCCCAGTGTGAGGGTCTGGGTGACCCCCTGGACGTTGCCGGCGAACATGATCGTCGCACCGAACTCACCGACGCCCCGGGCAAAACTGAGAACCCAGCCGGCCAGGAGCCCGCTGGCCGCGAGGGGCAGGAAGATCCGCAGGAAGGTTCGGGCCGGGCCGGCACCCAGGGTTCGGGAGGCGGCAGGCAGCAGAGGATCGACGCTCTGGAAGGCAGTGACAGCCTGCCTGACGTAGAAGGGAGAGGCGACGAAAGTGATCGCCATCACCACCGCCCACTCCGTGAACGGGATCATGATCCCTGCGTCCTGAAGAGTGCTGCCCAGAACTCCGTTGGCACCGAACGCGGCCAGCAGCCCGATGCCGGCAACGGCCGGTGGCAGGACAAGAGGCAACTCGACCAGGGTGATTGCCAGAGCCCGGCCACGAAACTCGCGCGTGGCCAACAAATAGGCGGTGGGCGTACCGAAGCCGAGGATCAGGACGTTGGCGATCAGGTTCGTCTTCGCGGTAACCACGAGAATGTCGCGGACCTGCGGATCGCCGAGCAGCGAGGGGATTTCCCCCAGGGGAGCCTCCCAGAGGAGGGCAACGACAGGAATTGCCAGAAAAGTCAGCGTGACTCCGGCAAAGAGGGCGAGGAAGGCCGTGAACCCGGCTTCCCCGCCCCATCGCCGTGGGCGTCCCATGTCGTCGCGCTTCCCGCCTGGGTTCAGGCGTTGATCACCGCGTCTTCGGCCTCTTTCAGCTCTTGAGCGGCCTGAACCAGAGCCTCGTTGGCTCCCTTCAGGTTCTTCTTTGTCCTGCTCAGTTTCTTCTTGTTCCGGTTGCACCTGGTCTGGAGCTTCTTCGCGTTGCCGGCCTTCCGCCGCTTTGCCTTCCTGGCTTTCCTGCAGACCTGATTCTTGTTCTTCGTGGCCATCCTGACCCCTTGCCGGGCCTGGTTGACTCGCGCCTGGGCCTCTGCGACCAGCTGCTGCTTCTTCGTTACTTCGGCAGGGTCAGGCGGCAGTCCGAAACCGGCTGCACTCAGAAGGCTCCTGCCGGTTTCGCCCCTCACCTTCTCGATGTATGCCTCGGCACCGGCGGTATCTGCTCCGTCCCGCTTGACCACGCAGATCTGGTAGCGGACCTTGGGTTGAGAGCCCTCCGGCAGGCGGATGATCCCGACCCCCTGATTGGCGACAATCATCCCGTCGGTGACGTAGGCGATGCCCGCGTCGACCTCACCGAGCGCGACCTTGGAGGTAATGCCGGTCACATTCGGTTCCTGGCTGACCGTGTTCGTATCGAGGATTCCGAGCAGACCCATCCCGGTGAGCACTTCGCGGGTGTATTTGCCGATCGGCACACCGGCGACACCGATCGCCAGCTTGCGGTTGCCGGTCTGGAAGCTGTAAATCGATTCCACGCCGCTCGGGTTGCCCGGGGGAACCAGGATCGCAACCTCGTTGGTGGCGAAGGTCACCGGTCGTTCGCAGCGCCCCGCCGCGAACAAGGCTTGTGCCTCATCGGGGCTGGCTGACGCGAATACGTCGGCCGGGGCTCCTTCTTCAATCTGCTTCTGGAGCGCGCCCGATCCGGCGAAGTTGTAGGTGACAGCGTCGCTGCCGTCAACCTTCTGAAAGACCTCGCGCAACGATGCGGCGGCGTAGACATTTGTCGCCTGGGCCGCTGCGGGAATCGCCAGCAAGGCAATAACTGAAGCCAGGATGGCCAGAATGACCCGGAGTCCGATCACGCCATTTCCCCTGGCCTTTGGATTGAATTCGGTCGGCACTTCGTCACCATCCTTGGGCGCAAGAATCACCCGGTTGAGTAGTCAAATTGTGAGTAGACTACACGCAAGCATGGTGCTTTCAACGCGGAAAAACACGCATTAGCGGAGAGAACCACCCGAAATGAAACGTATATGCGTGGCCATGTTCTCGAGTTTCCTTGGAATTGCGCTGATCAGCTGTGGATCCACAGGATCAACTCCGGAGCCGCCGCCAGCGGCGGGAGTCGACTCGCCAAACGCGCCCAGCCTGCTCACCGATTCGAAATCCGCGGGAGAGTTTGTTTTTCAGGCCGACCTCTCGCCGGAGACTTTCGGGCCCGTCACCCTGGACGGGCGCTACATCGTGCGCTTTGCGCAGTATGCGCCCGAGGATGCTGAAATGGACTTCAGCACCAAGACGATCTTCGTGGCCACGCTGGTAAAGGTCTCGGGGAGCGGACCCGGCGAAATCCCGCTCTTTCAGGAAGCAGCCCGGTCAGGTCAGACCCGGGTGACCGCCGACGGCAGGTACGAGGTGGACGTCAGCTTCGGTGACTTTCCCTTCGTGATCCGGTTCACGCCCGCCTGAACACAAGTCGCTCGGTCAGGCTCCCAAGGGCAAGCAGGATGAGGATGCCGGTGGCACTCAACGCCGCCTTTGCGATTCCTGAACCGCCTGGGTCCGGTTTCACGAGGGTCGGCTCTGTGACAGCCGGAGCCGTCGCAATTTCATCCGGATCGACTACAAAGCCGCGCACCAGACCCTGGTCGCCCTGCCGCTGCTCCGTCTGCTCCAGATCGGGAAGCTCGCGGACTTCGGAGGCCGGTCCCGACGCGCTGGTCCCGGAACTCGTGTCTGTCGGCCCGGCGCTCGCAGCTAGCCCGGTCCCTGTGCCCGTGCCGGACCCGGTCCCGGCCCCTGTCCCGGCCCCCGAGCCTGACCCGGCCCCGGTCCCGGTGCCCGTCCCGGAGCCTTTCCCCTCACCGGCACCAGCACTGCCACCATCCTTTTTTCCGTCCTTTTTCCCATCTTCGTTCTTGTCTCCGTCGCCCAGGCCCTTCTCGCCTTCCGGCCTCTTCTCTTTGCCGACCTGGACGGTGACTTCAGCCGAGCCACCGCCGCCCGGCCCGGTCACTTCGAGTTCGACCTGATAGCTGCCCTGGGTTTTGTACTCATGCGAAACCCGACCGCTTGCTTCCTCGCGGACCGACCCGTCTCCGAAATTCCAGGTGAAGGTGAGGCTGTCTCCTTGCGGATGTCCGGAGACGGTGGCCTTGAACTCCACCTCATCGCCGGCCCTCGCGGTCACCGGTGATGCGGAGAGTCCGATCTGGAACTCGATCCCGTAGTCAACCCGGATCACCGGTGCGGAATCCCTGAAGGAGAAAAGCTGCCCCGGTTGACCGGCCGACCCGGGAAGGATCCAGCTGGTTCCTCCATCCTCTCCGAAAAAGATCGGCGGACCATTGTCAATCTGGGATCTCGCGATAGTGCGGGTTCCCGGTCTGGCGTCGATTTCCACCGAAACGACTGAGACCATCTGGAAGCCTGCGCTGCGAGACGCAGTTTCGAGCAGTGACCTCAGGGAGTATCCGCTGTAGACGGCCCACCCGCTGTCCAGCTTGTAGGAACTGTCAGGAATATCGGGTGGACCCAGCTCGTCCAGCCGGATCGGGATGGAATCTCCTCGGAAGTCGACCTTCACTTCTCCGCCGGCCGCCGACGCCCGGGATGCCGCGGAGAACCCTGCCAACAGTGCCACGACCAGTGCCCCAAGCAGGATTCGGGCGAGGAAAACCCCCGACCTTCGGCCACCCCGGGGTCCGGGAGGCCCGGGCGAAGATTCCTGCGGCTTGTCGGGGAACCAGCTGAAGCTCACGGTCCGAATTTTCGAGGTTGGGTGCGCGGGTTCGAATCGCACTAGTCAAAAAATGGATAGTACATCGCGAAGCTCCGGCCTAACGGGTACCCGCCGCCATGTGCAGCGCCACGGCTCAGGGAGATTCAAGACCGAGCATGCGCAGATCACCGTTATCTCTGATGATCTCGATCTCGGCGACTGCCTCATCCCCGGAAACCGAAATCACATGACAGGTGAAACGGTTGCCGACATCGACCGGAACGTCGGAAGGACAGGTGACTTTGCTGACCTTCTCTCCCGTAGCTGCCTCAACGTCATATTGGACCGCCAGCTGTGTCTTCTGATCGTCAATCACGTCGTCGGCACCACATCCGGCGAGGATGACCGCGGCAAGCGAGACAACAAGGAAAGTGGCGACGGGACGGGCGGTCACGGGAGGCACGTTACAGGCAGGAACAGATTCCGAGCATCCCAATCGGAATAACCGGCATCCCGGTTCTGGAATAGATTTTCGCGGTAATGATCTTCTACGAATATGAGGCAAGAAGAATCGTCGAGGCGGCTGGAATCCCGGTCACCAGGTACGGCTTCTGCCAAACCCCCGAAGAGGCACGGAAGATCGCCGAGGAGATCGGCGGTCCGACCGTGATCAAGTCCCAGGTTCTGACCGGTGGCCGGATGAAGGCCGGCGGCGTCAAGTTCGCCGATACCCCGGACGAGGCCGCCCAATACGCCGAAGAGATTCTCAAGCTGGAGATCAACGGTCATATGCCGGTCGGAGTTCTGGTCGACCCCAAGGCCGAGGTGAAGCAGGAGTACTACGCATCGGTAGTCTGGGACAGCACAGCCAAGAAGCCCCTGATGCTTTTCAGCGACATGGGTGGCATCGACATCGAGCAGGTAGCCGAGGAACACCCCGACCACGTCGGTCGCGGTCACATCTCAAACCTCCTGCCGGTCGGCGACTATGAGGCCAAGCAGGTCATCGCGGCAACCGGCGTGACCGGCAGCCAGTTGAACCGCGCCACCCCGATCCTCGCCAAACTGGCCCGCCTGTTCCGCGAGAAGGACATGATCCTCGCCGAGATCAATCCGCTGGCCGAACTGACCGACGGTACCTTCGTCGCGCTCGACGCCCATATGGAGATGGAAGCCGAGGCCGAAGGACGCCAGAAGCAGCTACTCCGGAAAGACCTCGGGATCGCCGAGGAAGACACCCGCGACAGCTACGTCCCCTCCGAGTTCGAGAAGAACGTCAAGGAGATCGACGCGGCAGACCATCGCGGCGTGATCCAGGGCAAGGACCACGGCTTCGAGGGAAACCTCGGCCTGGTGATCGGTGCCGGCGGCGGTTCCCTGACCCTGACCGACGCGGTTCGCAACCAGGGTGGCAAGCCCGCCAACTACTCGGAAATCGGCGGCAACCCTTCGGTCGCCAAGGCCTGCGGACTCGCCAAGGAAGTCCTCAAGAAGGATGGCGTCGAGAAGATCGCCGTGATGATGTCGATCGTCTCGAATACCCGGGTTGACATCGTCGCCCGCGGTGTGATCAAGGCCTGCCTTGAACTGGGCAAAGACCCGGCGGAGACCATTGCGATTTTCCGCATTCCGGGCGCCTGGGAGGATGAAGGCAACAAGATCCTCGATTACTACGGAGTTGAATATTGCGACCGTTCGGTCTCCCTCTGGGATGCCGCCGGACGTGCGGTAGCGAAGATTCAGGAAGGAGCGGGAGCATGAGCATTCTCCTGAACAAAGACACCACCTTCATCGTCCAGGGCATCACCGGGCGCGAGGCGGTCAACCTGACCAAAGAGTGCCTCGACTACGGTTCGAAGATCGTCGGTGGCGTGACCCCGGGCCGAAAGGGTCGCGAGGTACACGGCGTACCGGTCTTCGACACGGTCGAGCAGGCAGTCGACAATCACGGAAGCCAGATCGACGGCTCGATCGTTACCGTCCCCCCCGGATTCACCAAGGACGCGGTGATCGAAGCGATCGACAACGGCATCAAGCTGGTTGTCGTGGTCACCGAGCGGATCCCCCGCGGTGATGTCGCGGAGATGGTCGAATTCGCCGAGCTGAACGATGCCCGGATCATCGGCCCGAACTGCCTCGGCCTGATCGTCCCGGAGGTCTGCAAGATGGGCGGGATCGGCGGCCCCGCCAAGGATGCTTCCAAGTCCTACAAGCCGGGTGTCGTTGGAGTCATGTCCCGCTCTGGCGGCATGACCACGGAGATTTCTTCCTCGCTGACGGCCGCCGGCCTGGGTGTCTCGACTGCCGTATCCATCGGCGGTGACGCGATCATCGGCTCGACCTACGCCGAACTGATGCCGTACTTCGAGGCCGACGAGGAAACCCGGGCCATCGTGATCTACACCGAGCCAGGCGGGCGCATGGAAGCCCAGCTGGCTGATTGGCAGGCCGAAAATAATTCCCGCCTGCCAATCGTCGCTTTCATGGCCGGCAAGTTCATGGATGACGAGTCAATGAAGGGAATGACCTTTGGACACGCCGGAACCATCGTCGAAGGCAAAGAGGACTCCGCCACCGAAAAGATCAAGCGTCTCGAAGCTGCCGGCATCACGGTGGTCGAACGGATCGACGAGATCCCGGACGCAGTCAAGGAAAGGATCGGATCATGAGCAACGAAACGATGGACGGCGTTTTCATTGACATCGAGCTGGACGAGCCGGCTGCCTCGGACCCGGAACTGGCGAAGAAGCTGGAAGAGGTCTGCACGGTCGGCATCTTCAAAGCGACCGAGTCGGGCACCGAGATCATCGCCGGACAGCTCGACGAGTGTGTCCTCTGTTACCTCTGCGAGCAGGCAGCCCCCGAAGGTTCTTTGCGCATCATCAAGAAGTACGAAGATCAGTAAAACCTTCAGCGGTTCCAAACCGGGTTCGGTTTGTGCGGGCAAAGCCCTCGCAAACCGGACCCGGTTTCCTTTTCGCCCGGTCGTACCGTCGCCGACCGATGGGCGGAACATTGTTTTATTTTGTGCCATCCGTTAGATTGAGGACAGGTCTCAGCCAACTACCTTTCAAGGGATCGGCACGATGGCAACGGCAAGGAACACGAGGGTCCGGCTCTTTCCGCTGACGGCTCTTGCTCTCGCAGTTGTCACGCTGGCAGCCGGCTCCTCGCATTCCACTGCCGGTCAGCCGGTCAGCCCGGCCGCTTTCGACTCAACTGCTCTCACCTGCAAGCAGGCGAAGGCGAAACAGGCCAGGGCGCAAAGGAAGGCAAGGAAGGCTGCCAGGAAGCTGAAGGCCGCCCGCGAGAAGGCCAGGAAAGCCAAGGGCGCAGCCAGACGGACGAAGAAGAACCTGGCCAAAGCCAGGAAGGCGAAGGAGAGAACCCGAAAGGCTCTCGTCCAAGCCAGGAAACGAACCGGGAAGGCCTGCGCGAAACCGACGGGTCCCATGGGCCCGACAGGTCCGACCGGTCCCACGGACACGACTGGTCCTTCTGGACCGACTGGCCCGACAGGTCCGACCGGTCCCACGGACACGACTGGCCCGACCGGTCCCACGGGGCCCACCGATACGACCGGCCCAACCGGCCCTACAGGTCCGACCGACACGACCGGCCCCACGGGCCCGACCGGCCCCACGGGCCCGACCGGCCCGACCGGCCCACCCGGCCCGTCGCTGCCGCCAGAGACCCTCAGCGCCGGTGACAGCCATTCATGTGCCCTGCGAGCCGATGACACGGTCAGTTGCTGGGGCCGTGACGCCACCGGCCAGTCCTCTCCCCCGACCGGGACCTTCGAGAGTCTGAGCAGCGGAACCCTTCACACCTGCGGAATCCGGCCCGACGAGACCGTCGCCTGCTGGGGTGCCGAAGGATCCGGGCAATCCACCCCGCCGGGCGGAACCTTCAAGAGCGTGAGCGCCGGCTATATGCACACCTGCGGGGTCAAGACCGACGACACGGTCGCCTGCTGGGGCAACAACGCCAACGACTACGGGCAATTCGACGCCCCGGACGGGTCCTTCAAGGTAGTCAGCAGCGGCTTCCTGCACACCTGCGGGGTCAAGACCGACGGAAGCATCCTCTGTTGGGGCAACGACTACGGGGATCCAACCCCTCAACCCACGGGCACCTTCAAGACGGTCAGCACCAGCTACGCCCACAATTGCGCGATCCGGACCGATGACACCCTCGCCTGCTGGGGATTCAACAATGACGGACAGGCATCCCCGCCCGATAGCACTTTCAAGGCGGTCGGTGCCGGCAATCTCCATAGCTGCGGTCTGAAGACCGACGACACCGTAGTCTGCTGGGGCAGCAACAACGCCGGCCGGTCCTCCCCGCCCGCCGATGAGTTCGAGTCGGTGAGCTCCGGCAGCACCCACAGCTGCGGCAGGAAGGCCGATCAGACCGTGGTCTGCTGGGGCGGCAATCAATACGGCCAGGTGATCCGGACCTTCAAGGTGGTCAGCGCCGCCGATTCCTACACCTGCGGTGTTCAGACCAACGAGGCGATCGTCTGCTGGGGCAGCGGGAATAACGGGGCAGCCAGCCCACCAGCTGGAAGATTCAAGGACGTTGCCGCACTTTTGGAGCACACCTGCGCGATCAAGACCGACGACACCATCGTCTGCTGGGGTTTCGGTCAAGGCGGACGCACGGATGGGTTGCCAGGGACATTCAAGGCGGTTGACGTCGGTGGCTACCACGGATGCGCTATCAAGATGGATGACACGATCGGCTGCTGGGGTAGCAACAACAACCTCCAAGCGACGCCTCCGGGGGGAACTTTCAAGTCCCTCAGTTCCGGCTTGGAACACAATTGCGGACTCAGGACCGATGACACGATCGCCTGCTGGGGTACCGACACCCACTACGGGCAGTCCACGCCGCCCGCTGGCACGTTCAAGGCAGTAAATGCGAGCCACATTCACAGCTGCGCCATCGGAATGGACGACGCCGTCACCTGCTGGGGCTGGAACAACTCTGGCCAATCAAGCAACCCCGCCGGGACGTACAAGGCGGTCAGCGGCGGCATGTACCACACCTGCGGGATCAAGACCGACGACACGATCGGCTGCTGGGGCTCAAACGGCTTCTTCCAATTGAGCGCCCCAACCGGAACATTCAAAGCGCTCGGCGCCGGCCACCGCCACAACTGCGCGATCAGAACCGACGAAACGGTCGCCTGCTGGGGCCTCAACGAATCGGGCCAGGCCACGCCCCCGACTACCGTGTGGTGAGGCGGTAGCCAGTCGCGCTGAAGCTCTGGCTGGCTAGACTCGGCCGGCCGTGAATTTCATCGATGACGTAATCCAGAAGTTTCCCTTTTCGCAGGAGGCCGTGATCACTATCGACGGCGAAGGAAAGCGGAAGGTTCACTGCTTCTCCCACCTCTTCGCACGCAGTCTCGGGCTTTCCGGGGCGATGTTGGAACAGGGTGTGCGCCGCGGCGACGTAGTGATGATCCTGATCGGCAGCCGGATCGAATGGGTGGTCACGATGCTGGCCTGCTTCCGCATGGGTGCGATCGCATTGCCGCTCAATCCGCAGCTCAGCGAGCATGATATTGCCTACCGCGCCGGTGTCACCAACCCGGCCCTGGCGATCGGGGAAGCCGACTACCTGGCCAACCTGCCGGACGGCATTCCTGCTTTCGACCTCGATGACCTTGACCGGATCTTCGATGAAGACCTAGCCCAGGCGACCCCGGCCAAGGTGGCGAACCTGGAGGCCGAGGATCCGGCCCTGATCGTCTTCACCTCCGGCACCACCGGTGAACCGAAGGGCGTGATCTACCCGCAGCGCTATCTCTTCGGCCAGGCACTCCAGGCCCAGTACTGGTTCGGGGCCGAGCCGAATGAACTCTGCTGGTGTACCGCCGCCCCTGGATGGTCCAAATCCTCGCGCAACTCCTTCATCGCCCCCTGGCTGAGGGGAGCCAAGGCGTTGCTGGTCGAAGGTCGCTTCGACCCCGAAACCCGACTCGAGATCGCCCGCCAGCAGGAAGTCAACGTGCTCTGCCAGGCGCCGACCGAGTACCGGATCCTGGCCAAGCGGACCGAGCTCTCCCCCGTCCCCTCGCTGCGACGCATGGTCTCGGCCGGGGAGGCACTCAACCCCGAGGTGATCGGCGCCTTCCGCGAAGCGACCGGACTGGAGATCGCCGACGGCTACGGGCAGACCGAGACCGGTGCGGTGACCGGCATGAGGCCTGGCGAGTCGGTCGCCGGCCGGGAAGGCTCGATGGGCCGGCCGCTGCCCGGGATCGAGACCCGGGTCCTTGAAGGCGAGCTTCAGGTCAAGGCGTCCACCTCACCCACTTTCTTCCGCAGTTACGTCGACGGCAGCCGCTTCGAGGGCGAATGGTGGGGCACCGGCGATCTGGTCCGCGAGGACGAAGAGGGTTACCTCTTTCATGAAGGCCGCAACGACGATGTGATCTCCTCCTCCGGCTACCGAATCGGTCCGGTGGAGGTTGAATCAGCCCTGCTCAGCCACCCGGCGGTGGCCGAGGCAGCAGCGATTGCCGCGCCGGACCCGGAACGGGGTTCGGTGGTCAAGGCGGTTGTGGTACTTCGCGAAGGAACCGGGGATGACGCGTTGATCGCCGACCTGCAGGAGCATTGCCGCCGGGAGACGGCGCCTTACAAGTACCCCCGTTTGATCGAGTTCACCGGCGAACTGCCGAAGACCGCCTCGGGCAAGATCAAAAGATCCGAACTGCGCGCCCGCGAGAGCTGAGCCTGCCCCGGGATCTGGGGGCACCCTCAGATCCCGGCCTTCCCTCAGATCCCGGCCCTCCCCCGAATCCCAACCCACCTCGGATCCCGGGGCGCCGAGAGCGGAGTTGTCGACACTATTTGCGGAAAACTCTGCTTTCGAAGATCAAGAGCAACGGAGGAGGATGGAGTTATAGGCTCCGGTGAACCCCCGAGACCGAGGAGAGAAATGTTCGAGAGCAACACCGGCGGCAGCGGCAGCGGCCTGGACCCGAAGCGGATCGCCTCGCTGACCGAGTCCCAGCAGGAGATCTATCGCAATCGCACCGGAGCATCCGCTGCGGAGTACCAGCGGGCTGTCAAGGTCATGCCCGGTGGTGTGCCTTCCTCCTTCCAGATGATGGATCCGTGGCCGGTCTACCTGACCGAAGGCAAGGGATCGCAGGTCTGGGATGTGGACGGCAACCAGTACACGGACTTTCACGCCGGCTTCGGTGTGATGGTGATCGGCCACGCCAATCCGATGATCGGCGAGGCAGTGAAAGCGCGGATCGACCAGAGCACCCATTTCGCCGCACCGACCAATGACTCGATTGTCGTCGCCGAAGAACTGAAGCGGCGTTTCGGGCTTCCTCACTGGCGGTTCATCAACTCCGGCACCGAGGCGACGATGGATGCGGTCCACCTGGCTCGAGGCGCCACCGGCCGGGACATGATCCTCAAGGTCGAAGGCTCCTACCATGGCCATCACGACGCGGTGATGGTCTCGGTGGCCCCTCCGCTCGACCAGATCGGCACCCGTGAAAACCCGATCGCGGTCCCCTACGGTGAGGGGACACCCAGGGCGCTGACCGACCTCACCCACACGGTGCCCTTCAACAACATCGATGCGCTCAAGGCGGTACTCGGGAAGATCGGTGACCAGGTCGCCGGAATGATCATCGAGCCGGCGATGATGAACATCAACATCATCCCGCCGAAGGACGGCTACCTGGAAGCGGTCCGCGAACTGACCGCGCAATACGGGATCAAGCTGATCTTCGACGAAGTCAAGACCGGCGCCACCATGTCCCACGGGGGCGCCACCGCCTACTACGGGGTCACCCCGGACATGATCACGCTCGCCAAGGCAACCTGCGGCGGCTATCCCGGCGGCTCGATCGGGATGTCGGACGAGGTTGCCCAGCTGGTCGAAGACGACCGGGTCAAGCAGTACGGCACCTTCAACGGCAACCCGCTGGTAATGGCGGCAGCCGAAGCTGCGTTGACCAAGGTGCTCACCGAGGAGGCCTACGTCGAACTGAACGAGAAGAACGAGTACCTGAAGGGTCGTTGCCAGGAGATCATCGACAAGTACGGCCTGCCTGCCTACACGGAAGGGATCGGAGCCAAGGGTTGTGTCATCTTCTCCCCCGAACGGATCTACGAGTACCGCGACTACGCCGAGTATGTTGACGCCGAGCTTTCAACCCTGGGTTGGCTCTACCACATGAACCACGGCATTTTCATGACCCCCGGAGTAGAAGAAGAGTGGACTCTCTCGGTTGCCCACAGCCAGGCAGACCTTGACAACTACGCCGGCGCCTTCGAAGCATTCGCACAGGACGTGACCGCCTGATGAGCGAGGTGGATGACCTTCGCGCCCGCGTTCAGGAACTCGAGCGCAAGGTCGATCTGCTTTTCAGCCACACCGGCGCCGTCGACCGCGAATCGGTCGCGGTCGACGCGCCGCAGGTGTCAGCCGAAGTCGAACTCCTGCTCAATGCGGGTGAGCACAAGAAGGCAGCGAAGCTCTACCGGAAGGAAACCGGTGCCGGAGTCAGGGAGACCATGGCCGCGCTGACTCCGATCGTCGAGAGGAATCGCGACCGGGTGTGACCGGATCCGGCAGTTGATCAATCCATGTTCAGGATTGGAAGCCGCTGATCAGGGCTGACCAATCCCGCCACCGACCGCGTCACGGAACTTCTCCTTGAAGCGCTGGGTTCGCCGATTCACCCGGAATCTCGCCTGGGCCCGCTTCTGCTTCGAAGGGTTTCTTTCCCCGTAGCGGCGTTTGGCCCAGACCGAGTTCGGCTTGCCCAGCCGGCAGGCGCCGTAGATTGCGAGCGGGAAAAAGAAGAAGCCAATGAAGGCGTGAAGAACCCGTTCCTTGAGAAAGCAGATGCCGACCGTGATCAGGACTATCGCGGCCAGGACAAGACTGACGATCAGGGTGGTGATGTCCTCGGATCCGATCTCGAACGGTCGCGCGCCAACCATCAGCAGGGCCAGCACGATCGCGGTGAGGACGGTTGCGTCAATCGACCGACGACCCTCCTCCGACCAGTAGACATCTTCAAGGTGTAGCCAGAGTGCGAACTCGTCGATGGTCAATCCGATCCCGACACCGAAAGCCAGACCGCAGATGTTGAACACCCAGCTGCTCCCGTCGACCGCGAAGCCGAGCGCTCCGGCGGCCATCATCAGGATGATCCCGAAGACATGGTGGTGGACGTGGAGCCCGCCCTCGCTGACGATGCTGCCCGGCCACCAGGGGACTTTCGGGCTGCGCATCAACCGTGTACTCAATCGGATGAAGGCAAACGAGACAAGAAAGCCGACCAGGACGAGAAAGATCGCTTCCTGGTGATTGCTCTCGATCTGGTCGACCCAGAAGTCGCTGAGAATCGAAGACTCGACCATGCCCCAATCCTTCCACGCCGGGGCGCCGGGATGTCAGATGCCCGATCATGTGCGAATGAGCAACCGCCTGGCGCAAGAGACCAGTCCCTACCTCCTCCAGCACAAGGACAATCCGGTCGATTGGTGGCCCTGGGGACCGGAAGCACTGGCGGAGGCCGCCGGACGACAGGTTCCGATTCTGCTTTCAGTCGGCTATGCCGCCTGCCATTGGTGCCACGTAATGGAAAGGGAATCCTTCGAAAACGAGGAGACCGCGGCCTACATGAACGAGCATTTCGTTCCGGTGAAGGTCGACCGGGAAGAGCGCCCCGACATCGATTCGATTTACATGGAAGCTGTGCAGTCAATCACCGGACATGGTGGCTGGCCGCTGACCGCATTCCTCGATCCATCCGGCGTCCCCTTCCACGGTGGCACCTACTTCCCGCCTGATACCACGCAGGGAATGGTCAGCTTCATGATGGTCATGGAGGCCGTGGTCAAGGCCTGGGACGAGAAGCGGCAAGAGATTCTCGCCCAGGCTGCCGATGTTCGCTCGAGGCTCGGTGCGGTTGCGCTGATCGGTGCCCCGGAAGGTGACCTCGACCCGGAGTTGCCGGCCAGGCGCGCAGCCGACCTCGCCGGGCAGGTGGATACGACACTTGGCGGGTTCGGTCCTGCGCCAAAGTTTCCGCCCGCCTCCACCCTCGACTTCATGCTCGGTCAGGGTGAGGCTGATGCCGTCGAGGCAACCCTGGACAGGATGGCCGCGGGCGGGCTGAATGATCAGCTGGCTGGCGGATTCTGCAGGTACGCGGTTGACGACAAGTGGCTGGTCCCACACTTCGAGAAGATGCTCTATGACAATGCCCTGCTGGCCCGGACCTATCTTCGGGCCTGGCAGGTGACCGGGCATGAGCGGTACCGGTGGGTTTCACAAAAGACCCTCGATTGGGCCCTGGCCGAGATGCTCGACCCCGCAGGGGGCTTTTACGCATCGCTCGATGCCGATTCGGAAGGGGTGGAAGGACTCTTCTATACCTGGTCCCCGGAAGAGGTTCATGCGGCCCTCGGCGATCGGGGTGACCGCGCGATACAGGCCTTCGGCGTATCCACGGAAGGTCATATCGATGGCCGCAGTGTGCTCCACCTTCCCGGCGGGGTGCCGCCGGATGTGATCGACCCCGATCTTGAAGAAATCGTCGACTCTCTTCTCGCGGCGAGAACCGAACGAGTCAGACCGGCGCTCGATGACAAAGTTCTCAGCTCCTGGAACTCGCTGATGATTTCATCGCTGGCCGAGGCCGGTGCCGTGCTCGGACGGTCCGACTACCTGGAGGCAGCCCGGCGCTGTGCGGATTTCATCTGGAACGGGATGCGTAGCCCCCAGGGCAATCTGCTGAGAACCTGGCGACACGGGGAGGCGAGGCTGAACGCCTACCTGGAGGATCACGCCTTCCTGCTTGAAGCGCTCCTCGATCTGTATGAGGCATCGTTTGATCCGGTCATCTTCGACCGGGCCCGCGCCGTCGCCGAGACCATGATCGACCGTTTTGCTGACCCCGGAAAGGGCGGCTTCTTCACCACCTCCCATGATCATGAGGAGCTGATTGCCCGCCGCAAGGACGTCGGTGACCATCCTCTCCCCGCCGGAAGTTCGTCAGCCGCACTGGGACTTCTGCGGCTTTCCAGCCTCACGGGCGAGATCGCCTATCGCCGCAAGGCCGAAGAAGTCCTGAAGCTGCTCGCCCCGGCCACTGCCCGCCAGCCGGCTGCTTTCGGTCACCTGCTCCAGGCCTTGGCCTTCTTCCACTCTTCTGCTCCGGAGCTCGCGATTATCTGGCCGGCCAGTGACTCGGTCGAAGATGTTCTGGCGCTCGTCGCGGAGACCCGGCGCAGCTTTCGTCCGAATCTGGTCATTGCCGGCGGGCCCGAAGGTTCCGTGACCCCACCTTTGCTCCGCGACCGGACTACCTGCGACGGAGATCCCGCCGCGTACGTTTGTGAAAACTTCACTTGCCAGGCTCCGGTAACCGAAGCGGCAAGGCTCGGTGAATTGCTGGAAGGGACGGAGGCCGGAGGCAGTTGAGTTCACGATCGACCTGGACTTCTGCCGGATTCTGCTGCCAGTCACCGCGAAGCCGTGATGAAACTGACTTCGCCTTCTAGAGAAGCGGCAGGAAACTCTCGATCTCGAAAGGAGTCACCTGCACCCGGTAGGCATCCCATTCGTGACGCTTCAGCTCAATGAACCGGCGGAATGTGTGCTCACCCAGAGTGCGCAGCACGAGTTCGGAGTCCGCGGCAAGCTCGATGGACTCGCCAAGCGTCGCCGGCAGCTGTTCAATACCTCGCTGCGCGAGATCGTCGGGACCGATGTGGTAGAGGTTCTCCTCCATCGGTTCGGGCAGTTCGTAGCCCTTTTCGATCCCTTCCAGCCCGGCCTGGAGCAGCCCGGCCAGACAGAGGTAGGGGTTGCAGGCCGGGTCCGGACAGCGGATCTCCACCTTCGCTCCTTCCGGCTTGCTGCCGTTCTGCTGCGGGACCCGTATCAATGAGGAGCGATTGCGTCTCGACCAGGACAGGTAGACGGGTGCTTCATACCCGGGAACCAGCCGCTTGTATGAGTTGACCCACTGGGCGTAGAGGGGAGCGATCTCCCGGGCGTGGCGGAGCTGGCCGGCAATGAAGGACTTGGCGGTCTGGGACAGGACGCCCGGCTTGCCCTGGTTGAAGAAGGCGTTTTCTCCGTCCTTGACCAGTGACTGGTGAAGGTGCATGCCGGAACCGTTCGCTCCGCCGAGCGGCTTCGGCATGAAGGTCGCATGCCATCCTTGCTGGACCGCATATTCCTTGACGACTATGCGGGAAGTCATGACGTCATCTGCCGTGTTCAGGGCTGGGGCCGGCTTGAGGACGAGTTCATGCTGTGACGGACCTGCCTCGTGATGGGTCGACGCGACATGGACACCCATCTGCTCGAGCGCGAGCACAGTCTCCCGGCGCACATCTGAGCCGGCATCGAGGGTGGTGAGGTCGAAGTACCCGCCTTCATCGAGCACTTCCGGGATGCCACTCTCGGGCCGGGAGGAACGGAAGTAGAAAAACTCGAGCTCCGGAGCGATCACGAAGTCGTCGAATCCGAGATCGGAGGCTCGCTGAAGCGCCCGTTTGAGGACCCAGCGGGGATCACCCTCGTAGGAGAGCCCGCCGGGAACCTCGATGTCACAGAACATCCTCGCCACTGCGTCGGTGCCACCCGGACGCCACGGAATAAGGCTGAAGGTGGTCGCGTCCGGCCTGGCAACCATGTCCGACTCCTCGACCGGATTGAAGCCGGTCAGTGAGGCGCCGTCGAATCCGATCCCCTGATCGAAAGCCCGTTCGAGTTCGCTCGAGTTGATCGAAAAGCTCTTGAGGTGCCCGAGGACATCCGTGAACCAGAGTCGGACGAATCGGACGTCGTTTTCACTGACGGCCTTGATGACGTCTTCGGGGGTATAGGTCTGGGTTGCCATCAGACTCCTTGAACTGGCTTCGAACTGGCTTGATGAAGGGGATCGCGATACCTCAGACGCGAACGATACGGGAAGGGGCTTGCAAGACGCCGCCGAAGAAGGTATAACTTACTTGCGGTAAGTAACTAGCTAAAAGTAAAGTAATGGCTCGCTAAACGGCGACTAAAGCGGGGCGCGGGCCGTTATTCCAAGAACCAGGTGGGAAGCGTGACATCGTGACCGTAAAGACTGAAGTCAGCCGATTCCATATCCACGACGAACTGACCGCGCCCGACGAGAGCGCTCCGATCCTCAAGAGCATCCAGGTTGGTGGCCGCCAGGTGAACAAGCTGGTCGGTGTACTGGCTGGTTCCCCCGCGGTGCTGCGTGCCTACACCCGGATGCGAGCCGAACTTCAGCAGGGCGAGCTCCCTGCCGTCACCCGTCAGCGGATCGCACTCGCCGTCGCCGAGCACCGTGGCGACGCCTACAGCGTTGTCCAGTACGCAAAGTCGGCCCGTAGCGCCGGGCTCGGACTGGACGAAGTCACAAGGGCCCGCAGCTTCAGCTCCTCGGATCCGCGGGAGCAGGCTCTGCTCACTTATCTGAAGGCCGCCCTTGAGGCCGAGGGCGACCCGCCGATCTACCTTCATGAGGAAGCACGTGAAGCAGGCTGGGACGACGAACAGATTCTTGAAGCCCTGGCTCACGTGGCCATGGGTGAATTCCAAAGCGTGATGGCTGCAGCCGCAGCCCTCCCGAAGGATCAGGCAACACCGAAGGTTCTACCTGACGCCGCCTGATCCACAAACAATGAGCCCTCCCCCCGGGGCTCTCGAAGAGGCCACTCTCTCTCCCTCCCCTGAACGGCCTCTTCAACCAGAAAGGACCGCCCTTGCGGGCGGTCCTTTTTTGCTTCGTACCTCTCGAAGACTGACTGCCTAACGGGACTCCACTCGAACCCGATAGGTGGCGATTCCCTCAAACCTGCAGCCGTAAGGTGCGAAGGTGCCGACTTTGAGCTGCGCCTTTGAATTCTGCATGTTGGGGGCCTGGTTGCAGGTTGAGCGGTCCCGGCTCACGACCCAGCTGCCGTCAGAATCGGTCGACTGGGAAAGGGCGGGTGCCCAGGTCGGAACGACCAGAGCGACGAAATCACCCTTGTTTACCCGAAGCGGCTGGGCCAGTTTGAACGTCGCGGTCGTGCCGAAGTACCGGCCAAGACCAACCAGCGGGCTGCGGCGACGAAGCTTGTAACGGATCTTTCCGTCGAAGTTGAACTTGCGAAGTACGGCGATTCCCGCCTTCGGGCTCCCGAAGCGCTCCTTGAACGACATCCAGTCGGACCGGGAAGGATTACCAAGCGCAAGTTTCCACTGCGTGACCTGACCGACGAACGGCACCTGGTAGGCGTTGCCGGTATCGCCGATCTTTGCCTGCAGCACGCTGCCGATCGCGAGCGCGGTGCATGATTGCGGGCAGTTTGGTTCGGCCTTGGCCCCGGCAGCACCCAGCACGACGGCCTGTTTCGGGGCAGCATTCGCCGGGTTGCCCGGGGTACCGAGGACCGCGATGGTCCCGACCAGGGCGAAGGCGGCAACGAAAGCTGTGATCAAGCGGCTGTTGCGGGTCGATGAGTAAGTCTTGAATGAGGTCAATTGATTTGCTCCTTGGTTAGGCTCACACCACGCTTCGAATCCGTTTCGCGCGGCGGGTCACGGTACAAACAGCTGAGATCCGCGGATGGATCGGTTTTACCCTGCAAAGAAACGGCCGGGACCAGCCCCGGGCACCGCGAGCGAAACCGGACCCGAAAGCCTGGTCACATGGTCCGGGCCACGCCGACCACGAAGTTTTCTCCCGCGCTTCTAGTTACCGCGGGTGATGACCGCGTGACGGACCATGCCGATACCGGCGCTGGTCAGGCCGATCGCCTCGGCCGCTGCCGCCGTGAGGTCCCATGTGCGTCCGGCGATGAACGGGCCTCGATCGATCACCGGTGCGATGACGAACTTGCCCCGGTATCCGATCAGGACCCTCGTTCCGCAGGGCAGGGTCTTGTGTGCGATCCCGATCGTGTTCGGACGCAGTGTCACCTTGCCGCAGGCGGTGCCGTTCCCGTAAAGGCCGGGCCCGTACCAGGAAGCTTCGGAAGTGCCAAGCGAACCAACCAGAGCCCGTGCGGTTGCCCTGTTGACGATTCCGCTGCGGACGATGTTCTCCGACTTCTGGAACCGTCGCACAGCGCTGGTCGTTGAGCGATCGAAAGTTTCAGTGAGACGCGGGCTGGCCAGCAGGTTCTTGGCCTGGAAGATGCCCTTGAGCACTCTTACGTCCGGACCGGTCATGCCTTCGCGGAGGATCCGGGCGCCGAGACGGGCGCTTGTGGCCGGGGCCTGCCTGGCACCTGCGGGCGGAGCGACTCCGATGCCCCCGGCCGCTGCCGAAGCGGAATCGGTCTTGATGCCGAAGACGAACAGTATTGCGGCCAGCAGCAGTGCCAGACAGAACAGCAAAGCCACGCCGATCAGAGTTGACGCTGTTGACGGCTTGCCGGGTTCATTGACCGGGACATCCGCACGTTCACCGCTATTCACTTTTCCCAGCCTCAGGCTGCGATCCATTCCTTCACTCTCTTTCGGAAGCTTGCGGGGTTAGCTGTCGGGCTCGCGCTGAAAGAGCAGCGCTACCTGGCGGATGCCAGTGATTCGCCCCTGGACCGTGTCCTTTGGGTCCCCCGTTCTCCGCGATATTTGGCGGAGATTCAGCAGAAGGTAGGTAGACGTTAGCAAACACTCACGATAGTGGGCTTTTTGGCTTCGTGACGTTGCTCACACCTTTGTGTAACGCGAGTTTCCGAAACGCGCGTACAATTGTCATGTGGGTCGGACGGCTGCGGAGAGAGAGAAAACTCTTCGAGGAAAGTCCGGACACCGAAGGGCAAGGACGGTGGGTAACGCCCACCCGGGGAAACCCGCGGGAAAGTGCCACAGAAATACACGGCCGATGGCGCGACCACACGTGAGTCGCGATCAGGCAAAGGTGAAAAGGTGCGGTAAGAGCGCACCGGCGTCGTGGTGACACGACGGCCAGGTAAACCCCGTCCGGTGCAAGACCAAACAGGATCGCTGACCCGGCCCGGCGAGATCCAGGTAGGTCGCAGGTCACGAAAGTGCCCACCGGTCAAACCGGTGAGACAGATGGTCGTTCAAGACAGGATCCGGCTTACAGACCCGCTAACGGAAAGGCCCCTCGGGGCCTTTCCTATTTGCAGTGTTGCCGCGGGCCACGCCTGGAGGCTGCGCTGTGGGGCCGGGCAGACTGCACCTTGGGGCCGGGCAGACTGCGAGGTTTGGCCCGGTAGCCATCACCAGGAAGCGGCAAGCACCTCGCGCGGTATTCAGCCGCGCCCCTCCCTGGTATCCCGGAGACGCCCACCCTGCCTCACGGCTGCCTGAAAGCCAGCTAGGTTCCAGGCACCGACTCTCGAGGGGTGTTTGGCGGCCGGGAGCTCAGACCTTGCGAAAGACTCCGATTACCTTGCCCATCACCTGGGCGTCGGTGGTCAGGATAGGGTCCATGGTTTCATTCTCCGGTTCGAGACGGAAGTGGTCTGATTCCTTGAAATACCGCTTGACGGTCGCGTCTTCATCACCGAGCAGCGCGACAACGATCTCGCCGTTTCTGGCCTCGGGTGACGGATGAACGATCACATAGTCACCGTCCATGATTCCGGCGTTCTTCATGCTTTCCCCGCGCACTTCGAGCACATAGTCACCATCGGTGCCGCCGATCATTCCCGGAACGTCGACGTAGTCCTCGATGTTCTCTTCGGCGAGAATTCCGGGACCGGCAGAGACCCGGCCAAGCAGAGGCAGGCCGGAAGGGGCGGCCGCGGAAGCCGCCGCGCTGGCCACGGTGTCAACCACATCGCGGGCACTGTCGCGAACGCTCTCCCCGGCACTTTTCGCCTTGCCAACCAGAACCTCAAGGGCTCGCGGTTTGCTTGGATCCCGCCTGAGCACTCCCGCCTTCTCGAGGTTGGCCAGATGCACGTGAACGGTTGACGATGAAGTCAGCCCGACTGCCTGCCCGATTTCACGGACCGTTGGGGGATAACCCATCTTGTCGGTGTACTTGCCGATGTAATCGAAGATCTCGCGCTGTCTTTTGGTCAGATCAACCACGTCGCTCCTTTTCGGCTCAAGGCCTTGTCCAAGATCCGGTCACGCCCGGAATGGCGAACCTGTGTTCGTAATCTAGCTTCCCGTGCGGACGTGTGTTCGTGCGAAGTCGGCTTCCGCAATTTCCCGACCGGAAGACTTCTCCCCGGGCGCCACGCGGGGACTGCTTCAGAGGCCTTCGCTTTCCGAACCGGCAGTCCGCACTGGCAGGGCGGCTTCCCCTAGAATCCGCGGACCTCGGGCGGCTGTGGCGGAATTGGTAGACGCGCAAGCTTGAGGGGCTTGTGTCCGCAAGGACGTGGAGGTTCGACTCCTCTCAGCCGCACCATAGGAAGCATCCTGGAACCCCCTGCCTTGTGGCCGGGGGTTCCTCGTTTGAAGGCGTTTCCGCTCCTGCTTCAGGGGCAGCATGACCGGACTTCCGGGATGGTCTGGCCGGGCTTTCGCTGAACCGCCCGAGAGGTCCGGCAAGGAGACGACAAGGACTCCGCAAGGGCCATACACGAATTTGCCTGGCATCAAGTCCACGAACCCATCCGGGAGCTTCCAATGTCCAAGCGTTACCTCATACCTCTCTTCACCCTGATCGGCGTGTGTTTCCTGATCGCAGCCGGGCCTGCTTCGGCCGGCACAGGATCGATCGTTTACGTAAAGGATCACAACGTCTGGCTCGCCAACTCCGACGGTTCGGGCCAGTACCAGGTAACCATGAACGGCACCGCCGACAGCCCCTGGCGAACTCCGTCCCAGGCCGATGACGGCACGATCGCCGCCAGCCACAACGACCAGATCGTGCGCATGAAACAGAACGGCACGGTTCTCAACGCAATCAATCCACCACCGTTGAAGAACACGGTCAGCCACATGGTTGACGGCGTCCCGGTCGAAGTCGCGATCTCGCCGAACGGCAAACTGATCACCTGGGCTTTCGTCACTTACGAATGCCCGATCGGAGTCAGTTGCGGCGCCCGGACAGTCACCGGTTACACCGCATCCGACCGCCTTACCGATCCTGCCTTGTATGGCTCGACCTATTTCACCGACCCTTCCTGGATCGGCAACAGCCGGACCCTGCAGAGTGGTGGGTACGGATCCCAGGTCAACATCCATGACCTTGGATCCGGCGAGCCGGTCCACTGGTTCGATGACAGCGACTACGCGGAGAACGACACCGACCTGAGTGACGCCGAGCTCTCGCCCGACGGCAAGCGGCTGGCTGCGGTCCGGGGCTATGGCAACAGCACTCACATCATCTGGTACTCGGTGAGCGGCAACGCGAAAAGTGGTCCCGCCCCCGCCGTTCCGGCGGCGGATTGCCTGACCGGCGAGCTCGAAGGACTCTCCGGACCGTCCTGGTCCCCCGAAAGCGACGACCTGGTCTGGGAAGAGCCCGACGGCATCTGGCTCAAGTCGAATGTAGGCGTCTGCGACACCCCCCAACCGCGGCTCCTGATTCCCGGTGGTACCGAGCCGGACTGGGGTCCGTCCAAGGTGAATCCCGGTCCACGGACCACCGACCCGATTTCAGTTCGGCAGATCAGCACCAGATTGAAGCCCGCCCTGAAGCGCGGTGTGAAGTTTCAGGTCAAGGCACTCGCCGCCGGACCAGTGAAGGTGGAAGTACGGCAGGCCCGGAAGCTTGTGGCGACTGGCAACGCCAGCGCAAGAAGGGCGGGCTGGGTAACAGTCACTGCCCGGTTTACCCGCCAGGCAAGGCGGAAACTGGTCCGTGCCAGGCAGGCATCGCTCTCCGGCCGTTTCCGCGCCGACGGCCGCGTTGGTGACCTTGCCTTCCGGCTGAAGTAGAAGAATCGGGCTCGGCATCACCCCGGAACCGGCCGGGAACCGCTGACCAGACAGGCCCGGAGCCTCCCCCGCTCCGGGCCTGTTGCTATCTATTGGGGGGTGATGCGCCGCCTCCTCCCTCTCATTCTTGGATTCGCGCTGCTCTGGGTGCCCGCCCAGGCCGAAGCTGTGACCATGACCACGACCGGCTTTGTCGCGGAGTTCGAAGGGTTCGTTCCCTGCCCGTACGCCGACCCGGCCGGACATGCGACCATCGGCTACGGCCATCTGCTCCATTACGGCCCACCAACCCGGGCCGACCGCCGCAAATGGGGATGCCTGACCAAGCGCGAGGCTCTCGCCCTGCTCCGCTTGGACCTGCGGGAAACGGAGAAGGAAGTATTCAGCCGGATCAGCGGTGCGAAAGTAAACGCCCCGATCATCACGGCACTCACATCTTTCGCGTTCAATCTCGGGGCGGGCTATCTCGACTTCGTTGCACGTCGCGGCTCACGGCCGGCGACCAATATCGGCCGGGCGGTCCGGGTCGGCAAATACATGCGTGCTGCCCGTCAGATGCTCTATTTCGACGGCATCATCGTCGGCGGCAAGCGCTACGAACTGGAAGGTCTTCAGATCAGGCGTCGCAAGGAATACCGGGTTATGGTCAGCGGCATCCAACAGCTAAGGCGATGCGGTGATACCTGCAACGACGGCAGTGGCGGCGGCCTCGGCTTCAGCCGGACCGGCCAGTGACCTCCCCTGAAGGGTGGCCACCAGCCGCCGGATGAAGGTCAGCCGCCGTTGATCCGGCTGGAGAGCTGATCGATTCGGGCATTCACCTTGGCCGTGTTGCTCCGCTGCTTGCCTTCAACGTCCGCGATTTCCGATTCGAGTTCGCTGATCTTGTCCTGAAGGGTCGTAATCTGCGCGGCATTTGACTGTGCCTGCGCGGTGTTCTTCTTCTCGGCCGCCTCGAGCGACCCGGCGTCAGCCTTTTCCTGCTCCTTCAAGGATTCGGCATCGGACTTTTCGGCGGCGTTTGCCTGCTTCCTCGCCTTGTTCACACCGGCCTTCGCGGCAGCGGCAGCCTGAGCCACCCTCGCGGCGGCCGATCGATTGTCCGACTGAATCTGCTTTTCGAGCGCCGCCTGGGCATTGTCACTCGCGTCTTTGGCGTCCTTCGCCATGACTATCCCGACCGCGCCCACAACCACTCCGAGCACGGCCAGAACCAATGCTGCCATTACCTTGCGATCCATTTCTTCCTCCCCCGGCCGGAACGCCTCCGGCAGGATGTTCGTTGACACCGGACCTGGACGTTTCCAGAATCGCAGCAAAGTGGGAACGACTCCTGCGCTGCCCTCTATGGGCACGGGAAATTTCACGCCGATCATCTGGGTCCGGCGCCTGACCTCCGGGTAGGCTGCCCGCCATGAACTTGATTCCGGGATTGCCCACGACCCTCGACCAGGAGATCATCCGATGTGCGGAGCCCGAAATCCAGGCAGAGCTCTCGGACCCGGATCGACTCGAGAAGATCCACAGCGAGTTCGCCGAGGGCTTCGAGCTCATGGAAGGAGTAGGCCCCGCGGTCTGTGTGTTCGGGTCGGCGCGAACCCGGCCGGGTCATCCTGAATACGAGCAGGCACGAAGGGTTGGAGCGGGGATCGCACGTGAGCGCTACGGGGTGATCACCGGTGGTGGTCCCGGGACGATGGAGGCCGCGAACCGGGGAGCCAAAGACGAAGAAGGACTCTCGATCGGCCTCAACATTGAATTGCCACATGAACAGGGCGCGAATCCCTTCGTTGATGTCGGCAAGGAATTTCACTACTTCTTTGTCCGGAAACTGATGTTCGTCCGCTACTCATGGTCATTCGTGATCTTCCCTGGAGGTTTCGGGACCCTGGACGAGATGTTCGAGGTGCTTACCCTGATCCAGACTCACAAGGCCAGGCCGCATACGGTTGTCCTCGCCGGGACCGACTTCTGGCAGGACCTGATCGATTGGGTAGCGACCCGTCTGGCAGGCGAAGGCCGGATCTCCCCTGCGGACATGGACCTGTTCACGGTCTCCGATGACGATGAGGAAATCGTGGAACTCGCGATCAAGGGCTTCCCCGCCGCGGTCTGAATGACGAGCAGCAGTAGGTCAACTGTCCCTGCGGACAGTTGTGTTGCTGTACGCTGAGGTCGTGGCACTTCCCACCCCGCTCCCATCTGAACTCGTGGAATTGATCACGGCCCGCTTCAAGCTGCTTTCGGAGCCGATGCGGATTCGCATCCTCGACCAGCTGCGGGAGGGCGAGCAGAGTGTCGGTGGCCTGGCCGAGGTCCTCGACACCAGCCAGCAGAATGTTTCCAAGCACCTCCAGGCCCTGTACGCGGGCGGTGCAGTCGCCCGGCGCAAGGATGGGAACACCGTCTACTACGAGATCGCCGATGAGAGCCTGCTCGCCATGTGTGAAGCGGTTTGCGACGGCGTCGAGCAGCGCATCTCGGAACTCAGCAGGATCGTCGCCGGGATCTGATTTAGGCTGCCTCCCTGCAGGGTCGCGTCACTGCTGCTACTCTATTCCACTACTTAGTTGTGAACTTGTAGAAAGGTGGATCTGATGGCTTCAGGAGAAGAGCAGTGTGAAGCAAGGCGCGGGTGGCCCCTCGAACGGGTCCTCTTCGCGATGGCGGGGACCGTCGCGCTGGTCGGGGGGCTGCTGGCCCTGCTGGTTTCCCCCTGGTTTGCTCTGCTGCCGGTATTCGCCGGACTCAACCAGTGGCTCTTCGTAGTCGTCGGAGCCTGCCCGGCCTCCTTGATCCTCCGGCGCTTCACCTCCCTGAAGCCGGCATCCGGGGTGAACCGATGAGCAAGGCAGGACCGATCGGCCGGCTCGGCGGCTGGACCGCCGACCACTTCCGCCTCGTCGCCCTGATCTGGGTGGCGATCGCATTGGGGCTCGGCTTCTTCGCGCCAAAGGCCGAACATGCACTCTCCGGGGCCGGCTGGGAAGCCACCGGTTCCGAATCCCTCGAAGCACGCCAGTTGATCGACGAGGAGTTTGGCGGGATGTCCTCCTCTGCCCTGATGGTCGTCGTCCACAGTGACGAATCTGCCTTCGGCAGTCCCGCCTTCAACCAGACAGTCGAGCGGGCGGCAGCCGTCCTGAAGGAATCCGGGGATGTCTCCCGGGTACAGCTGCCAACCGAACGGAGCTGGGTTTCCCGGGATGGCCATACCGCGGTGATCCAGGCCGGTGCGGCAACGGATTCAAACCAGATGGTCCACGCTGCCGATGACATCAAGGAAGAACTGGCGGCCCTTGATATTGAAGGCACAACCGTCTCGCTAACCGGCGCATCCGGAATGTGGTCGGACTTCAATCAGGCCAACAAGGAAGCAATGATGAAGTCGGAGCTGATCTCCTGGCCGGTCACTCTGCTGATCCTTGTCCTCGCCTTCGGTTCACTCGTCGCCGCCGGCCTGCCCCTGATGCTGACCATCATTGGCCTGATGGCCGCCGCCGGTTCCCTCTACCTGGGAACCCAGTTCTTCGACATCTCGATCTGGGCGATGAACTTCGCGATGATGTTCGCACTGGCGCTGGGCATTGACTACGCCCTGTTCATCGTCTACCGGTTCCGGGGGTCGCTGACCGGCAAGCCGAACCCGAAAGAAGCGATCACCGAAACCATGGACACGGCCGGCAAAGCCGTGCTCTTTTCCGGTGTAACTGTGTTGATCTCTCTCAGCGCTGTTCTGCTGGTCCCCAGTCCGGCCTTCCGCTCCATGGCGATCGGCGTGATGCTTGCCGTCGGCTTTGTCCTGGCCGCGTCATTGACCCTGCTGCCGGCCGTCCTCGCCAAACTGGGTCCGAGGATCAACCGGCTCAGCCTGCCCTGGGTCCATGAAGGCGAGCATCGCTCCCCGCGCTTTGAAGCCTGGGGAGAACGACTCTGGAAGCGACCGCTGGCCTACGGCCTGCCGGCCCTTGCCCTGCTGGCAGCCCTGATCATCCCGGTGTTTTCACTCGATACCGGCATGCCTTCGATCAAGGTCGTTCCGGAAAGTGACGGCGCCCGGGTCGGATACGAGCAGATCGCCGAGTCGTTCGGCCCTGGAGCACCCGGCACCCTCCAGGTCATCACTCCGACTGCCGAAAGGGAAGCCGTCCTGGAGGGGCTCGGATCCGACCGCAGCATTGCCCGGACGATGGTCGTGGGAGAAAGCCCGAACGGAAACGTGATGATCGCTGCCACGCCAGGGATGGATCCCTCCGACCCTGAGCTCGGTGAAGTCATCGACCGGCTGCGGGAGGACCTGCCTTCGGGCACCCTGGTAGGCGGCTCCGCGGCCGAGAACCACGACCTTGAAAAGGCCCTCGGCGACACCACCGCCCCGGCCATCGCGATCATCATGGTTCTCGGCTTCCTGTTGCTGCTGGTCGCCCTGAGAGCACCGATCCTGGCGGCGATAGCCGTTCTGACCAACCTGCTGGCGGTCGGGGCTGCGTTCGGAGTTGCCCAGCTGATCTTCCAGCAAGGACACCTGACCGGGCTATTTGGCTTCGAATCACAGGGCTTCCTCGATGCCTGGGCACCGGTGTTCTTTTTCGCGATGGTGTTCGCCATCTCGATGGACTACTCGGTGTTCCTGCTCAGTTCGGCCCGCGAACACTGGGAAAAGACCGGCGACGCGAAAGACGCCATGGTTGGCGGGCTCGCCCACTCGGGCCGGGTTGTTTTCGCAGCCGCCGGAGTCATGGTCGCTGTCTTCTTCACCTTTGCGCTCTCCGGCCCGCTGCCACCTCGCGAGATGGGGATCATTCTGGGAGTCGCGGTGCTGCTTGATGCGGCGCTGGTCAGGCTGATCCTGCTCCCGGTGTTGATGCGACTGGTTGGCACCAGGCTTTGGTGGATCCCCGGCTGGATCGACCGGCGTCTGCCCAAGGTGTCTTTCGGCCACTGACCACGGCCGACCCGATTGCCCGCCTCCTTCGGGAGACCGGCATCAGAGCCCCGCTTCGCAATCCCCCCGAAGCGAAGCGGGGCTCCTCAATTTCGCGCTCCTCGATTCTTGAGCTCAACCCGTCG